>Ga0265294_10009609_pt1 | contig 11123 bp, 6 predicted proteins | sample MunlanPumphouse3_FD_192504 | JGI IMG/M metagenome (GOLD analysis project Ga0265294, IMG submission 192504) | Groundwater microbial communities from a municipal landfill in Southern Ontario, Canada - Pumphouse #3 | ecosystem: Environmental > Aquatic > Deep subsurface > Groundwater | place...
GACCCTTGAATCTTATGATAGTGTCAAAAGTTTTATAAAAAAAAGGCGGATGCAACGCCTCGGTGATCCAACGGCCGAAAGCGTTGGTCGAGCCTCTTGACGGCTCGAAATTTTGCGCAATTTATTGCGCTTGGATAGTACCTTTCTCAAAAAACGAGGCTTTGCAAATTTTTTGCAAAGATGCGAGTTTTTTGAGCGTGAACGGAGTGGTGCGCGGTACCTTGCCTTGCTTCTTTGTAAAGGCGCAAAATCGGCATAAACCACTCCCTACGGTCGCTATTTATACGATTTTGACCGTTGACAAAAAAGCGGCGGCAAAGTGATGAAAAAGTGTTCTAAAAAACAAAAAATCTTTGTTTTTCAGGCATATGAAAACGGAGAAAGTGAAAATTTCCCAATAAGTAATTAAAAGCCAATAACATAAACAAAATTACAGAACGAAAGTTTTGACAGAGCCAATTAATTGGACAGGATAATACAGGATGAAAAAAGTTGGTTTAAGTAGCGCCGCGTCTCGATGAGACCGGCGACATGCAACACCGTCAGGCCATATAATGTTGTTCTTTGCCGCTTTCATCGAAAGCCGGCCTACTTGAGCACCGGCAGAGCCGACTACCAAACCAACTGTCCGCATTAATCATTGTCGCGGCGCGACTTTATTGTTTTCCTGAAAGCGGCGGGAGACGAACCGAAATGCTTTTTGAATTTGGCGGAAAAGTAATGCTTGTCGTAAATTCCGCAGCGTTCCGCGACCTCATGAATTGCCAGTGAACTCGTTTGGAGCAGGGATTTCGCTTTGGTCATCCGCATTTGGGTTATGGTCTGCCATATCGTTTGGGATTTAGTCTGCCGGTATCTCCGGGTTAAAGTACGGGGCGACATTTCAAGATGACCGGCGATTTCATCGAGGCTCAATTCATGCTGCAAATTGCTCTGAATAAATTCGTCAACCCGCGAAAGCAGTATCCGGTCGCTCAATTTATCCGCTTTGCTTCCGGCGAGGGATGAACCGATAATGGGCAACGGTTTAACCGCTCTGGCCAACAATATAATAACCTGGGTGAAAAGCGACTTCAGGATAATTTCGGAACCGGCCTGCGGCGAAGCGGCTTCCTCCAGCATCCGGGGAAAAGCCGTAAAGAAAAAAGGATGAAGCGGATAAATCAGATCATCGGCGGAAGCGAGGTTCCGGATACTCAGGCCTTCCGGGCTCTGTAACTGCGCGCTCACTTTCCTGAGCGGCCTTATCGTCAGCCACCACACCTGCATCTGCAAAGGCGGAACAATACATTCCCAGGCATGAGGCTGCTTGGGCGGCGTAATCGTGAAAAATCCGGGTTTAAAGAAAACCTGTTTATGGGGAGTGAGGATTTTCCCCTGTCCCTGAAACGGGACATGAATTTCAAAAAAACGATGCGAATGGAATTCCCGTTGCAGGGAAACCACTACCCAGTGAACTTCCAGCAGGTTGATCGAATAATTTCCGATTATGATCTCCGGTATTCGTTTGCTCAACGCCGGAGTCAAACGGTTCTGTTCGAGAATATCTTCTTCAGTTATTTCCGGGATATTTGTCGTCTCCATTCTTATACCTTTACTAATTTAAAATCACGGAAAATCTACAGGATTTTCTCGTCGTCCAGGGCTCACTACCCACGGCCCACGGCCATCACTAATGGCTATATTTTACATTATTATGGCTGTAAATTAAAACTAATATATATTGCTTTCAGACGGATTGCAATGTATTCTATTAATACAAGCTGAATTTATTATATGGAATTGGTTATTTTGACCACTTATTTGCACTAATAAAACACTGATTACGAGAGTTTTCCTTTGCGGCTTTGCCGCAAAAAATTAGTGTCAAATTAGTGAAGATCAGTGGTTTAGCATGACAATAAGAGTTTCGACAAATTTAAAATAAGGAGATACGGAAAAATGAAAACGCGCCAAACCGTTCAGAAATCACGTCCAAAGTTCACACTCATCGAACTCCTCGTTGTGATCGCGATCATAGCGATCCTCGCCTCAATGCTGCTGCCGGCGCTGAATAAAGCGAGAGAAAAAGCTAAACAAATAACTTGCAGTAACAACTTAAAACAGGCAGGATATGGAAATTTTATGTATTTAAACGATTATGAAGGCTATTTGCCCCCTAATGAGAATCCAAACAATACCAGATATAAACATTGGAACCAATATTTACTGGATAATAATTATATCAGTGACGCTATTTGTTTATGTCCATCGGGATCGCCTAATAAATATATAGGTAATGATTATATTTATGGAGCACAACGTACAGGATTCAGAAAATTAAGTAAGGTTACCCGTCCTCCATGTCCTAATGATTATCCAGTTTTGGCAGACAGTTCCCACACTAGTTATGGTACAGGAACTGGAGCCGACTACTACCAGCTCTGGTATTTCGGTTATAGTACCACTGGAAATGTCGCTTCTGGAGGAGTTGTTTTTATGCGACATGAAAATTTTGCAAATGTTTTCTTTGGAGACGGACGGGTAACACAAGTTAACAAAGGAATAATGATGAATTCTTCATATACATGGTCAAACGCACAATATTGGTGGTGTACCGCAGGCAATGGCGATTTTTAAATAACAATATATTGACGTCTTGTTTATTTCCCCTGAACAAATATCATAAGATAATTGTACAACCGTAAATTATGGAGGGCGATTTTGTGCCAAGAACGATAAATAATTCAATTAAGCAGTCTAAAAAAAAGTTAAAATTTTTTCAGAGGGAACAATCTTTTAAGTTTTTACAAAAATTTAATTTTCTCAAATTGTCTTACTCTGTTTTACTTTTCCACGTTGGAATCTTGCTGTTATTTATGACTAGCGGGATTTCTGCAAATGCCAAAATAATTTACCAATGGGGAAATGACTCTGAAACCTTAAAAAAAGAGTGGAGTGGCAATATAAAAATCAAGAAATTAGAACACGCTCCCGGAAACGGTATCTGTGGGATTGTTGAAGACAGCATAATGATAACTTCGAAAAATTTTTTCCCGGTTAAGCCAGGAACAAATTATACTCTCAGGGGGGTATTTAAATCGTTGGGAAAAGTACCAAGTAAATTCTATTACGGTTTAATTCCTTATGATAAAAATAAACGCAAAATTTTATACCATAACACCAGTGTTATTCAGAATACCGGAACCAAACTTGCCGTAACTTGCCAAAAGGGCGACAAGTCTATAATCATAAAACTTAACGAAAACTGGAAAGTCGGTGGTTGTGTAGCGTTCAACGCTAAAAAAGATTTTTCGGATCTGCCTAATTATGAAATCAAACGCCCCGTTAAAAAAATTATCCCGCGAAATGGCAATCTGGAACTTCAATTAGGCAGTACCGTCAACAAAATCTATCCTGCCGGAACCGGAATAAGAGAACATCGTAACGGAGGTGGTTATCTTTACAGCACAGCCTGTGGAAAAGTAATACCGAAAAACTGGCAAAAATATATAGGCAATATCATGGCGGCTAAGCCTGAGCAGACATCAATCCATTATTTCAGGCCGGGCACCGCTTTCGTTAAAATTATGATCCTGCCAAATTATGGGAAAAAGCAGGATGAAAAAATGGCATTCACCAATCTAGAATTGAAAATTGCTGATCCGCCTTCAAAACCGTTCTATGCCATGAAAAAGGAGGAAAAAACAGCAACTTTTACCTTACAGAATTCCAGCTCCAAAGCTTATCTATGGATAATGGCTCACGCTTGGGATATCAGAGAATTGGAACATGGAGGAGCTCCACTGCAAATAAAAGTTAACGGCATAATTTTAGATAAAAACAGGTCAGTTTTACAAGATAATTATTATAGCTGCCCATATTCGCGGAGGAAAAGTCAGAAACTGCCTAAATATAATAATAAAAGCCTATCTTGGTTGTTCAAATTTGACAACGATTTCACGATGAATAACGGGTGTGGAGATAAAGGTGTTTATACAACGAAGAACTTAAATTTCTGGTATGCTTTTAATCTTGACGGCATTGCCAAAAAAGGGAAGAATGAAATTACTCTCACAGAATGCCTGAATTCATCCAGGTGGAAAACCTGTTTTTATGGAGGCTTTTTAATAAATGAACTAGGTTTTTTCTCGCTGGATAAAATAAAAGAAAAGATTGAAGAATATAATTCTGTAATTTCTGGGGATGCAAGTAAAAAACAGAGTCTTATCCTTGAAGAACCCCAGCTTCCGAAAGGGAAAATTCCTGAAATAAAAGTAAAGGACGGGTATATTATAAAAGATGCTAAACCTTTTTTGCAACTTCTGGTACAAACTTGTTCAAACGTTGAAAGTGGCCCCAGGAATATGCTGTACCTCAACTGGGGCAATGATTTACAACTCTATAAATTTATGGTACAGGAAGCGGCTAAAGGAAAAAACTACCTTACCCCAAAATGGAATGAACAGAAAATTAAAACTCTCATGCCTAAATTTGAGGCTAACCTAGTTTATAAGCAGAATTTTCTGTGTGATTGGCGTTATGTTTCGTTTAATCTGGATGCTTCATTTGTTCCGCCTACTCTTGCCGCCAGGATTCCTGATTTATATGCCATTGATTCCCGGGGGAAAATATGCCATGCCGGACATGATGTGGCAAATTCTCGTTTTCCGAATTTCGGCAGCTCCAAGTACAAAGAATATATTAGGGAAATAATCACATTAATAGGAAAGGAACTAAACGGTCATCCTGGAGCATTTGCCAACAGTGCCCATGAGGAACTGCGCTGGCGATGTTATTCATATTATCTTCCGCCTCAAGATAAAACAAGCATAAAAAAATATAGAAAAATGCTGGAAAGACAATATAAAGATATAGATAACCTAAACAAGGAATGGGGAACGAAGCATAAAACTTTTTTGGATATAACCCCACCCAGAACAAGAGAGCAATCAGCTAATTTTATAAATTTTCAAATATTCCGGGCACGCATTCTTCAGGATTATTCCAAATTTCTTTATACATCACTAAAGAAAGCTTTTCCTAATAATCCGGTAACGGGAGAACGTTCTGGAGACCAGTGGACCAGCAACGGTTGGCAAGCGGGAGAAAGCTGGTTTCTGAACTCTGAATGGGCAGATATTAGGACAATCGGTTATGGTGGTACGGCTCTGGCTAGAGCCGCTCAGCGATATTATGGAAGTTCAGGAAAAAAATTTACATTACAAAATGATATCTGTTTTTCCTGTCAGTATAAATACATCAACAAGCCATTCAGGCCATTCTGGACTCCTTCCGTAACCCACGACCAATACGGGCTAAAAATAGCTCCTGGCAGCTTTTTTGGGAGAATTATACACGATATGTTCGAAGGCGTAAGATGTTCTTTTTATTATTCCTATGACAATGATCGACATCACTTAATTCACAATCAGGGCCGTTATTCTGCTATGAAAAGAGTAGCTAATTTCAATGGTTGGGAAATAGACTTGGCTAAACTTAAAGGATTGCCTGAAATCCTTGTTCCGGAACAGTCCAGAGCCGTAACCAGAGCAAACGGTCTTTGCTATAAAATTGTCCCGCTTCTTTTGCCCGCGGAAACAGACAAAGGGAAAGCAGCCCTGCTTTATACGAGAAGAAGTTCTTTGATTGGCTGGACTTTTGATAATAATTTAAAAGGTCGCGAGGGAGGCCATATTCCAAGATGTGAATGGCAATATCTGCACAAATTACTGGAGCACCTGCACGTTCCTTTCGAGGTTATGACTGAAGATACATTTATAAAAGAACTGGGAGATTATAAAGTTCTGATTGCGGGCTATTGGGCTACAATGGGCAGCAAGGATATGGCGGATAAAATAAAGGATTTTGTCTCGCAAGGTAACACCGTAGTATTTTATCCGGATGCTTTCTGTTATAATTGGAATACGACTGAAAATCTTGAATGTTCTCCCGGATATGGACTGGATAAGTTGTTCTGTGCTAAAATAAAGCGGCGAATAAGCAGGAAACCGGTAAAAATAAAACTTACTAATGATATAGGATATCTTAAAAAAGGTACCATTTTTCAGGCAAGAGGTCTGGTTACTCCATTAGAAAAATTGCAAGGTGGCAAGGTTATTGCCGAACTTGCGGATACCGGTGAACCCGTAATCATTTCCGCAAACTATAATAAAACTTACTATATCGGTTTTGTACCGGGTATTTCTTATTCCTCAGAAAGGGAAAACGGTGGTAAAATAAGGGAGTTGTTCTATGAAATCATTAAAAACAGCAAAATTAAAAAACCGGTGGAAATAGAAAAAACTCAAAACAGTTATCTAGTCTATACTCGTATTCTGCACGGTAAAGATTACTGGCTCTTAACCTTCCTGAATGAATCTGACAAAAAACAGACCATAAAAGCTTATTTAAATTTTCTGCCGAAAGGAAATTATGAAATTATAGATGTAACCGGAAATGGCAAACCGTTTTTACTGAGTGGTAACTCAAGATCGGGAGATTTATCCGGCAAAGGAATAAGTGTTTCTCTTGATCCATTATTCGGAAAAGTCATAATTGTGAGGAAATCAGGTCAAGCAGTTCGAGTAGATTGTCCTGAGTATGAACTTGCCGGTATCATGAAAAATTATCCTGTAGACATAGTCTTAGGGTATAATACAGCTTCTTCCGTACGAAATCTAGTCGACAAACTTCAAAAGTTATTGAAAAACAAAGGGCTCCAGACAAAAATATTGAATGAAGAAACTGTTCGGCTTGAAGATAAAGAAACGAATCTTTCCGAAGGATGTTTTATTTTTGCGAAATTTCACAACCGGATTATTCCTACCCAAAACAACCTCATCCTAATAGGCAACCGGGAAAACAATCGGCTTATTGCCAACCTTTGCCAAAAATCTTCTTATACTTATGACAAGGTACTGGAGGATGTTGATTCTTCCTATCCAGGTAAAGGCAAAGGGATTATCCAAGTATCGGAAAGCGTTAATAAACCTTATTACTGCCCGACCGATAAAGGACGCGACGCTATTCTCATCGGCGGCAGCGACAATGAAGGAACAATAAAAGCACTTGAAAATTTTATTACAATAATAAAATAAATCCATCTTTTTATAAATATAAATTTCTTATAAACGTATGTTAAAAAATTTAGCAATCTACTGTATTTATGGAATTTTTTTCACCTTTTTCCCATTGGCAGCCAATGATTATTATGGCCCTTATCAATGCATGAAAGTCAACGAAGATATTAAAATTGACGGTAGACTTGATGAAAGGGCATGGTGCCATGCAAAACCGGTAAAATTTAAAGGACTGGCGAACGGGAAAAAACCTGAATATGATTCTACTGCGAAAATGATATGGGATAATAAGTATTTTTATATTGGGATGGATTTCAAAGACCCCAATGTATGGGCTACGGTAAAGACGAAAGATATACTTATTTGCGGCGGCAGAAAATCTCCTGGTGACGATGAAGCCGAAATAATGAATACCGATTGTTTCGGGGAAATATTTTTAGACCCGGATGCCGATGGAATAAATTACGTTGAATTTCATATAAATCCATTGAACTCAATCTATGACTGTTATTTCAATTGCGGCGTTAATATTATGAATAAACCATATCCGAATCGCGAATATCATTGGGAGTGGACGTGTCATAAAATATCAAGCGCAATAAATGTAGATGGGACTTTAAATAATTTTACTGATACGGATAAAGGTTGGTCTTTTGAAATGGCTATTCCCTGGCATGAACTTCAATTATTTACAAAGGGGGCTTGTCCGCCTAAATCCGGCGATATCTGGAAAACACAGTTAGGACGAGCATATAGAAAAGGGCCGAACCAGTTAAAGCAGTATTGGACATGGGCTGTATTGGGAATGATTCAATGTCATATTCCGGGAAAGTGGCAAACTATCGAATTTGTTAAGGACAAGGTTCCAGAAAATTCAAAAAGTTGTTGTATAGGCTGGATGACAATGGAAAAAGATGTTTCAAGAATTATAAACAAAGCTCATGAACTAGGATTCAATATTCTTGTCGGACCTATAGGTCTCAATAATTACAAATATATAAACAATCTATGCGCAAAAGCAAATGAAAAGGGAATTGATGTCTTTTATCGCTTTACCATACTTGCTCCCAAAAGGATGAAAGAATACTCGCAAATCATAAATGAGAAAGAAAAATTCACGCGAGTAAGGAAAAAATCGGGCAAACGCAGATATCAATTTTGTAGTGAACCGGTAAATTTGGAAGACGTTCATGCGGAAGAATTTTTATGTTTTCATCGTCCTGAAGTTATAGCTTATAGCAGGGGAAAATTAAAGGAAGTGCTTGCAAATTGTCCTAGGCTCGGCGGTATAGCTTTTGATTTTATCGGATATAAAAATCACAAGTGCTGCAGATGCCCTGTTTCAATGAAACAATTTAAGGAATACTATGACAGGTTCGTGAAACCCGGAAATATCATGTCTCGTGAAAAAGCTTTGGAACAGTTTTCTCTTGATACTCTCATTGATTTCAATAATCGATTGGCAGGTTATGTCCGCAAGCTGAAGCCTGGAATAAAAACTGCAAGTCATATTTATCCTGTTTTTACGGCTGATCCAGTGTACGGCAACAGGTTTGATGTTGATTATTGTTGTCAAACTGTAACATGGTATTTTGAATCATTTGGGGATTTGAAAAAAGTTGATTATACGGAAAAAGTGCTGAAAGATGATAAACGTTATTTTCCACGTCCAACGGGTATACCTTCTATCGGCATATGTATTGACAAGACAGGTATGGATGAATTGCTGGAAAGATTCAAAAAAGAATTAAAGACGATAAGAAAGCATAACTGCAGAAGTATCAGTATATACCCATTCAACATATTTCTGAAATATCCCAAGTTGGGGAATATCGTAATTGAGAAATTAGATAATTAAAACAACACTTAAAAGTTTAAAAGTCAGGAAATGTGGTCCGGGGGCTGTTACATTCAGTTTTTACTCCTTGAAATCTTTCCTTAAAAGATTTCGTGGTTATTCCCCGGATACTTATGAACCTGTCGTCACTTTAAATAAGGATTTTTTAATGGAAATGGAATCACAAACACTTTTAGAAGCGCGCCGCAAAATCGATCTGGATGTTGAGATCGCGCGGACGAAACCGGACTATATCGTTTACCGTCCGGCAAGCGAAAACCCGGAAACCGGGGATACCGGAAATGAACATTTCCTGGTTTTCGAATGCGCCGACCAAACTCTTGGAGCGGTATGGACGCAAAGCACCAAGGAAGGCGACGCCAACCAGAAACTGGTATTTTCCAAAAGCCGGGATCAGGGGGAAACCTGGTCTTCGCCGCTGACTATTGCCGGGCCGATGGCCAGTTGGGGCTTCCCGATGGTGTCGAAGTCCGGACGTATATACGTGCTGTTCAACAAACATATCGGGGTAAATGACCTTTTCACCCATACTACCGGACTGATGGCGGGAATTTACAGCGACGACCACGGCCGGACATGGTCAGCCGAACAAATAATCCCGATGCCGAAAAGCAAATGGGACAATCCCGATCCGGCCGTTCCGGCGAACTGGATTGTCTGGCAAAAACCGGAACGTCTTTCCGAAGGAAAATATTTCGTCGGCTTTACCAGGTGGGTGAGCCGCGAAGTCCGCCACAAGCCGCCGATAAACAGTTGGATAGCCGAAGAAGCGGTAGTTGAATTCATGCGCTTTGAAAACCTTGACGACAACCCGGAACCCGAAGATATGGAAATAAGTTTCATCGCTTTCGGTGACGCCGCGCTGCGCGCAGCTTTTCCCGGCCACCCGGAAATAAGCGTCGTTCAGGAACCCAGTATTGTCAAGCTCCCGGACGCCAGACTGTTCTGCGTCATGCGCACTTCGACCGGGCATCCTTATTACAGTGTTTCCGGCGACGCCGGGTTCTCATGGACAAAACCGGAAGTATTGCGTTATTCAGACAGCAGCGAAGCTTTGCGGCACCCGTTGAGCCCCTGTCCGATATACCGGGTTTCGGAAAACCGGTACATAATTCTATTTCATAATAATAACGGTTATTTCGAACAGTGGACGCCCGTGGATACATTATATCACCGGCGGCCGGTTTACCTCGCGGCGGGAACTTTCCGCCCGGAAGCCGTACAGCCGCTGGAATTTTCGCAAGCGGTGAAACTGATGGATAACCAGGGCGTCAGGCTGGGCCCCGGAGGCAGAGCCGACCTGGCGATGTACGCCAGTACAACTGTTAGCCATAACGGCATAATTTTGTGGTATCCGGAAAGAAAATTCTTTTTACTGGGGAAAAAAATTGAACTGGTTTGAAAATACTTTGGAACAAATAAAGAAACCTTCCGTCCCGGCGTTCGGCGGCTGGTGCCAGATCGGGCATCCGGCAAGCGCGGAAATAATGGCGCGGGCCGGATTTTCGTTCGTTGTCCTGGATTGTGAACACGGAGAAGCCGAAGACACCGGGATCGGCGATTTCTGCCGGGCGGTGCGGCAGTTTGACTGCCTGCCGCTGGTAAGGGTGAAAGAAAACGCGGTTTTGCCTATCCGCCGCGCGCTCGATCTCGGCGCGGCCGGAATAATAGTTCCGCTGGTGAACAGCGCCGAAGAAGCGGCCAAAGCGGTCGCCGCCGCCAAATATCCGCCGGAAGGAATTCGGGGTTTCGCGTTCCACCGCGGCAACAACTGGGGCGTTGATTTCGCCGAATATGTCAAAAACGCTAATGCCGCAATTGCGGTTATTGTTATGGTCGAATCTAAAGAAGCCGTTGAAAACATAGATGAAATACTTCAGACAGACGGCGTGGACGGAATATTTATCGGCCCCTATGATATGAGCGGGTCGTATGGAATTATCGGGCAGACTGATAATCCAGTTATTAAGGAAGCCTGTTCAAAGGTTGCAGCCGCCTGTAAAAAATACCATAAGGCCGCTGGAGCGCATATCGTTACGCCAAACTCAAAAAATGTTGACTCCGCCGTTAAACAGGGGGTTCATCTTTTAGCTTTGGGAATGGATACCGTATTCCTGGCAAACGGCGCGAAACAGGCGTTGGAGATGATGCAAAATGATTAAAGTCGCGGTAACAGAACTGGAATACGGGAAGGCTCCGCATAT
>Ga0265294_10009611_pt1 | contig 11121 bp, 7 predicted proteins | sample MunlanPumphouse3_FD_192504 | JGI IMG/M metagenome (GOLD analysis project Ga0265294, IMG submission 192504) | Groundwater microbial communities from a municipal landfill in Southern Ontario, Canada - Pumphouse #3 | ecosystem: Environmental > Aquatic > Deep subsurface > Groundwater | place...
ATCCAATATTTTTGGATGAAGCCAGGGCAATCCATTTTTCACACGCGGCAAAACCTCCGCAAAGTGCCGGCTTCAAAATTAAAAATTGCGGTTTCAAAGTATCCAGCAAGGCTTCCCGCTGAGGGTCAGTATAAACGCCAATCAGCGATTCGTCGAGGGCAACAGCGACAGGCGATTGCCGGCAAACCGCTGCCATCAGTTTAAGGTCGTTTGCCCCTACCGGCTGTTCGATGGAGTGAACCTCCAGTTTTGCCAGATCGTCCAATATTGAAAAAACATTTTCTTCCCGGAAAGCACCATTTGCATCCACACGTAAACAAAGTTTATCTGAAGGAAAGCGTGATCGCAAATTTGCTAACAGGGCATGTTCGTGAGCCCATGCATGCGTCCCGATTTTAATCTTAATACACCGAAATCCCTGTTGAATTTTTTCGTCCGCCTGTTTTCTCATCCGCTCCGGGTAGTCCATCCAAACCAGGCCATTGGTAACTATTCCCCGGGTTCCCCGGGTAAATGCAGAAGGAAACAAGATATGCTCCCCGCCCTGCTGGAGATCAGCCAGGGCAGTGTCGAGGGCAAACCGGACAGAAGGCCAGGCACACAATGGATCCTTCCAATCAAAATCACCGGCAGTAATTTTGCGGCACAGGTGGGCCAGATTTTCTTCATATCCGGGCCTGTCGTCATAGCTCAGCCCCCGGAGCACATTGCACTCTCCGATTCCAGAGCGCATGGATTCGCTGGCAGTAAGAAATAAATAATATACTTCCTTATCGCGGTATACGCCTCTGGAAGTACCGGCAGGTTGTTTAAAACAAAGGGTATAGCGACGGTATGTGGCCTTTATTTTCATAGGTTCAGGGATATTCCGAAGAGAAGCGAAAACAAAAAAGCAGACAGCGCCAGTTGTTGTAACTCGCGAATAAGGGCAGTGGGTTCCAACGCCTTGTTGACCTTGAAAATACTGAGATAAAAGAGAGGAATGACGATCATCCAAAGAAAATTCTGCGGTGAAGGATGTTGCAGAAAAGTATAGGCCAAAGCCATTAACAGGCCGGTCAGAAGTAAAGCAGTATGGTATCGTTTCCCAAAAGCCTGACCTTTAATAACCACAAGTGTTCTTTTTCCACTAACCCGGTCGTTCGCCTCATCGCGTAAATTATTAAGATTTAGCACTGCCGTACTAAAAAGCCCGATTGCAGCGGCCGGGAGTAAAATCACCGGAGAAAAAGTCTGGGTCTGCATAACAAAAGTACCTACGACTCCGAGCATCCCAAAAAAAAGAAACACATAAAGATCACCCCATCCCCGATAGCCATACGGACGGGAACCCACCGTATAGCGTATGGCAGCGGATAGTGCGGCCAATCCCAGCACAAGAAACAGCAAGAGGACAAAAACCGGAGCTGAACGCAGGGAAAAAATTATTAACGTCACCCCAAAAAACAACGATAAAAAGGCAAAAAAAAGAATCATTCTTTTGATCGCGTGAGGAGAAATCCGGCCGGTGGCGGTAACGCGTTGTGGCCCGACCCGACTCAGGTTATCCGCACCAGATTTAGCATCGCCATAATCATTGGCCAGGTTGGAAAGGATCTGAAGGGAAAGCGTAGTAAACAGCGTAAGCAGGAACACCGGCCACCGAAAGTGGCCATACGACAGGGCCAGAAAAGTTCCTGTTACCGTACACGACAATGCCAGGGGTAACGTTTTAGGGCGAAATGCCTGAATCCATATTTTCCAACGCATCATCAGGGAATTCCGGGATATTTATGAAAATCAGGTTTCCTTTTTTCCAGAAAAGCATTTTTACCTTCCTGTGCCTCTTCCGTCATATAATACAACATCGTGGCATTGCCCGCCAATTCCTGAATCCCGGCCTGGCCATCGAGTTCGGCATTCAGTCCTGCTTTGATCATCCGCAGGGCAATGGGGCTGTGCTCCATCATTTTTTGTGCCCATTCCACTACAGTATCTTCCAGCTGATCCGCCGGAACAACTGCATTCACCAGCCCCATATCCAGAGCTTCAGCGGCCGTGTATTGCTTACACAAAAACCAAATCTCCCGCGCTTTTTTTTGTCCTACTATCCGGGCAAGATAACTGGATCCAAATCCTGCATCAAAACTACCCACCTTTGGCCCGGTTTGTCCGAAAACAGCATTTTCGGAGGCAATCGACAAATCACACACCACATGTAAAACATGGCCTCCACCAATAGCATACCCATTCACCATGGCAATCACCGGTTTCGGGATACTACGGATTAGCCTTTGCATATCCAGAATATTAAGCCTGGGAACACCATCCTTTCCAATGTAACCCGCATGACCTTTCGCATGCTGGTCACCTCCGCTACAAAAGGCTTTATCGCCAGCCCCTGTAATTACTACTACGCGAATATCTGGCCTTTCACGACAAATAACCATGGCTTCGCACATTGCTTTTGTAGTTTCAGGAGTAAAAGCATTGTGAAAGCGGGGTCGGTTGATGGTGATCTTCCCAATCCCTTCAAAAAATTCAAATCGAATCTCCTCATACTTTTTTAGGGTAATCCACTCTCTGTGCGTATTCATAAGTTTCAATTAATTTATTTCTATACTTTTTATAAATTTCCGGATTCATATATCGATCGGTTTTTATTTCAATAACAGTTGCCCCCTGTTTATTCAAAAAAAGCGTTTTCAGCAGCCGTTGCAGCGCGCCGAGGTTGTCGCACCGTTGAAAATTAAGGTGATAAGCATGGGATAATGCCTCCAGATTAACGGCATGACGGGTTTCCTGGAACGTTTCAAACCACGGCATTTTTTCCGGCCCGTCGAGTAAACGAAAAATTCCTCCTCCCGCATTGTTAATCACAAAAATCGTCAGGTTATCCGGAAAATTCTTGTTCCACAAGCCATTCGAATCGTATACGAATCCCATATCACCAACAATAAGAATATTCGGTATTTGGGGTGTGGCCGTGGCAATAGCTGCGGCCGTAGAAACACTTCCGTCAATTCCCGAAACGCCCCGGTTACCATAAACATGAAGGGTTTCAGCAAGGTCAAAAAGCTGCGCATACCTTACAACAGAACTATTTCCAAGATGAAGATTACACCCACCGGGCAGGGAAGAAATAATCTGGCTCATCACCTTCAGGTCACTAAATGGCGCCTCCCGGGCAAAATCGCGAACAACTTTTTGCCGGGTATGGGCGATGTGCAGCCAGTCAGAAAAAAATACCGGAGAAGGCTGGTTTTCAGTGGCTGCCAATTGTTGAAGGATTTCCCCGGGTTTCCCAACAGAAATACCTTTCAGGTTTCCATAGGTATCGGGCATTTGGGCGGCTTCTGTAATACGCCAGTGCTCCAATTCCGGTTGCATTTCCATCCAGCGCTGCCATTGTTTGGAAACCACCTGTCCCCCCATGGAAACCAATAGATCCGGTCGGTAGTAACTGTCATTACGACCGACAAAAGAGAGTAAAACATTTTCCGGAGCATGAACTACCTGTTTTACCCTGATATTTGCCAGAGGTTCAGCAATCACTACTGCTTTTTGCTTTTTAACAAGCAGCGCTATTGCTGCGTTTAAGGCTGAATCATAAGGATATTGACCACAAAGTACGATAATTTTCATCGATTTTCGCCAGAGGGCTGAAAGGGAAACTGCCGGAGTACCAGAAAGGGAAACAGGCTTCGGAAGAGCGAACAACGGCTTCGCTTCCGGAAGTAGCGCATATAAAGGCTCTTCCACTGGAACATTAAAATGTACCGGTCCACGATAAGGTGCAGCAGACAATTCCAATAAGGCATTGGCCTTTTTAGCCGCTACACGATCAGAAAGTGATTTATCCCAGCACAATGATCCTTTTACGAATTGGGTATAGATTCCATTTTGCGGGATGGTTTGATTTTGTAGTTTATCAATGGCTTCGGGTGGTCGGTCGGCAGTAATTACAATCAGGGGTACATGCTGATACCAGGCTTCGGCCACTGCCGGAATAAAATTAAGCGCTGCTGTCCCCGAAGTGCATAAAATAACCACCGGAGTTTGGGAGGCAAGGGATAAACCCAACCCAAAATATGCCGCTGAACGTTCGTCGGGAATACTGTAACACCGGATGCCGGGTTGTTGGGTGAACGCGGAAATCAATGGCGCATTACGCGATCCGGGTGTAATTACAGCCTCTTTAACTCCATGTTGCAAGCACAGAAGGGCCAAATTTGAGATATGTTGCAGATGACTGCTCATGACCTGGCAAGTTATATATTTTCCGTCGATATCTGTTCTATTACCGAAAGCAATGTCTCACTTTTTAATCCGGTTTCCTCCCATTCCAGATCCGGATCAGAAGCATCGGTTATACCGGCTCCCATATAAAGCACAAATGATTCAGAACGTAGTTGTACACACCGCAGATTCACAAACAAATGGAAAGAAAAATCGGGATTCACCGGGCCCAAAAATCCGGAATAATACCCCCGGTGGTGCTTTTCCTGGCTGAGGATAAACCGGAACGCCTCATCTCTGGGTATTCCACAAACAGCGGGCGTAGGATGAAGGCGATGAATAAGCGAAACTACCTTGTTTTCAATATTTCGTTTAGGAATGCGGAAAGTCGTTTTCAAATGGATCAGGTTCCCTGCAAGAACCGGGGATGGCCCTTGCATTTCGACGCCATAGATAGATTCATGCTGCAATGTGCGTTGAATAAATTCAGTAACCAAAGCTTGTTCAACAAGCTCTTTGGTATTCCATTGGGCAATTTGCAGATGCCCGGGCAACGCCTTTCGCGTGGCGGCAACTGATGCCGTATAATAATGTTTGGCACCGGAAAGAAGGAAAGGTTCAGGCGTGGCTCCGGCCCACAACTGTTGGCCGGTAAAGGCAATATAACTGAAAGCATTGGGATAGGCTACAGTGAGTGCCTGAAACAACCATGCGGCCTGTGGCTTCAGCCGCCCCCTTTTTGTCAGGGTTCGCGAAAGCACTACCTTCTGAAATACTCCTTTTTTTACTTCCTGCACCAAAGCAGCAACTTGTGCCTTAAACTCCTTAGCATGGGTATCCGTCGTGGCCCCTTCCGTAGGGATATTCACCCCTCTGGATCCGGGAAGGGGAAGTGTTCCGGTAAAATTACTCCCCTGCTCAAAAAACTCATAATCACCATGAATCAACACGGCAGGGTAGGCATTGTCAGAAGCAAAAGGGTAGAGTAAAAATCCTTTGGACGAAAACCATACTGCCTTGTCACCGGCAATGTGTGGCTCCGGATCTTTCTGAATCAACAACACAGAAGAATCGGCGCCCGGCAGCCGATAGGCAGCAAAAATAAATTGATGCTGAATACAATACTGAACCGCTTCAAGAAAAGTCATCCCCTGCTACTTTTTTACAATTGCTATAGAAACACGTACTACCGAAATTAGTTTATTCGTTGTATCGCAAATTATCCGGCAATCCCACAAGTGTTTGTTTTTCCCTTTATGAATCAACACGGCTTCTCCCGTTACGGCACCGGAGGTGATACTGCTAAGATGAGTGCCATAAACATGAGTACCAAATACATTATAGTTTTCTGCATCAGTAATTGCATACGAACCTATACTGGCAAGCGTTTCGGCAAAAGCCAGCGTCGCTCCTCCATGCAAAAACCCCATGGGCTGACGGGTCTTATTTTCTACCGGCATAATTCCAATAACCCTTTCATCATTGATTTCGGAAACTTTAATCCCTAAATGGCTGATTAAGGTGCCTTCAGCCCATTGATTCAATACATCAACACTTTTCTTCATAAAATTATTTTTATATTTGAGACTAAATTACTGTTTTTACTGAATCTGGAATTCATCAATTTATTTCTAAACCCATTATCAAGAAGAATAAATCCCTACATTTGTATGAATTCATAACCGATTAACATACTATGAAGATCATTTACGTACTGTTTTTCATTTTGCTGGGCACAACGGTATTCTGTAATGCTTCCAATCTCTCGTATTCTGATCAGGAAAACATGGCAAAGGACGATATTACACAAACCGTGGTGAAATACATGATAAAAGGGAATGATTACAAAAACACCGACGATAAAAAAGTGCAGGAAGCCTATCTTCAGGCCTACCACCTCAGCCAAGGAAACCTCAATGACTCCCTGATGGCAGAAATAACGGCTACGCTGGGGGCAACCTATTATCGTCTTCAGAAAAATGATTCAGCCCGCTATTTTTACTATGAAGCCCTGAAATATCTGCAAAACCAGAACAACCCCAGTCTGGCTTCACGCGTACACTTTAATCTCTATTTACACTATGAGTCGTTGGGAATAATGGATTCAACGGAATACTACTTCCATGCCGGAAAGAAGCTGGCCGAAGAAAGTCAGGATTCCTCGGTAATCATGTTCAGTAAATTTGAAGCAGCCCGATACGATCAGCGCAAAGGAGACTATGCCGGAGCGATTAAAAATTTCAACGAATGCATTGCATACAATCTGCGGCACAAAGATTACCTTAAGTTGAAATATGAATACAACAACCTGGGAATCACCTATATGAAAATCGGCGCATTGGAAGCCGCCAGACAGGCCTATTATCATGGGCTGCAAGTGGAAGACCCCTCAAACAGTAATACAGATATTTATCTATACAATAACCTGGGGGAACTATTTCGGAATTACCTGAATGAACCTGACAGCGCGTTTTACTACTACCGGTTATCCGGCGATCTGGCGTTGAAAAATGGACAGGAACGGTCATGGCTGATTGCCATGATCAACACCGGAAACCTATACGAGCAACTCGAAGAATACAGTAAAGCAGCCAAAATCTATCTGGAAATCCTGCGCCACGATAATATCTCCTTCTACCATCAAATAAAAACCGCAGTTACCATCAATTTAGGTATTATACAATACCAGTTAGGCCGGTATTCCGACGCCAGGTTTTACCTCGACGAGGGCTACAGAATGGCGCTGGAAGGAGAATATCAGGAATATCAGCTCAATGCGCTTAAATTTTATATTTTGCTTGCAGCCCGTGACGGGAACGGCCCTTGGGCGGAAGAAAACCTTCGGCAATATTTGGAATTAAAAGATACCCTGACCCATCATACCCATACCCGGGAAATCAGTGAACTGAAAGTGGTATGGGAAACGGATCAGATGGAGCAAGACAACGCTGCACTCCGAATACAAAACCAATTAAAAGAAGATATCATTCATCGCCAAAAAACAACACTGGTTCATATGATCGTCAGTATTCTGGTATTAGCAGGCCTGATTATTTATATCTCATTTCTTCTCCGGAAACGAAAAATACTGAATGAACAACTCAACCAATACCTCCAAAAAATTTCAGAACAAAATACGCTAATTGAAAAACAAAATAAATCACTCTCAAACTCAAACACTACAAAAGATAAACTCTTCTCGATTATCGCGCATGACTTAAGAAGTCCACTTAGCTTGATTCTTTCGTACCTGGAGATACTGGATGATGAGGCCTGTGACTTTGATGGGCAACGATTTAAACAACTGGTTAAAGATTTACGCCTTGATGTAGAGAACACGTCGCATTTACTGAGTAACCTTCTGGAGTGGTCGCTGGCACAACAAAACGGCATTACAAATTCGCCAGAAAAGGTGGTCATTGCCAAAGAAGCAGAGCGGGTGGTTTCTTTACTCGGGCTGCGGATAAAAGAAAAAAAACAAACGATTACCATCGCGATTCCGTCAAACTGCGTGGCCTGGTGTGATGCACAGCTTTTCCGCAATGCCTTGCTAAATCTGCTGAACAATGCAGTCAAATTTACTCCTAATCATGGGGCAATAACCATCAAAAGCACACAAACCGGGAAATGGATCTCTGTTTGTGTAATTGATAACGGCATCGGTATCGCACCCGAAAACACCGATAAATTATTTACCATTGCTAGTGGTTTTCACACCAACGGTACAGAAAATGAAAAAGGGACTGGCCTGGGACTGGCCATGTGCAGGGATTATGTACATACCATGGGAGGGCAATTATCGGTTGACAGCAAAGAAGGAATTGGCAGCACATTTTGTTTCACAATTCCTTCAGCAGAAGGAGAATAATTTAACCTGAAATTTTTACCTTCGCACCCTGAAATTTTAAGCCTTAAGATATGCTACGTACACACACCTGCGGTGAACTCCGCCTGAATCATATAAACCAGCAGGTCACCTTGTCTGGTTGGGTGAGAAAATCACGCGACCTGGGAGGCATGACCTTCATCGATCTGCGTGATCGTTACGGCATTACACAACTTGTTTTCAATATGGAAAACAATTCGGAACTGTGTAATGCTGCCCGTTCGCTGGGCCGTGAATTTGTAATTCAGGTTATGGGTGTTGTGGCAGAAAGAAGCAATAAAAACAAAAATATCCCCACTGGAGAGATAGAAATATTAGTAGAAAAAATCACTCTTCTAAATACATCGAAACTGCCTCCCTTTACTATTGAAAACGAAACGGATGGTGGCGAAGAGTTGCGCATGAAATACCGCTATCTTGACCTCCGGAGGGAGTGCAACCGCAATAACCTGGCACTGCGGCATAAAATGAGCATCGAAACCCGCAAATACCTCAACGATCAGGGATTTATGGAAATTGAAACTCCAGTGCTGATTAAAAGCACACCCGAAGGCGCCAGAGATTTCGTTGTCCCCTCACGGATGAACCCAAATCAGTTTTATGCACTGCCACAGTCGCCCCAAACTTTCAAACAATTGCTGATGGTGGCCGGATACGACCGCTACTTCCAAATTGTAAAATGTTTCCGCGATGAAGACCTGCGCGCCGACCGGCAACCTGAATTTACACAAATCGATTGTGAAATGTCGTTTGTGGAACAGGAAGACATTCTGAACACCTTCGAAGCACTAGCGAAGCATTTATTCAGGACGATAAAAGGTGTTGAAGTCGATAATTTTCATCGTTTGCCCTATTCCGAGGCACTCCGGCTGTATGGCTCTGACAAACCCGACCTGCGTTTCGGCATGCAATTTACTGAATTGAACGACCTAGCGCAAAATAAAGGCTTCAGCGTATTTGATCAGGCAGAACTCGTAGTGGGAATATGCGCACAGGGCGCAGCCGCCTGGTCGCGCAAAGAAATCGATGCCCTGACCGATTTTGTAAAAAAACCTCAAATCGGGGCACAGGGACTGGTTTATGTGAAATACAATGAAGATAATACATTTAAATCGTCGGTAGACAAATTTTTTAGCGCGGCAGACTTTACCGCCTGGGCCGCGCGGTTCAATGCGCAGCCCGGTGATCTGATGCTGATTCTTGCCGGTGAAACAGCAAAAATACGAAAAGCACTCTGCGAACTGCGTCTGGAAATGGGCTCACGTCTGGGATTGCGTGATCCCCAACAATTTGCCCCGCTTTGGGTCGTTGATTTTCCACTGCTCGAATGGGATGAAGAAACCCAGCGCTTTTATGCCATGCACCACCCCTTTACCTCTCCCAAACCAGAAGATATTAAACTCCTCGAAACCCATCCGGGAATCGTCCGGGCTAACGCTTATGACCTGGTTATCAATGGAGTAGAAATTGGAGGCGGGTCAATTCGGATACACGATAAATCATTACAAAATAAAATGTTTACGGCATTGGGCTTTTCGCCTGAAGAAGCTCAAAATCAATTCGGTTTTCTGCTCAACGCATTTGAATATGGCGCACCGCCTCATGGAGGAATTGCCTTTGGTTTCGATCGTTGGTGCTCCCTTTTCGGTGGCCAGGACTCGATACGCGATTTTATTGCCTTCCCGAAAAATAATTCAGGAAGAGATGTAATGATTGATTCCCCGTCAACCATTGCACAGGTTCAGTTGGATGAACTGCGTTTGATATTAAAAAAGCCTTAAAAAAAACATTCGATAGCTGCAACCGGATTAAAACTCCGGCCGAACCCATTTATAAACTTTATCAGAACGGCGCAGAAATCCGATGCCGGGGATGGAACATTTTATTCCTTTTTCAGCGCTGGGAACCGAAATATTATCCACACGAATCTCCTCCACATGGTAATCAACTACACCGGTAGTCGGGCCAATAATCACCAGATCATCCCCCACTTCCAGGACATCGGTTTCAAGTTTTACCTCCGCTACCTGCAATTTTGAAAAATAGTTGGTAACCGTACCGGTATATTTCTTAATGCGGGTGGCCCTGTTGCCATACAGCTCAGCCCATTCTCCCATTTTTCTTCCCAAATAATACCCATCCCAGAAACCGCGGTTGAAAACTTGCTCCAGCCGGTGATTCCAGCGATCGATTTTTTCCTGCGTATAACTCCCTTCCTGCCATGCATTTACCGCCTCTTTGTAACATTCTGTTACGGTTTTCACATAATCTGCCGAACGGCCACGACCTTCAATTTTCAGCACCTTTACGCCGGCATTCAGCATTTGATCCAAAAAGTCGATGGTTTTTAAATCTTTTGGCGACATGATATACTCGTGGTCAATAGCAAGCTCGATTTCGCGATCGCGGTCGAATACCTGATAGGGCCTTCTGCAGAGCTGATAGCAGGCTCCCCTATTGCCCGACGCTTTAGGGCCATAAGTATCGAGGCTAAGATAGCACTTTCCGGAAATGGCCATACAGAGGGCTCCATGGGCAAACATCTCAATTTCAACAAGCCGGCCGGAAGGCCCCCTCACTGAATCGCAGGCGATGGAATCGGTGATAGCTTTCACCTGCTGCAGATTAAGCTCACGGGCAAGAACCACCACATCGGAATAGCGGCTAAAAAACCTGACGGCCTCCATATTGCTCACATTAGCTTGCGTAGAAATATGAACCTCCATACCCACGCGATGCGCATACTCAATCACACTAAGATCTGTCGCAATTATTGCTGATATCCCCTGTTTCCGGGCTTCATCCACTAACTGCCGCATTTCCGGCAACTCATGGTCATAGATTATCGTATTCAGCGCCAGATAACTTTTTACCTGATGCTGCGCACACCGCAAGGTAATTTCCGGAAGGTCATTCACAGAAAAATTCTGCGACGACGACCTTGAGCGCATATTTAAATTACCGACACCAAAATAAACCGAGTCAGCGCCTCCCTGTATTGCGGCGGTCAACGATTC
>Ga0265294_10009612_pt1 | contig 11120 bp, 4 predicted proteins | sample MunlanPumphouse3_FD_192504 | JGI IMG/M metagenome (GOLD analysis project Ga0265294, IMG submission 192504) | Groundwater microbial communities from a municipal landfill in Southern Ontario, Canada - Pumphouse #3 | ecosystem: Environmental > Aquatic > Deep subsurface > Groundwater | place...
TCATAGAAGGCTATGGCGTTGCCCCGGATATAGAAGTGGACATCAATCCGTTTGAAGATTATCTGGGAATTGATGCCCAACTCAATAAAGCAATAGAAGTATTGCTGGAAGAACTCAAATCCTACAAACCCCTGCCGGGCACTCCGGCAGACAGGGTAATGTAGTCTTTTATTTCCCCAGGAGCCGGAACAATTTTTTGGAAATATCCACATTATCCATCAGGCCCATGAATAATTCCTGTCCGGGTCCGTAGGCAAATACAGGAACAACGGTACCGGAATGCCCCTTTGTTTTAAAAGCGGGCATTCCGTCGTATCCTATACTGGTTCCGCCTGTCTCATGATCAGCCGTAATGACTACCAGGGTACCGGGATGCGAATCGGCGTAATCGAGTACCACTTTCATTACCTGGTCCATAATTTCCATCTCGGCAACCATGCCTTTGGCATCGTTTTCATGTCCCCATCCATCAATCCGGGCTTCTTCAATCATAAGGAAAAAGCCTTTTGGATTGTTTTTCTTTTCCAGTAACTCAAGTGCTTTGGAAACGGCCTGGGGATATACCTCGCCTACATCGGTCAGGGCAACCATTTTATTTGCCTGTTGTACGGCCGAGGCCTGTTCCCAGGTATCGCAAAAAACATATCCTTTATCTTTAAAGACCTGTGTCAGATCTTTGCCGTCTTTCCGTGCATTAAAATGTTCCAGACCGTCTCCTATAAGGATATCAAATCCGCATTGTGTCATCTGCACAGCAATTTCGTCCCACTGGGAACGCTTCTCCACGTGAGCGTAAAAAGCGGCCGGGGTGGCATCCAGAATAGGCGTGTTGACCACAATACCCGTTGACTTCCCAATATTTCCGGCGTAAACCATGACACTCGACAAGGTATCGCCTGCAGCATTTATGCCCACTGTTCCGTTGTTCGTTTTTTCTCCGGTTGCCAACGCTGTGCCTCCTGCAGCGGAATCGGTTACTTTACTATCCGCAGAATAGGTGGTGGCTATGCCCATGTATTTTATACGGTTGATCTCAGAAGCCCGGTAGCTTGCTCCGTTGACGGCATGCTCCATAATTAATGAGGAGATTTGCCCGTAACCCATGCCGTCACCAATCAGGTAAATAATGTTCACGGGAGCAGGAGTGTCTTTCCCGTCGGGGAACAGCATGGCCGAACAGGAAATGTTTGCAAGCATTACTATTGTTAATGCTAAAATGGATCTGGTAAATTTAGTTTTCATTGGTATTTTTTTTATCGGTGGTTTTGTTGGCGAATTCCCTCGGCAACAAACCAAATTGGTTATAAAAACATTTAGAAAAATAGGAAGGCGTGTTAAATCCTACCAGGTAGGATATCTCACTTATCTGGTATTCACCGGTACTGAGCAGTTCCGCTGCCTTTTTCAGCCGGATGAGCTGAATATAGTCATTCGGCGTCATCCCCGATATAGCTTTTATTTTTTTATGAAGACTGGAGCGGCTTATGGACATACTGTCCGCTACAGAGTCAATCAGATTCCCGGATTCGGAAAGATTTGCCATAATGATGTCGTTCACCTGGGTAATGAATTTGAGGTCGGCGGTATTCCGGGCTATGCTTTGCGGCGGGGTAAGCGGAGAAGAAGTGAATATCTCTTTAAGTTGATTTCTGTTCTTAATAATGCTGGCAATCTGCGCTTTCAGGAATTCCATTGAGAACGGTTTCTCTATAAACACATCGGCTCCGTAATCCAGGCCTTCTTTCTTGGCCCGGATGTCTGTCTGGGCGGTTAGTAAAACCACGGGGATGTGGCAATACATGGGTTCAGAACGCACCGCCCTGCACAGCTCAATGCCGTCCATGACCGGCATAAGTATATCCGTAAGAATCACATCTATGATCCCTTTTTCATCCAGGCGTTCCAACGCTTCTTTCCCGTTATGGGCATTCACCACATTGTATAGCCGTCCCAGATTCACGGTAAGGAAATTCAGTAGTTCAAGGTTATCCTCCACCACCAGTATGGTGTGTTCGAATTCCTGTTCCGGATCGGGCAGCAAATAGCCGGGCTCCCTCTGCGGTTCGCCCGGAATGTCATCCAGGAGATCTTTTTCCAGGGATTCGGGACGGAGAGCAGCCTCAACAAAAGGAATAGAGACAATAAAACGGGTGTTATCCGGATCGCTTATCACTTCTATCCGTCCGTTGTGCTTTTCTACCAAATGCTTTACCAGAGCCAATCCTATGCCGCTTCCTTCTTTTCTTCTGAAAGCATTGTCTTCATTTATCTGGAAAAAGGGCATGAATATTTTTTCCCTGTACTCCTCCGGAATTTTTTCTCCGTTATTAGATACGGTAAAAACAAAATCTTTCCCCTTTCTTTCAAGTGTTACAGAGATTTTATCCCTGGCATACTTGAGCGCATTGCTCAGCAGGTTGCTGACCATTTTGTTTAACGCTTCGGTATCGGCTACACAGATATACGGTTCGTCGGGAATATTCGGAATTAAGGTTATCCCTTTGAGCCGACACATAGATTTATACCGGTAACATACATTCCTGATCACTTGTGAAATATCTGCCGGTTTGAAACTATAGACAAATACATTTTGTTCAATTTTCCTAAAATCCAGTAACTGGTTGGCCAGGGTGTGCAACCGCTCCACATTGCGCTCCATTATGTCATAATTCTCTTTAGAAGCGTCATTGGGCGGAAGCAAGTTAATGATGTTTTCCAGCGGAGCTTTTATCAGGCTTAGCGGCGTGCGTATTTCATGAATTATATTGGTAAAGAAGCTGATCTTCTGTTCAAATAACTCTTTATCTTTCTCCATCTGATAGAGTAGCAGATTGCTTTCCATTTTCCGTTTCTGGCTTTTGTTCACCAGATCCATTGCCAGGTATATGCCCGAGACGAGAATCAAAAAGTACAGGACCAGCATAAACGGACGTTTCCCAAAGGCTGTTTTCACAAATACAGGAATCGAAACACCCTCTTCGTTCCACACCCCGTCACTGTTCGCTCCTTTTACATGAAAAACATACCGGCCGGGAGGCAGACTGCTGTAAAGGGCGGTCCTTTCATAACCCGAATGAGCCCAGGGCTCTTCCAATCCTTCCATATAACAGGCGTACCTGTTATGGCGTGGCGAAACATAGCTCAGGGCTACAAAATCGGCACTGAAAGTGGTATTTTTGGGCCCCAGTTCAATAACACCTTTGCTATCGGGCAATAGCAACCCACCAGCACCTTTCGTCCCCGTGATATAAACTTTTGGCGGACACGTGTTAATACGCAACATTTCAGGATTAATTACCAGGAGCCCCCCGGTACGTCCAAAGAGCATGGTGCCGTCCGGCATTGAATAGCTTGCATTATTACAGTACTGGCTTCCAAACGAATTGGAACCTTCTTCAATAATACGCATTTCACCGCTTTGAGCATCTATCCGGCATAAAGCTCTTCCTGCCGCAACCCATAAATTACCTGCATGGTCAGATTCAATGGCACTTATTATATTGCTCGGAAGTTTTCCCTCTTCCACTACAGGGAGGAAATGTTGAGTTTCGTAGTTATATTGGAACAGGCCTTCTCCCTCGGTGCCGATATAAAGTTTATTTTGCCGATCGGCATAGAGGCAAATAAGTTTATTTGCCGGCAGTGATCCCGTTTTGGAAGATTGTATGAAATGGGTCCATGTTTGTGATGTGGGATTGTACTGGAACAAACCCTCTTCGTAGGTTGCCACCCATATCAGGCCCAGATGATCTTCCAGAATATCGTGTATGCGTGTGTCCCTGACCCCGGGAATACGCATAAAACAATCTTTTTCAGGAACGTATTGATCCAGGCCCAACAAAGTCCCTACATATATGACACCCGTTGAAGTCCTGAATATTTTGTAAACTGCACTGTGCGATAACGTGGTTGTATCTTTCTCCACAGGACGGTAATAGCGTTTAGTGCCGGTGACAAGATTGTACCGGAGCAATCCGTCTGAATAAAAACCCACCCAGAGCTCTTTCCCAATTTCGCAAATGGCACGTACGTTCGTATGTCCCATTTTTGCTGTATAGGGGATAAATTCTTTTTTTTGCATGTTAAACCGGCACAGCCCCCCGTCTTTTGTCATTCCCAGCCATACTCCTTTTCCATCTGCCGTCGGCTCTACATAGGAAACCACCCGGCCTTCAGATTCGGGTATATCATAGTGCCTGAAATAATCAAAGCCAGGCCTCAGGTAGTGAACCCCATCGTAATAGGCACCAATCCAAAGTCCGCCTTCCTGATCGGGCACAACGGCAAAAACAGAGCGAAATTCTTCAGTTGCATTGTATGTGCTCACTTCAAGTCTCTCGCACTGCTGGTTCACCAGATTGAATACAAAGAGCCCGTTGTCGGCTCCAAGCATCAATTCATTGGCACTCACTTTTACTATATCATTAATACCCAGAATTTTTTTGTCAAAAGCAGTATTAATGTATCTGAACATCTTTCCGGATGTCATATCATATCTTACCAGTCCGTAAGAAACGGTTCCTATCCACATGCAGTTATTTGCAGGATCATCAAAGAACGATCTGGAATTATAATCGGGCAGTTTCTCGCCCGAGGCGGAAATGGGTATAAAAATAAAAGAGTCCGATTCAGCGTCATACCGGCAAAAGCCGCCGTCAAAGGTAGAAGCCCATAATACTCCTTTGCTATCCAGACAAATGGACCAGGAATGAGTAGTAGAAATTTTATGGGGGGCGCTGTACAAAGTAAGTTTCTGCTGTTGCGGCCAATACCTGAAGAGCCCCGTACCATAAGCAAGGATCCATATTGATCCGTCTTTTCCATCAACAATATCGTTCACAGGACCCGAGATTGTCACACCTTCTTCCGTTGAGACAGTAAAACGGATAAAATCATTTCCTTCTAAATCATGTAAATATATTCCGTCATCGGTCCCTATCCATAGTTCACCTGTACCGGACATTTCATATAATGAGTGAATAAAATTATTTCCCAGCGACAGTGAGTCACTCACGACTTTCCTGTATATGATATTGTCATAGCCGTTATAGCAGTTCAATCCGTCTTTTGTCCCAAACCACATCATTCCCCGGCTGTCCTGTAAAATGGTCCAGACCGAACTGTGAGAGAGTTTTTCATTGATATCGGAACCGTTTATCATTGGAAATGCAATACTTTTCACTGTTGTCAGCAGCAAAAAAGTCAAAACGGTCATTATTTTCTTCACCCTTATCATCCTCTGAGATTCAAAACAAAAGTAAGGAAATACTCCATTTGCCATTCGAAAAATAATGCAGAGAATTGCAAATATCTTGCAAACACGACGTTTTACAATATTCTTCTATTTCTTAAAAAGAACGTTGCATCGCCTCTTTCTTATTATCATTTATTTTGTGATACAACTTAAAACTACTTTTTTATATCATTATGGAAGGAAAAAATTATAAACTAAAAGTATTTGCCTTTGTACTGGCTGCGGTGGTTTCCAATGCAGCCTTTGCGCAGGCAAATGTTAAAATTTCGGGCGTAGTGCTTTCAGGCGCAAACGAACCTCTCACAGGAGTGACCGTTATGCAGCAAGGCACCTCAAACGGAGTTACCACAGACGCAGACGGAAAATACAGTCTGACGGTTCCCGAAAACGCTGTTCTGGAAGCATCTTATATGGGCTTCATCACAGAAGTAATGCCAGTCAGAGCCGGTGTTTTTGTTTACAATTTCACACTTAAGGAAGATGACCGCTGGCTGGAAGAGGTGGTTGTGATGGGGTACGGTATTCAGAAAAAGAAACTGATCACAGGCGCCACCATCCAGGTAAAAGGCGAGAACATAGAAAAACTGAATACGGTAAACGTATTGGGAGCTTTGCAGAGCCAAAGCCCGGGCGTATATATTACCCAGAGTTCCGGACAGGTAGGGGAAGGTTTTAATATTAACATCCGCGGGCTGGGGACAACCGGGAGCAGTACGCCGCTTTATGTAATTGACGGAGTGGCCGGAGGTTCTCTCAGTTCACTGAACCCCACCGATATTGAGTCCATTGACGTTCTTAAAGACGCTGCCTCGGCGGCCATTTACGGAGCGCGTGCCGCCAACGGCGTTGTGCTTGTGACCACCAAGCAGGGCAAGGCCGGTCAGCTGCGTATCACTTACGACGGCTACTACGGAGTGCAAAACGCCATTACAAACGGGGTAACCCCGCTGAATGCAGAACAATATATGGAGATCATCAACAAGGCGTTACTTACCCAGGACAGCTCGGGCAGCCTGCTCTACGACTGGGATGCCGAACTGCCCGCCTCATTGCTGGCTTCCATAAAGAACGGATCCTGGAAAGGAACAAACTGGCTTGAAGAAGGTACCCAAAAGAATGCGCCCATTACCAGTCACGCACTGAACGTTATCGGAGGTACGGAACAATCCCGTTTCTCCCTCGGCTTTTCCTACCTTATGCAGGAAGGCACTATCGGATACCCGGCAACGCCTCATTTCGACCGCTATACCGCACGTATGAACTCAGACCATTCTGTCTGGAAAAAGAACGGACGCGATATCATCCGTTTTGGGGAAAACATTGTGTTCTCGAACTATAGCAAATCGGGGGTTAGCATTGGTAACATGTATAGTAACAACGTGCGTAATCTTTTGAAAATGACCCCGCTGTTGCCGGCATATAACAATTCGGGGGATTATTACATTTATAAAGACATGGTAGAAGACGGATGGGAATTTGACCAGGCGGTAAATAACCCGCTGGCCCATTTGGATTATACCCGGAAAAACAGGAACTCTATTACAAGAAGATTACAAGCCAACGCATTTTTGGAAATCATGCCCGTTAAAGAGCTGAAATTCAAGAGCAGCGTGGGCTATGATTATTATCAGAATTCTTACCGTTATTACGTTCCCACCTATATTCTTTCTTCAAAAACCACAAACGATACAGATGATGTGACACAGGGGCAATCCTGGAGTACCAACTGGACATGGGAAAACACTCTGAACTACACTAAAACATTCGGAGATCATTCATTCGACATACTGGCAGGTCAGTCTCTGGAAAAATGGGGTAACGGAGAAAGCATCTCTATCAAAAACTCTAATTCACTTTTCCCAGGATCATATGATCATGCTTATATTAGCAATACACAGGGTCTTGACACCACCAACACCGACATTTCGGGTGAGCCTTCCGATGCCGGAAGCCTGGTTTCTTTCTTCGGCCGTATCAACTATAACTACAAAGAAAAATACCTTGCTTCGGTTGTTATGCGCGCAGACGGTTCATCCAACTTCGCCAGGGGTAAACGCTGGGGATATTTCCCCTCGGTATCTGCCGGGTGGATTATCACCAACGAATCGTTTATGGAATCCGTCACAGACGTCATGAACTTTTTTAAACTGCGCGGAAGCTGGGGTCAGAACGGGAACTGCAACATTGACAACTTCCAGTACCTGGCTACTATTGCTTTCAACACAGATGCTTACTATTACGAAGATAAGAACACTCCCGCCACCGGAGCCTATCCCGACATCCTGCCCAATGCAGACGTTACCTGGGAAACATCGGAACAGCTTGACCTGGGGTTTGATGCACGTTTCTTTGACTCCCGTCTGGGTCTGAATTTCGACTGGTATATCAAAACCACCAAAGACTGGCTGGTAGTCGCTCCCACTCTGGCTTCCTACGGTACGGGTGCCCCATATATCAACGGAGGGGACGTTCAGAATAAGGGCGTTGAACTGGCCCTTTCGTGGAACGATCAGGTTGGAAAAGAATTCCAATACGACATCAACCTGAATTTTGCCCATAATAAGAACGAAGTGCTCCGTCTGGCCAACGAAGAAGGGATCATCCACGGTCCGAGCTCCATCATTGCAGAAAACACAACGGAAGCATTCCGCGTGCAGGTTGGCTATCCTATGGGTTATTTCTGGGGTTACAAGACCCTGGGCGTATTCCAGAATCAGTCGGAAATTGACACGTTCCTGGCCAATGGCGGCGTGACCAAACAGGGTTCCCCAAAACCCGGCGACCTGATCTTTCAGGATACCGACGGCAACGGAGTGATAGACGAAAAGGACAAAACTTTTATTGGAAACCCCCACCCCGATTTCACGGGCAGCTTCTCTCTGAACCTTGCGTATAAAGGACTTGATTTCTCTGTTACTGCCTACGGTGCATTCGGTCAGCAGGTGATGAAATCTTACCGTTCTTTCTCAGACACCCCCAACGACAACTACACGACCGACGTGTATACCAAATACTGGACAGGAGAAGGTTCAACCAACCGTTATCCGTCTTTCTCCTACGGCAAAAATGAGAACTTTAAAGACATATCCGACATTTACGTAGAAAATGCAGATTACGTAAAAATATCCAACGTAACCATCGGGTATAATTTTAAGAATGCGTGGAAAAATCTGCCCGCCTCGCAATTGAGGATCTATGTGGCTGCACAGAACCTGTTTACTATTTCCGGCTATTCGGGTATGGACCCCGAGGTGGGTGACGGAGCCGGTTACTCCTGGACATCCGGTATTGACAGTGGATACTATCCCAGTTCCAGAACATTTATGGTGGGTATCAACCTGAAATTCTAATTTGAAAGAAACTGACAGATATGAAAAGACTAATTTATATTATAGCAGCAAGCATCTTCCTTTTTGCCGGTTGTGAAAACTTCCTGGATACCGAAAGCTATACCAAGAAAAACACATCCAATTTCCCTGCCACTCAGGCCGATGCAGAACAAATGATCACGGGCATTTACGCCACAATGAACGACCTGATTGCCAATCCCGAGTCACATCCGTTCTTTATTTACGAAATGGCAGGTGACGACCGTTTTGGCGGCGGGAGTACCAGTAACAGGGGTTCCCAGTCCATGGACCGTCTTATGAACGCAGGAGTAAGCTTCCTGGAACAGCTTTGGAAGGTTCGTTACTCGGGGATCTTCCGTGCGAACAACGCTATCGAGACCATGGACAATGTGAAAGGATGGGTCTCCGAAGGAAAACGTGAACAATTACTGGGCGAGGCGTATTTCCTGCGTGCCCTGTTCTATTTTGATCTGGTACAGGTGTTCGGTCAGGTTCCCCTCGTTCTTGAAACTGCCCCGCAAAATCTTCCGAAAACCCCGGCAGACGAGATCTATGCCCAAATTGCCTCGGACCTGAAACAGGCCATTGAACTGTCTCCTGCATTACCTTTCCCCACCTACGGGAACGGGCATGCCTCCAAATGGGCTGCTGAGGCTCTTATGGCACGTGTTTATCTGTTCTACACCGGATTTTATAACAAGACATCCCTTCCTACAGCGGACGGTGGATCTGTTTCCAAACAAAACGTTGTGGCCTATCTGGAAGATTGTATAAATAACAGCGGACATTCCCTGGTTAGCGACCAGCGGAATATATGGCCTTATACCAATCCCTATACCGGAGCCGATTATCAGTACGACATTGAGAACGGCCTTATGTGGGAAGGAGACGGTTGTAAGGAAACGCTTTTTGCCATCAAATTCTCCAACACCGGAGCTCAGGGATACTTTAACCGGATTGTGGAATACTTTGGGATGCGAAAATCCGATGCCCCCTGTTTCCCGTTTATTCCGCAGGGTTACTCCAACGGACCGGTCAATTTGAAGCTTTGGGATGACTGGTCGTCCGACCCGGATTATGCCAATGATTACCGCTTAAGAGGGTCTATCTGCAGGGAGCAGGATGAAATTCCCAAATACGCAGGAGACAAAACAAAAGAAGTAGAAAAAACCCGTCTGTGGGCGAAAAAATACCTGGGCGTCGGAGCCTATGAAGGCAGTAACCTCATCCTCTCATTTGCTTATTTTTACGGTGGTCTGAACAACCGTCAGCTGGGGCTCACATCGGATATTATCCTTATCCGGCTGGCCGATGTATACCTGATGCATTCCGAACTCTCCGAGACGGTAACTTATATGAACAAAGTCCGTGCACGTGCCAAACTGGCCCCCTATTCCGCCTATTCGCTTCAGAACCTGAAGAAAGAACGCCGCTATGAACTCTGTTTTGAGGCCGTTCGCTGGAATGACCTGCGCCGTTGGGGAGACGTCCGCCAGATTGTTGATAACCAGGAAGGAGTTGCCATCACCAACCGGGGCGTAGCGGGAAAATATACATTCGGCCAGTTTGATTTCATGGAACGGTACAATGCGACCGGTGGCGGGTTCCTGAAAATTCCCGATTCACAGGTTACCCTGTCCGAGGGCGTTCTGGAACAAAATCCCGGCTGGGACAGTGCTTATGATTTTATAAGTCTGCCCTATTACGCAAACTAAAAAGAAAAAACATCAAACAGGAAAATCCGCTTCAAAAGGGCGGATTTTTTTATCTTTGAGATTATGAATATCCGATTACTCCTTTTTACCTCGCTTTTCGCTTTTATGGTACAACAGGCATGTGCCTGCACTAATTTACTCATCACCCGGGGCGCTACGGCAGACGGTTCCTGTATGGTCACCTATGCGGCCGATTCCCATACCCGCTACGGATGTCTCGCCTTTTATCCGGCTTCGGTTCATCCGGCCGGCTCACTGCTGACTGTCCGGGAATGGGGCACCAATAAATACCTGGGAGAAATTGCTCAGGTTCCCTATACTTACTCGGTAGTAGGCAACATGAACGAACGCCAGGTTGTTATTGGCGAGAGCACCTGGGGAGGTCTCGCTTCCCAACGGGACCCCAACGGGATGGTCGATTACGGATCGCTCATGTATATCTGCCTCCAAAGGGCACGCACGGCAAGAGAGGCCATAGAAATATTCACCTCGCTGGCAAACACATACGGCTATGCCTCGAGTGGTGAATCCATTTCATTTGCCGATCCCCGCGAAGTCTGGTTCATGGATGTTACTGGCAAAGCCCCAAAAATGGAAAACGGCGTAAACGTTAATAAAGGCGTTGTCTGGGTAGCAGTGAAACTGCCCGAAGGAACCATCTCGGCACATGCCAATCAGGCGAGGATCCGCCGGTTCCCTCTGGACGATCCGGAGAGTTGCCTGTATGCTCCCGATGTAATTTCTCACGCCCGCGAAACGGGCCTGTACCAGGGCCCCGACAGCACCTTCAGTTTTGCCGAC
>Ga0265294_10009614_pt1 | contig 11119 bp, 8 predicted proteins | sample MunlanPumphouse3_FD_192504 | JGI IMG/M metagenome (GOLD analysis project Ga0265294, IMG submission 192504) | Groundwater microbial communities from a municipal landfill in Southern Ontario, Canada - Pumphouse #3 | ecosystem: Environmental > Aquatic > Deep subsurface > Groundwater | place...
GTAGTACCGCTGATTTGTCTGTTTACGGACAAGAATCAAATCCAACAACTTGGAGGTTGTGTAAAATGAATCTTGCTATTCGAGGAATAGAAGGAGATATAGGATCAAAGAATGCTGATAGTTTTCATAATGATTTACATAAAACATTAAAGGCTGATTATATTTTAGCAAATCCACCTTTTAATGTTAGTGATTGGGGAGGAGAACGTCTTAAAGAAGATGTAAGGTGGAAATATGGTATTCCTCCAGTCGGAAATGCAAATTATGCTTGGATACAGCATATGATTCATCATCTTGCACCTACTGGTATTGCTGGATTTGTTATGGCAAATGGGTCTTTATCTTCCAATACTTCTAATGAAGGAGAAATAAGAAAAAGACTCATAGAGGAAGGACTTGTTGATTGTATCGTTGCTATGCCATCACAATTATTTTATACAACTCAGATTCCTGCATGTCTTTGGTTTGTTTCTCGTGATCGTTACAATCATAAATTCCGTAATCGTCATGATGAGATTCTTTTTATTGATGCTCGTAAAATGGGAACAATGGTGACTCGTAAAAATCGAGAATTTACAGAAGAAGATTTGGACAAGATTTCTGAAACATATCATGCATGGAGAACAATCGATGGAAAATATGAAGATATAAAAGGTTTTTGTAAGGCAACCAAAATAGCAGAAGTTGAAAAGAATGGATTTGTTCTTACTCCGGGAAGATATGTTGGGAGTGATTATGAGGAAGAAGATGATGAAGTGTTCGAAGAGAAAATGAAAGAATTAACCTCTCAATTATCTGAACAATTTAAGGACGCAAAAGTTTTAGAGGAAAGGATTAAGAAAAATTTAAAAGATATTGGATTTGAAATAAAATAATATAAATGAAACAAGAGTTTGATCAAAAAGAGAATTGGGAAGTATTTTTTTTAGGCTATTTAAGTATGGCTAGGTTGGGCTGTGAAGAAATGTTAAAAAAAGAATCAGACTACGATATTGAAGATTTATATATATCAACAATATATAATTTTAAGCATGTAATAGAAATTTTTCTCAAAACAATGGTCGTTATTTTAGAAGAAAGAAAGCTTATTAAGCAAGAAGAGAATCATGATCAATTAGAAATTTTTAAAGGATTTATTAAAATTATTATTAAAAATAAAAAAGACATTATAAAGACTATCAAAGAAATTAAAGAAAATGATGATTTTTGGAATATGATCAGAACAAGTGCTGTGGGTATAGATGATTACACAAATACGGTTTTAGAATTGATTAAGAAATATCAAACAATGTCTTTTCTGAAAGAAAAAATAGAACAAGATTATTCTATCGAAGATGGTGTTAATGATGTTTTTCGCTATCCTCAGAATAAAATGAAAATAGACTTAAACTATAAAAACATTATTAAAAAAATAGAAAAAAAAGATCTTTTAGAACTTAGATTAGATATTGGAGAAGCAAATATGGCTTTTATAAAATTATTATTGATTATTAAAAATTATAAATTTTTAAAAAGGTTAAAGAATGGAGGACGTAAGATTTAAAAAAACAGAAATTGGAGTTATTCCTGAACATTGGGATGTGTCAAGTGTGGGTAAGGTCGGTAAGGTTATTACTGGTAAGACGCCACCAACAAATAATCATGAATACTATGGAGATGATTATCCTTTTGTAAGAATACCAGATATGGTTAATTCTGTTTATATTAAAAAGACTAATACTAGGATCTCACAAAAAGGTGCAAATTATTTAGGTAAGATAAAATTACCAAAAAATTCGATAATGGTTTCTTGTATTGCTACTATTGGGAATGTTGGTATTACTTCAGAAGAGTCTTTTACTAATCAACAAATCAATTCCCTCATTCCTAATCCACATATCGCGGATTTTAAATATCTTTATTATTTTTTTAAAAACAATAAAGAGTTATTAGAAAGTTTGGGTGGTGGAGGATCGGTTTATTCAAATATCTCAAAAAGTAAATTCGAGAATATGCTTGTTGTTTTACCTAATGTGATGGAGCAAAAGCAAATTGCCGAAATTCTTTCTTCTCTTGATGATAAAATAGAACTTAATCGAAAGATAAATAGTAATTTAGAAAAATTAGCAAGTTTATTATTTAAGCAGTGGGTTGTTGATAGTGAACAAAAAATTAAAGATGGTTGTAAAATTGGAAAAGTTTCTGACCTGATACGAGTCGAATCTGGTTTTCCATTTCATAGTAGCATGTTTGATGATGGCGGTGATTATAAATTAGTTACTATTAAAAATGTTCAAGATGGTTTCTTTGTCCCAGATTGCACAGACTCTCTTAGTGAAATACCAACAAAAGTGCCAACTCATTGCAGATTGAATAATGGCGATATACTTCTGTCATTGACTGGAAATGTCGGACGAGTTTGTTTTGTCTATGGTGAAAACTATTTATTAAATCAGCGTGTAGCAAATCTGGTGCCGATTGATGAAAATAATCGGGCTTTTATTTATTTTCTATTTAGGCAAAAAGACTTTCAAAATACACTCATTGGTATTTCCCGTGGGACTGCTCAACAAAATCTAAGTCCGATAGAAACTAAATCGTTGGAGATTACAATTCCATCTCAGGATGCGCTTGATCGTTTTGCCAATGTCGCAAATCCCATTTTCCAAAAATTAGTCGAGAATTATAACGAAATCAAAAACCTTTCTCTTTTAAGAGATTCATTACTCCCAAGACTGATGAATGGGAAGATAAGAGTTAAATAATTATGGAAAATCAAACAAATTTAGAGAAAACTTTATTTAAATTAGAGGCTTCAAAAAAGTCTTTTATGGATTTAACCAAAGAAATGTTGGAGGCTGCTGATGGAAATCTTTATCTTTTGGACTTTTTTATTTTAGGAATTGTAAAGAGATCAATTTTGTTATCTACAGGGTTTTGCCAACTTATAAAGCAGGATAATTTTTTAAGTGCAGCTCCTCTTGTTCGCCTACATTTAGATAATTTATTGAATGTTCATGCTGCATTTATATCTTCCAATCCACATGAATTTTCTGAAAATAAAATACGAGGAGAAAGGACAAGTAAGATGAAAGATGAAAAAGGAGCTTTCATGACAGATACTTATTTAGCAGATTCATTATCTAAAAAAGAAGAAACTAAATGGGTGATCAATCTTTATCGTGAATCATCAAAATTTATCCATATTAGCGATAAGCATATTTTCAGTACAATGGAAGAATCCTCTGAAGATGGGTATATGAATTTTTTAATCTCTGATAAGCAGAATATACCCGAAAAATCTATAATAGAGGCAACGGAAGCGATGATTAGTATTTCAGAACAGATACTAAGACATTTAGCTGGTTGGATACAGGCTAAAAATAAAAAATATGAACAATAAATACAAAGAAGACGATTTAGAAAATGCAACATTAGAATGGTTAAAGGATATTGGATATTCTGTTGTTTTTGGTCCGGATATTGCTTTTGATGGGGTAGCTCCAGAAAGAAAAGAAGAAGCAGGATATTCAGACATTATTCTTAGGGGGAGATTAGGAGAAGCTATTTTAAAAATCAATCCTGATATTCCAGAAGAAGCAAGAGAGGAAGCTTTAACTAAAGTATTAAATGTTCCTTTTTCAAGCCCTGTTTTAATAGAAGAGAATAGAGCATTTCATAAGATGTTATTTGAGGGAGTTGATGTAATATATAGAGATGAGAATGGAATGACCAGAGGAGATAAAGTTTATTTATTTGATTTTAATAATCCTAACAATAATGATTTTCTTACAGTTAATCAATTTACTATTATAGAGAATCGAAACCGTAGGCCAGATATTTTAATCTTTGTAAATGGAATTCCTTTGGCTATTTTTGAGCTAAAGAATCCAGCAGATTCTAACGCAACATCTATGGGAGCGTTTAATCAATTACAGACATATAAAAAAGATATACCATCTCTTTTTGCATATAATGAACTTTGTATTATTGCAGATCATATTTGGAGTTCATATATAGGAACAATCTCTTCTAATAAGGATCGTTTTATGGGTTGGAAAAGTATTGATGGAAAAGAAGTAGTAAAAAGAAATGAATTAGAAACATTGATTAGAGGAGTATTTGATAAAGAAAGATTTTTAGATTTAATTAGAAATTTCATTGTTTATGAGTCAGATGAAAAAGAGACAATTAAAAAAGTTGCTGGATATCATCAGTATTTTGCCACCAATAAAGCAGTAAAAAGAACAATGGAAGCAACCTCAGAAAATGGAGACAGAAGAGCGGGAGTAGTTTGGCACACACAAGGAAGCGGTAAATCATTAACAATGGTATTTTTTGCAGGGAAAGTAATTCAAGCATTAAATAATCCAACGCTAGTAATACTTACAGATAGAAATGATTTAGATGAACAACTTTATGGATTATTTTCAAGATGTTCTGATGTTATTAGACAAAATCCGGTTAAGGCTGAAGATAGAGAAAATTTAAAAGATATTCTTTCTGTTGCTTCAGGTGGAGTTGTCTTTACAACAATTCAAAAATTTATGCCTGAAAATAGAGGAGAAGCTTATCCTTTGCTTTCTGACAGGAGAAACATTGTTGTCATAGCCGATGAAGCTCATAGAAGCCAATATGATTTTATAGATGGTTTTGCTAGAAACATGAGAGATGCACTTCCTAACGCTTCTTTTATTGGTTTCACAGGAACACCTATTGAGCTTAGTAATGCTAATACAAGAGCCGTTTTTGGAGAATATATAGATATTTATGATATTACTAGATCGGTAGAAGATAAAGCAACGGTTCCTATCTATTACGAGCCAAGATTAGCAAAAATTGAATTATTAAAACAGAATACTCCTAAAATAGATCAGGAGTTTGAAGAGCTTACAGAAGGAGAAGAAGAGAAAAAGAAAGATAAATTGAAAAGTAAGTGGGCTAAATTAGAAGCAATGATTGGTTCAGAAAGCAGGATTAAATTAGTGGCACAAGACATGGTTGATCATTTTGAAGATAGATTATCAACGCTTGATGGAAAAGGAATGTTTGTTGCTATGAGTAGAAGAATTGCTGTTGAGATGTACGAAGAAATAATAAAGCTAAGACCAGAATGGCACAGTGATGATATAAACAAAGGTTTTATAAAAGTTGTTATGACTGGTTCTGCTAGCGATCCAGAGAATTTTCAAAAACATATTTATACGAAAGAGCAAAGAGATTTAATTGCTAAGAGAATGAAAGATAATAATGACGAATTAAAATTAGTTATTGTAAGGGATATGTGGCTTACAGGATTTGATGTTCCTTCTTTGCATACTATGTATATAGATAAACCAATGAGAGGGCATGGTCTTATGCAGGCAATCGCTAGAGTTAATCGTGTTTTTAAGAATAAGCCGGGGGGATTGATTGTTGATTATTTAGGAATTGCTACTTTTCTTAAAGAGGCCACAGCGAGATATACTGAAGCGGGAGCAGGGGTTCCAGTTATAGATCAAGAAGAAGCTGTAAGTGTCATGCTAGAAAAATATGAGATAGTAAAAGACATGTTTTATGGTTTTGACTATTCTAAATATAAAGGGGCTAGTCAATCAGTAAAAGCAGGAATCCTTTCAGAAGCAATGGATCATATTTTAAAAAATGTTGATGATAAGAAAAAATACTTTAAAGCTGTTGCAGAATTATCAGCAGGATTCTCTTTAGCAGTTCCAAATGAGAAGGCTTTAGAAATAAAAGATGATGTTGGATTTTTCCAATCAGTTAAATCGTTTATTCAAAAGTTTGATAATGTGGGAGGCTTTGGAGGACCTACAGAAGAAGATTATGATCAAGCAATAAAACAACTTGTTTCTGAGGCGGTTGTATCAGATAAAGTAATCAGTATTTTTGATGCTGCAGGAATAAAAACACCAAACATTTCTGTTTTATCAGATGAGTTTTTAGAAGAGGTAAAGGGATTAGAATATAAAAATGTTGCTTTAGAGCTTTTGAAGAAAGTAATAAATGACGAGATAAAAACAATGGAAAAGAAGTTTTTGGTAAAGTCAAAGATTTTTTCAAAGATGCTAGAAGATACAATCAAAAGATATCAAAATCAAACAATTGAATCTGCTCAAGTTATGGCTGAGTTAGTTGAATTAGCAAAGAAGATAAGGGGAGAGAAAGAAAGAGGCGTTAATCTTAATTTAAGTGAAGACGAAACAGCTTTTTATGATGCTTTATGTGATAATGAGAGTGCTGTAATGGAATTGGGAGATGAAACCTTAAAAACAATTGCTAGAGAATTAGTAGTTATGTTGAGAAAGAACACTTCTATTGATTGGACACTTAAACAGAGCGTACAAGCTAAATTAAGGGTATTAGTTAAAAAGTTATTGAATAAGTATAAGTATCCACCAGATAGGCAGGAAAATGCTACAAAGACTGTTTTAGAACAAGCTGAGGTTTTATGTAAAGATTGGGGAATAGAGGATTAAATAAGTTTAAATTTTATAAAGACCATGTTAGCATTATAATATCTAGCCTCTAGGGATTTGGTGGTTTTCTTTGCTAGGGGCTAGATAATATATAATTATTATATGCAAAAATTTATTGAAACAAGTTTAGTATTTATTTTAATTTATTTAATTTTAGTATTAAGTTTATGTTTAGTTTTTTGTGATATCGAAAAGAGTGTTAACATTGCAACAACAATAATTCAAGCAGTAGCTATTATTGTTGGTGGATTTTGGGCATATTATAAATTCGGATGGGAGAAAAAATGTGAAAATATAATAACATTAAAAAGTTATTTAATGGAATATCAAAATAGACATAATTGGGCAGCCAGTGAGTATAGAAAAAATAATGATATTGCTAAATATAAATTAAGTTTATTGAACGATTATAATCAATTATCTAAAAAGATTCATTTATCTTATTATGTTCCTAAAGAATTAAGAAAAAAGATTTTTGAAACTATATGGTTAACAATAGGCAATGACACGGGTAAAAATTTTGAAAAAATTGACGAGAATTGGAAAAGATTTGGAGAACAACTCAAAGAGATTTATGGTGAATTTGATGATATTATATCTTAAAAAGGGATTAAATGTTAGTTTGTAATGAATTTATTTTAGACAAAATGTTTAATGAAGAGATTTTTATATTATTTTTTAATGTTTTAAGTAGCTTAAATTATATGCAACTTTTTATAGATTTTATTTGGCCTTTTTTATGTAGCTTGCTAACAGGATTTCTTGTTTATAGAATTTTAAAAATTAAGGATAATCGTCATTGGTCTAGTTCAAGGAAAAAAATTTTAAAAAATTTAGATTCGATTTTAAAGGCAGCGCTTACGAGTATTAGAATTGCGGCTGGAGTGAAGTATTGTAATTTTTCTGATCCAGCACAAGAATATGTTTTTTTAATCAAAGAATTTGAAAAAGATAATAGTTATAAAGCATTAAGAACTAAGTTAGAAGATATGGATGAAGAAAAGAGAAAGAGTTTTCTTTTAAATATAAGAAATTTACAGGAATCATTGCGATTTTTTATTACTATTTTTATAAGTTTTCGTAATTCGGACAATTGGCATATGGAGAAGCTTCTTGAATTTAATGAAAAAATTTATAAAGCGTCTGTTCTCTATGCAACTTTCCCTGAGATTTGTTACGCTAATGATAAAACAACAGAGATAATTAAAAAAATTGCAATTTCTGATGTTATTGAATTAACAGATTTTATCTTTAATTTTAGGGAGGAATTTTATAAAAAGAATAAGAAATATCTTTAAATTTTTATGACAAAATTAGTATAAGAAATAATAAATAAGAAATAGAAATATGTCATTAAGTGTTCAAAAAATAAACAAGGTTCCGTTAAGAGAAATTTGGAAAAAAGAAGATAAAGATTTTACGAGGTGGTTAGAAGATCATATTGATTATTTGAGTGATGTTCTTGGTTTTAATATATCTATAATATCTAGAGAGGAAAAAGTTGGTCCATTTAGAGTTGATTTATTTTGCGAAGACGATGATGGACATAAGGTAATTATTGAAAATCAATTAGAGCCAACAGATCATTCTCATCTTGGTCAAATAATGACATATCTTGCAAACTTAGAAGCAAACACAGCTATATGGATTACAAGCAAGCCAGTAGAAGAACATATAAAAGCTATTGCTTGGCTTAATGAAAACGCTCCAGATGATATTGCTTTTTATATAATTAAACTTGAAGCAATAAGAATAGGAGATAATCCAACAGCTGCTCCATTATTTACTATTGTTGAAGGACCAACAGATATAATTAAAGAGATTGGTAAAGAAAAGAAAGCATATGCAGAGAGGCATCATTTAAGAAAGGAATTTTGGACAGAATTATTGGACAAAGCAAAGGAAAAAACAAAGCTTCATGCAAATGTATCTCCGTGTATATATTCTTGGGTGGGTGCTGGTGCTGGGCATGCAGGAATTGGATATAATTATGTTATAGCGAATAATGCTTCTAGTGTAGAAGTGTATTTAGATCGAGGAAAAGATTTTCCAGATATTAACAAAGAAAGGTTTGATGAACTTTTCAAATATAAAGATAAGATAGAGGAAGTGTTTGGAGATAAATTATCTTGGGAGCGTCTTAATAATAGAAGAGCTTCAAGGATTGCTTTTAGAATTAACAATGCCGGATTAAAGAATAAGGATAAATGGCCAGAGCTTCAAGATAAAATGATAGATTATATGATTAGATTAAAAAAAGCTACAGAGCCATTTATTAAAAAATTAAATTAAATCAATGAATAAAATTAAAAACGTAATTTATTTAGGATTATTTCTTGGGGTATTATTCTTAATAAAGTTTTTAGTTGTTGATGTTGCTTTTATTAACATGCCTCAAGATGCTAATATATGGTTTTCTAGTGGCCTAATTCTTATTATTTTAGGACTTTTTATCACAGAGAAGAATTTTACAAGTCCTGTTAACGTTATAGTTAATATAATAACGGTTCTTGTTATTCTTTTTATGTTAAATGACAAAGGCGAATTTCGTTTATGGGGATCGTTGGTTTATTATTGTGTAACAGTTGGGGTGATTGCAATAATATCTTTTATGCTGGTTGATGAGAAAAAAGATAAAAATGATTGGACGCAGAAAATAGCAGAATCAACCAATATAATTGCTAGCTTTTTAGGAAGTTCTAAATTTGTTTTTTCAATAATTTTTATTCTTTCAATTTTTAATTATTTTGTTTTTTCTCTTGAAGAAAGTCAGGAGATAACACAACAACAAATAGCGATTTTGTGTATGCTTATTTTTTGGGGAAGCATGATTTTAATTGAGCCAATAGACAGAAGGTTAATTCAACCAATCATAAAACGTTTTACTAAAAAGATAGACAATAGTCTTATCGGATCAATATCTGCATATCAGACTCCTAATATCGTAATAGTTGAACAATTTCCTAATTCTCCCGAATTAGAAGCTGGAGATTTAGCTGTTATTAAAACCAAAAACAATAAAGATGGAAAAATACAAGGAAATGATAATTTACTTTCTTTTATAGGTTTTTATGATTCTAATTCTCATCGTTTTTTAAAATTTTATTTTATAAATTCAAAAAAAATATCTGATATCAAAAAACAAACTTTTGTTTATAAGGTTAACAAAATAAAAGAAAAAGAATTAACTGAAACGATAGCTAAAAATGATTTTTATAAAAGAAAAGAGAGAATGATAGGATTTATTCATTCTGGATCAGATATAGATACCATAAGGATAAAAATGATTGATGAGATTGATGATGCAAAAAAACTTGAAAATGGAGACTTGGTATCAGTTTCTCTTTATGGACAGGAGACAAAATATCAAATAATAAATGCTCAGACTGCTATTGAGAGTATTGAGAATAGTAGTGATATCGGTTTTAAAATTATAACCGCTCAACAGATTGGATCTTGGGATGCTAAAGAACAAAAATTTGTTGATAATAGTTGGGTTCCAGTAGTTAATACGCCCGTATATCTTGAAAATGAATCTGAAAAGATAAAGGTAATAAAAAAAGGATGTTACAAGGTTGGTTATGTTCCTAAGTCTGGATATCCAATTTTACTTGATTTAAAAGATAGTATAAATCACCATATTGCAATTATAGGAAAAACAGGAACAGGTAAATCTTTGATGTCTGCTAAAATCATTGAAGAATTAACAGAAAATGATTGCAAGGTAATTATTTTAGAGGTTGATCAAAAAAATAGACAATCTTTATCTATGTATATTGATAAAGATAAAATATCTTCAGAAAATGTAGTTTGGTCTTTTAAAGAAAAGAAAAGAGAAAACAGTAGTGAGAAATATAACGAATGTTCTGCAAAAATAAATTTTCAATCAGACGATGGAAAAAATATATTTATAATAAATTGGGATGATAATAGCGAAAAGAAAGATGATGGTCCATTATCTCAAGCTGATGCGACAGCAGCTGTTATTATGAGAGTTCTTGCTTATCAAATGAAAAATCCAAATAGTAGAGTTTGTATTGTTATGGAAGAAGCTTATGATTTTATTCCAGAAAATACTTTTGGAAAGCAAGATTTTGGACAACCTGCTGTTAGTAGAATTTCACAATTAGTACTTAAATGCAGAAAACACAATGTCGGTTTTTTTATAATTACACAAAGAACAGCACTAGTGTCAAAAACTATTTTGAATCAATGTCATACTATAATAGCTTTACAGTCTTTTGATGAAACATCAAGGACATTTTTAGGTTCTTATGTTAATCAAAAGTATCTTGATAGTATGAGTATATTGCCATCATTTAGGGCAATGATTGTTGGAAAAGGATCAAGTTGTGATAAGCCTATCGTGGTAGATTTTTTTGACCCTAAAATAGCAGAAGAAGAAAAAAGAAAAAAAGCATTGGTGGTATATGGACAATTTAAGTCAACGATAATAAATACTTAATTTCTTTATTTGTGGTTTCTAAATCTCCAACAGCATCAATCCAATCAAAAGTTCTGAATTTTTTTTGCCATGTGAGCCATATGGAATTAGCAGAGCCGAAAGGCTCTGCTTTTTTCTCTTTTTAAGTTTTCTTTGAGCATAAAGGTATTACGACAAAATCGCGTAATTTTGACAATACAAATCATAAAGAGTAAAA
>Ga0265294_10009615_pt1 | contig 11117 bp, 9 predicted proteins | sample MunlanPumphouse3_FD_192504 | JGI IMG/M metagenome (GOLD analysis project Ga0265294, IMG submission 192504) | Groundwater microbial communities from a municipal landfill in Southern Ontario, Canada - Pumphouse #3 | ecosystem: Environmental > Aquatic > Deep subsurface > Groundwater | place...
GTAATTTCCTTCTTGAATTAAATCAAGGAGAGCTAGTCCTCTTCCAACATATGTTTTGGCGATGCTAACAACTAAGCGTAGGTTATGATTAATCAATTTGTTCTTGGCATCAATGTCACCATTATTTGCTCTTTTAGCGATTTCATATTCGTCTGTAGCGCTTAAGAGTGGATATTGAGAGGCATCTTTTAGATATACTCTGATTGAATCATTACTTTGCGTCTCGTTTGTGAAAAGCAAAGAATAATTTTTATCTTCATCATCTGCGATATTTTTAGCATTATCCTCTTCATCATCAAATTGAATGGTAATATGATTCTCAAAAAGAAAATTCATTAATTCTTCAATTGAAGAATCATCAAAATGATAAGCACTGAGGCAGCCATGTATTTGACTTTGTGTTAATTGAGAATTGTGAACTTTTTTTAAAAGATCACTTTTTAAACGATCAAAAACTATTTGATTTTGAAATAATGAAATTGAGTTTTTATTATTATTTGACACTCCTAAAAGTTTTTCAGCGAGCGACTTACTCGGTCGACCTCTTCTCTTTTTAGGTATGGCGAATAAAAATTCATTATCTCTTCTCACTATCTCTGTCTCCTTAGGGATTTACAAGGTAAAATTATAATTTTCCTTTATAATCGCCTAACCGTTTGCTGCGAGTTGGATGTCTTAATTTTCGAATGGCTTTCGCTTCAATTTGACGAATACGTTCCCGAGTAACGCCGAATTCTCGACCCACTTCTTCAAGGGTTCGAGGACGATTATCATCTAATCCATAACGAAGGCGAATAACTCTTTCTTCTCGATCAGACAAGTCTTTTAAGATTGAATAAAGTTCTTCTTTTAATAATTGTCTAGTTGTATATTCTGTTGGAGATTCTGATTCTTTATCTTCGATAAAATCGCCAAGATGAGAATCATCTTCTTCACCGATAGGGGTTTCAAGAGAAACTGGTTCCATGGCAATTCGTTGAATCTCACGAATTCTTTTTGGTGATAAATCGCCATTTAAAGCATCGCTAATTTCTTCCGCGGTTGGTTCACGGCCTAGTTCTTGAATTAAAGTTCGTTGAACTCTGGTCATTTTATTGATGGTTTCCACCATATGAACGGGAATACGAATCGTTCTAGCCTGATCGGCGATGGCTCGTGTAATGGCTTGGCGAATCCACCATGTGGCATAGGTTGAAAATTTATATCCCTTGGTATAATCGAATTTATCAACAGCTTTCATCAGTCCAAGATTACCTTCTTGAATCAAATCGAGGAAAGCCATTCCTCGTCCTACATAATGCTTAGCAATATTGACAACTAATCTTAAATTGCGATTAATCAATTCTTGTTTTGCATCTTCATCACCTTCATCCGCTCTTTTGGCGATGATAGGTTCTTCTTCGGGTTTTAACAACGAGAATTTGCCAATCTCTTTGAGATACATTTTGACTGAATCGTTGACGCGAACTTCGCTTCCAAGAGATGCATTAATGTTATCAACATCAATTTCTTCTTCCTCTTCGTCGTCTTTATTGAGTGATTCGTCAGCAAAAAAGTCATCATCTTCAATAGGTTCTTCAAGATTAATTTTTGAATCATCAATCTTGTCTAGATCATTGTCATCTTCCTCTTCTTCCTCTTCCTCTTCGTTTGTAACTTCAATATCATGAGAAGCAAAAAACTCCATTAAATCACTGATAGCATCATCATCTAATTCAAAAGTATTAAGACTATCATATATTTCACTTTGGCTAATAACTCCAGTAGTTTTAGCTTTTTTTAGAAGTTCGCTTTCCACTTCTTCCAGTGACATAATTTGATCGCCTTTTTTACGTATTGAGGCTTTGCCATTTTTAGCACCGGTCGCTATTAAATCAGATTCCTTCTTCGGTCTTCCTCTTCCCTTTTTTGAGATTTCATCGGACGTTTCGACTTGGACAATTGGTTTTCTTCCCATTTTTGTTTCCTCCATTTAAACTATATTTTTTTCTTCATTTTTCGACGATTGTAATCCGCGACAATACGAGCTTGCTCAAGTGGCGCTTTTCCCTCAAGAGATTGTTCTAAGGAATCTTTTTCGAAAATTCTTTCTTTTTCTTCTTGAATGGCATCGAGCAAATTGCTTAATAATTTATCATTGCATTTCTGTGGATGATTCCTTTCTAGATAAAGGGCTGTTACTTCATTGATAAGAGCATCTTTATTGGGTAATTCACTCATTTCTAACGATGAGAGCAAATCAACAGGTTCTAATTCCTCGTGATTTGGTAAATAATCAACGATGTAATTAGCGATTTGACGATATGTTTCGTCATAAAAACCGCTTAATTTATTCTCATAAAAACTAACAGCTTGCTTATCCTGTAACATCTGATAGAGAAATTCTCTTTCCGCCATTTCTAAGCGCCGAAGAATTTTTCTTTCTGGATGAAAAGTACTGATCAACTGTTCAGGTTTTTCTAAATCATGACTATTTCTCGCTCTTTTTACTAAAGCGCGAATACTTTCGATATCGTAACCTGTCACATCGCTTAATTGATGAAGATAATTGTCTAGGTCTAATTGACTATTTATATCGAGAAGAATTGGAACAAATTCGCCAATTAATTGTTTCTTTTGCTCCATCGTTTTCAAAGGATTACTGCGTTTGAAGTATTTAAGAGCAAAATCGACGCGATTTAATAATTTTTGCACATAGACACGAAGTTCTTCAGCCCCTTTGTTATTGTAAATTTCATCTGGATCCTCTGTGCTCCCTTGATTATCGACAATCATGCACTTGATATGAGCGGCCTCTAACATTTTACTGGCTTTCATCATGGCTGTCTGACCAGGCAAATCACCATCGAGACATAAGCGAACTTCGACATTTAATAATCGCAACATAGCAATATGCTCGTTTGTCAAAGCTGTTCCCATTAACGCAACAGCGTTATCTAATCCAATTTTTGCTAATGCAAAGACATCCATAAAACCTTCACAGACATAAACACAGTTTTCAATGCGCGCTTTTTCTTTAGCGATATGATAGTTATATAAAACACTGCTTTTGTGAAAAAGATATGTTTCAGGAGAATTGATGTATTTGCTTTCTGGCCCTTCTTTAATTCTTCGAGCGCTATATCCTATAACTTGACCATCCATATCGCAAATAGGAAAGATAACTCGTCCTTGATTCTTGTCAAAATAAACACCATTCATGGATGAGGCAATTCCAATATCTTCAATTGTTTTAATAGAATGACCTTTTTCTTCGAGAAATTGACAAGTCGCTTTACCATCTTTGTTCGCATAGCCAAGGAGATACTTAGCGCGAGTGGAAGCATCGAGGTGGCGACTATCAAAATACGCTAATCCTTCTTGACCTTCAGAGGTGTTAAGAGCGTACTGATAATAAAGCGTTAAATCGTGTAAACATTTCAAGAGAGGAGCTTTTTTTTCATCAACGGGTTTAATGTAGGCGTGAATATTAGTCAAACGTTCATCGTGATATCCAGATAATTCGGCCACTTTTTGCATGGCTTCGAAAAAAGAAATATGCAAGTATTTTTGCACAAAAGAAACGGCTGAACCGCCTGTTCCACAGACAAAGCATTTAAACATTTTTCGTTCTGGACTAATGCTCATCGAAGGATTCGTGTCATCGTGAAAAGGACATTTTGCAATAAAATTCTTGCCTTTTTTCGTGACGGGAATAAATGATGATATCACTTGTACGATATCAGCATGATCCAAAACATCATTAATTAAGCTTTCGTCAAATGCCATTATTTGTTAAATCCTTAATAGAAAACCTTCACTGAAAGATATTTAGCCAATTCATTAATTGGCAAGCGAATTTGTTGCATGGTATCTCTGTCTCGTATTGTGACTGAACTATCATCTAAGGTATCAAAATCAACGGTAATGCAGTAAGGTGTGCCAATGGCATCTTGCCGGCGATATCTTTTGCCGATGCTTCCTGTATCGTCATAGACAGTTGTCATATAAGTTGAAAGGATTTTTTCGACTTCACGAGCTTTTTCTTCTAATTTTTTACTTAAAGGTAAGACAGCAACTTTATAAGGAGCGACGCTTGGGACAAGATGCATGACGATACGCATATCATTATCGCCGATTTTTTCTTCCTCATAGGCGTTGCATAAAGTCATTAAAATGAGACGATCAAGACCAACGGATGGTTCGATGCAAAAAGGGATATATTTCTCATTAGTTTCAGGATCGAGATAATCTAAAGTTTCACCGCTAAACTGAGAATGACGCTTTAAATCATAATCGGTTCGATCAGCGATACCCCAAATCTCTCCCCACCCAAAAGGGAATAAATATTCAATATCTGTTGTGGCCTTGGAATAAAAAGCTAATTCAGCTGGTTCATGATCACGGAAGCGTAGATTTTCTTTTCTTATTCCGAGATCATCGACAAAATCTAAACAATGTTTTTTCCAGTAATCAAACCATTTTAAATCTTCACCTGGCTTGCAGAAAAATTCCATTTCCATCTGTGTAAATTCTCTTGTTCTAAAAGTCATTTGCCCAGGAGTTATTTCGTTTCTAAATGCTTTGCCGATATTGCAAACTCCCATTGGCAATTTTCTTCTTGTGGAGCGAACGATGTTTTTAAAATTAACAAACATGCCTTGAGCAGTTTCTGGACGTAGATAAACGGTTGATTTGCTATCTTCAGTAACACCAATATGAGTTTTAAACATCATATTAAATTGGCGAATATCCGTAAAATTTTCATGCCCGCAGTTTGGACATTTAACATGGTTATTTCTAATAAAATCCATTAATTGATCATTTGTCATTCCTGCGACATCAACTTTTGGAAATTGATTTTCAATAATTTGATCAGCGCGGAATCGCATTTTGCAATCTTTGCAGTCAATTAAGGGATCATTAAAAGTTGCGACATGTCCTGTCGCTTCCCAAACTTTCGGATTCATCAAGATGGCTGCATCAATGCCAACATTAGTTGGTGATTCTTGAACGAATTTCTTCCACCACATGCGTTCAATATTTCTTTTGATCTCGGAACCAAGAGGTCCGTAATCCCATGTATTTGATAATCCGCCATATATTTCGGATCCTTGAAAATAAAATCCCGAGACAATAAAGTGATTAGTGACTTTGTCAAAATCGTTTTTACTCATAATGTGTCTTCCTCCTTGGGAATGCGTGCTCGTATAGTATATGGGCATGCGCAAAGAATTGTCAACCTATTATAAGTGTATATGTGCGATATTTTATGAAATTAAAAGACTAGCAGATCTTAAATGAATACCGTAAGAATCAACGATGAATTCAAGAAATTTATTAAAAATAATCTTTTTATTTTCCAAGGAGGCATATGGCGATGACACATTAAAACTATCAGCGTTAATAATGCTGCGTAATAAGAGCATTTGATCATTCGATAAATCATGTTCAGTATTTGGTTTAAGACAATGCGAACAAACAAAACCGCCATCCGAAAAAGAGAAAGTTTTTATCTCCTTTTTTGATCCACAAAAGACACATTTATTCACTTCAAATTCATAGCCGGAATATTTAAAAATTCGTCCTAAATAAATTAGCATGACCATCCATGGATCAGCAGATTTTTTTAAAGTGTTGATAGTTTCAATAAGTGATGAATATATCAATTGTTTTTCTTCATCTTGTAACATTGTTTTTGTAGCTTCGTTGATAACCATTAAAATCCCTAAATAAGTTAAATCATTATTCAATTGTATAGGAGAAGATATAATTGAACTCGACTTTAAAATTGGATACTTATTATTACTATCGCTTAGTTCGATATCAGCAATAACTAAATTCGTATTTAAACCAGCGTTTTTCGACTGGGGTTTTAAAATACCACGTGCTAAAAATGAAATCGCTCCCTCTTCGCTTATCGCATTAACAATCGCATCGTTTTCCTTATATGGCGTAACCGATATAACGATAATTTTCATGATTATTTTTCCGATTTATAACCATATGTTTCAAGAGACTTTTCTTCATTTCTCCAATCTTTTTGCACTTTAACAAAAAGCTCAAGAAAAACATGTTTGTGGAGTAAAGATTCAATATCTTGTCTGGCACGACTGCCAATCAATTTAATGCGTTTACCTTGTGCTCCAATAACAATTCCTTTTTGACTATCTTTTTCCACAATGATATCCGCCTTGATGTGAATAGGATTATCTTCCCATTCGACATTTTCTAAATATATTGCGACAGCATGAGGAACTTCTTCTTTCAATGTTCGTAAAACTTTTTCGCGAATAATTTCTTTAATTTGGAATATTTCATCCTTATCCGTCACAACATCTGTGGGATAAAATGGAACACCTTCAGGTAAAAGTTCAATAACCTTTTTAATTAGACTATCGATATTAAATTTGTCGAGAGCCACTGTTTCGATAATTGCGGCATGAGGAAATAATTCTATGTAATGATTTTTTAAATCAGTAACATGAGTTATTTTCACTCGATCAATTTTATTGAAAACGATAATAAGTGGAACATTATGGAGATCTAAATGCTCAATTAAATATTGGTCACCACTGCCAAAATTAGTTGATGCATCTATCACCAATATATTAACATCAACATCATGAGCTGAGCTATAAGCATAATTATTCATTCTTTCGCCCAATACTTGGTGTGGCTTATGAATTCCAGGAGTATCAACGAAAACAATCTGCGCTTCTGGACAATTATAAATGCCGCGAATATTATTGCGAGTTGTTTGTGATTTATCTGTTACAATCGAAACTTTTTCGTTTAAAATGTCGTTTAAAATGGTTGATTTACCAACATTGGGACGACCTAAAATTGCTACAAACCCAGATTTCATTTTTCGAGATCTTTCGGAGAAAAAGCAAATGGCAATAGTTCCACGGCGGTGGTTTCTTTAATTTCTCCTTTTAAGTTTGACATATAAATAGGAGCCTCTTCTGGGTAAAGTTCACTGATAACTTGGCGGCAAGCTCCACATGGTGAGGTTGGCTCGTTAGTATCAGCGCAGAGAGCAAAAGCCACAAAATCATCTTTTTTATAGCCATGCATGTAAGCGTTGTAAATCGCATTTCGTTCAGCGCACATACATAATGGGTACGATGAATTTTCGATATTAGCACCGACAAAAACGGTTCCATCTTTGCATTCTAATGCTGCTCCAACAGCAAATTTTGAGTAAGGTGAGTAGGATAGTAATCTCGCCTCTTTAGCTTTAGCGACTAATTCTTCTTTTTTCATTTTACGAACTCCTTTTTCCTAAAATTTGATCTTGTAAATCAAACATAATTTTCTCGTCTTCAGACGTCATATGATCATAGCCAATTAAATGTAATAAGCCATGAATAAAGAGAAATTCCAATTCTCTCTCTAGTGAATGGCCATATTCAACAGCTTGTTCTTTCGCTTTATCAACTGAAATATAAATATCTCCTAAACTGCATAATTGACCTGGATTTTTCAAAATTTTTTCGCGATTCTTTATTCCGTCGAGGAAAGCGAATGAAATAACATCTGTGGGACGATCAATATGCCGATAATCGCGATTCATTTGATGAATAAATTGATTATCAACTAAAGAGACGCTAACCACTGGCTCACATGTTAATCCAAGATCACGAAATGTCTTTTCCATGAGATGGGTATATACCTCTTCATAAGAAGATAAATCAGGGAATGTTGTTTGAAAATCTAGTTCCATTTTGAGGGACTATATGATAGCATGCTCTATCAAAAGTTGCTAGATTATTTCATCATCTTGATGAATGATATTATTTAATCGTACTTTGGAGATAAGATATTCACGTTTTTTCTCATCATAAGTGAACAAAGTGTGAAAATTATTATAAAGAGCGGTTTCTAAGCAGAGATAAAAAACAATATAAGGAATTGAAAAGATACCATTCAATAACATGATGCCACCAGTCACAATTATCATTGTGGCGATAACAAAATACTTTTTTAAAAGTGTAATCTTTGTCAATCGATATGTTTTTTCATGAATAGAAAATTCTTTTTCTTTGTAATCATCAATATTTTTCGTTTGGTAAAGCTCTTTTTCTTCTAAAGAAATTTCCTCTTCTTTACTTTTAGCAAAAGGCCGAAAATAAAATATTTCTACAAGTGTTAAACAGATCGGAGCAATAATCATTAAAATGTTGTGGATGTCATTTAAAACCATGATAAAAATTAGGAAGCCACATATCAAAAAAATAAAAAGGAAATTAAGTGGCGTCAATAAAACGGCTTTTTTATAGTTTTCAAAGCGGAGGTGAAATTCTTTAAAGTCTTTATTTCGAAGATGTAGGTCATCGATAAAATTTTTATCGATGTTATTCATCGCTTTAAAAAGAACATATCTCAGCATTAATTCAAAAAAGATAAAGGCGATGATCAAAGAAATTGAAATATAAATACTACAGGTTCCATCAATAAAAAAGATTCCTAAAATCAAACTCAGTGTCGACATAATTTGACATAAAGACGCAATTAATAGATCGTGTGTTTGCTTTTTTTCCTGATGGATATAAGGACAGACCATATTTTCATATTTTTCAATAAGTAAACCGGTTTTGTCCCAGAGAACAAAGAAACGTTTCAACGAAAGAGAATATGTTCCTTGGTCAGGATCAACAATTTGAACATAATGATGCCTGATACCTTTTACTATCACCGCATGTCCAACATTTTGATGGGACTTAATCGTGACAATTAAAGGATAATTTTGATTATTGATGATTTCCTCTTTCTCTGCTACAACAAAACCTTTCAAAAACAATTGGTATTTTTCTGCCATTTGAATGATTTTCTGATAAGAAAGAGGTCGACTATTTTCTTGGTAAGGCAAATAAAGATAATTCGAATCATGATTGATGTCTGCTAATAACATTTTAAGACATGCAACGCCGCAATCATTTTGACTAATTTGAGGAATGAAATACATATGACCTCCTGTTTAAGTAGGAGACCTTACGAACATATTTTTTTCAAATATTTTTTAATATCAAAAAAAGACTCAAATGAGTCTTTAGTTTTTAAAAGCTTTTTTAAACTTCGTGAAGAAGGAATCTTTTGAATCACTAGCGGCTTTAAATGATTCGAGAATATTTTTTTGCTCTTTAGTAAGAGAAGTTGGTACTTTGACAAGAAGATGGACATATTGATTGCCAGGTTTACCACTTCTGAGATCTTTGATGCCTTGGCCTTTCATTCGCAAAATTTGTCCTGGTTGAGTACCAGCGGGAATATTGAGCGTTACATCACCATAGACAGTTGGAATGTCAAGTATCGTACCGAGAGCCGCATCAGCAAAATCAAGTGGAACTTCAATGTGAATATCATTGCCATCGCGTTTAAATAAGGGATGAGAATTAATGACTACTTCAACATAAAGATCGCCATTAGGCCCACCATTAGTGCCTCTTTCGCCAAGACCAGAAACACGAATTTGTTGGCCTTCATTAATGCCAGCTAAAATATGTACAGTGACATCTTTTTTCTTGCGAATGTAGCCTTTGCCACCACATTCTGGGCATTTATCAGTGATAATTTTTCCTGATCCACCACAATTAGGGCAGACTTCTTGAGATTCCATTGTTCCAAAAAGAGTTCTTCGCTGTGTGCGAACATAGCCTCGCCCACCGCATGTTGGACACGTTTTAATATCGTTAGGTGTTCGCGCTCCTGTTCCATGACAAGCACTACACTGTTCATCGACATTGATTGATATTTTAATATCACGTCCCATCACAGCGTCCATAAAGTCAACTTTGACACGCATGACAACATCATTGCCACGGCGTGGACCTGTAGTGTTAGTTTGTCGACGAGAAGTACCACCGCCAAAGAACGAATTGAAAATATCACCAAAATCAAATCCTTCGCCATTCGCTCCGAATCCTTGTTGAAATGGATTGGCGCTGCCAGGATTTCCCGCTCCTGCTTGTTCAAAAGCGGCATGACCAAATTGATCATAGGCTGACCGTTTTTGATCATCATAAAGGATGTCATAGGCCGCTTGAACTTCTTTAAATTTTGTTTCACTTCCAGTTTCTTTGTTATCTGGATGATATTTTTTTGCTAATTTACGATAGGCGCTCTTAATTTCATCTTTGGTGGCATTTTTTTTGACACCGAGAACTTCGTAATAATCTCTTTTTTCCGCCATAGTCATCCTCCTATTTATAAATCACCAGTAAAGCAAATTGCCTTACTGGTGAACATGATTTATTAAGCAAGATTATGCTTTGTGCTCGTCTTTGCTGGTGAAATCAGCATCGACGACATCATCACTTGAACTGCCAGGATTTGGTTGCTCAGATTGAGCAGCGCCATCACTCGTGCCAGTTGCACCACCGGTTTGAGCTTGTTGCATATAAGCAGCAGCTTGTTCAAGTTCATTGATACGTTTCTTGAGAGTCTCGATATCATTATTATCTAAGGCCGTCTTTAATTCATCGCGTAGTTTTTGCGTTTGCTCTTTTTGAGCAGCATCCATCTTGTCACCTTTTTCTTGCATAGCAAGATCAATGTCGTTAATGAGACCTTCGGCTTTGTTTTTGAGTTCAGTTTCTTCTTTTCGTTTGCTATCCGCATCAGCGTTTTCTTCCGCTTCGTGGACCATACGATCGATATCATCTTTGCTCAAGCCGTTGCTGCCTGAAATAGTGATGTTTTGTTCTTTTTGTGTGTCGAGATCCTTGGCGTTGACTTTGACAATACCATTGACATCAATGGAGAATGTCACTTCAATACGAGGCTGTCCACGACGCGCAGGTTTAATACCCGTTAATTGGAAATGACCAAGTAATTTATTATCATGAGCCATGGGGCGTTCGCCTTGATAGACCATGATATCAACAGCAGGTTGATTATCAGCGGCAGTGGAGAAGATTTGACTCTTTGTCGTTGGAATAGTCGTGTTACGACTAATTAAAGAAGTCATTACCCCACCTAAAGTTTCAATACCTAAGGTTAAAGGGGTAACATCGAGTAAGACGACATCTTTGACATCGCCACTGACCACGCCGCCTTGATAGGCCGCGCCAACGGAAACAGCTTCATCAGGGTTAACGGATAAATTAATTTGTTTCCCAGTAATCTTTTTCACT
>Ga0265294_10009616_pt1 | contig 11117 bp, 8 predicted proteins | sample MunlanPumphouse3_FD_192504 | JGI IMG/M metagenome (GOLD analysis project Ga0265294, IMG submission 192504) | Groundwater microbial communities from a municipal landfill in Southern Ontario, Canada - Pumphouse #3 | ecosystem: Environmental > Aquatic > Deep subsurface > Groundwater | place...
TAGAATATTTAAAAGAGCTGGACTTCCAGTAATAGCTGTTGGAAGTGATAGTGGAATGATGGGAGGTAAAATTTCCCATGAATACATGTATCTTTCCGACCTTGGAGAAGATACTATTATTAATTGTCCAAAATGTGGGTATACCGCTAATAGACAAGTTGCTGTTTCAAAAAAAGAATATTTTAAAGAAGCAGAAAAACCTATGAAATTAATTGAAACCCCAAATACAAAAACAATTGAAGAACTAACTAATTTTTTAAATATCCCAGCTACAAAAACTGCAAAAGCTTTATTTACAGTTGGAACATTTATTGATGATAAAACTGGGGAAGAAACTGAAAAGATGGTTGTTGGTTTAATCAGAGGAGATATGGATATTGAAGAAAGCAAACTTTTAAATGTTGCTAAAGCAAATTCTCTTAGACCAGCTCATGAAGAAGAAATCGTTGAAGCAGGAATGGTTCCCGGTTTTGGTAGTCCAATTGGATGTAAGGATTTTAAAAACCAAGCTGTTGTCATAGTTGTGGATGACAGTGTGGCAAAGTCCAACAATCTTGTTGCAGGGGCTAATAAAACAGGTTTTCACTTTTTAAATACAAATTTTTCAAGAGACTATGATGGTATTGTGGCTGATATAGCAAGTGTAGCAGAAGGTTATAGTTGTCCAGAATGTGGAGAGCCTTTAAATTGTTCAAAAGGAATTGAAGTAGGAAATATCTTCCAACTTGGTCAGCGCTACTCTGAGGCAATGAATTGTTACTATCAGGATGAAAATGGAGTCCGCAAGCCTGTTGTAATGGGTTCTTATGGAATTGGCATAGGACGACTTCTAGCTTGTTTAGCGGAAGAATACAATGATGACCAAGGCCTTAAGCTGCCTTTGGCTATTTCACCTTATCAGATTCATCTAATAAGCCTTATCAAGGATACTAAGATTGCAGATGAGATTTACCATAAACTTGTTCATGCAGGTTATGATGTCTTATACGATGATAGAAAAGGATCCGCTGGTGTTAAATTCTCCGATGCTGACTTAATTGGTCTACCACTTAGACTTACTTTAGGGAATCGTAGCCTTAAATCGGGTCAAATCGAAGCCAAATTAAGAAAAGACTTAACAAAGACTTTTGATATTGACTTGGGAAATATGATAAATGAAATTAAAAATCTTTTAGAAGAAGCTTAAAGATTGTACTTTTCTCTTAAAGAAGCATATTCTTTTTTAATCGTATTAAAGATTAAATCCAGAATTTGATCGTGATGAGTGAATGCTGATTTCATTGCATTAATAGTAATTTTTTCAAGATCATGAATATTTAAACCATATTCATTTGTTGCAATTATCATTTCTTTTGTAAGAGAAGTGTCACTCATTAGGCGATTATCAGTACAGAGAAAAACTCTAAAATTATTTCTAAAGAAAAGAATAAAGGGATGACTAGCAAAATCTTTAGCAGCCCCAGTTCCAACATTACTTGAGAGACACATTTCAAGTGGAATTCTTTTATCCAAAATATAATGAGAAAGATCTCCCATTTTCACAATTTTATTATTCTCAATACTCATATCTTCAGTAAGTCTTGTACCGTGACCAATTCTTTGTGCACCACAAACTTGAAGAGCTTGCCAAATTGATTCAAGACCAAAAGCTTCTCCGGCATGAATTGTTATATTAAAATTTTGATTTCTTATGTATTGAAAGGCATCAAGATGTTTCTTTGGTGGATGACCAAATTCATCACCAGCAATATCAAACCCAACAACCTTTCTATTTCTAAAAGCCACTGCAAGCTCTGCAATTTCAAGAGATAAAGAAGAACTTTGATTTCTCATAGCACAAAGAATAAGACCATATTCCATACCAGTCTTATGTCGGCCCTTTTCAAGTCCAGAAAGAACAGCCAAAACAACATCTTCAAGTTCTAAGCCCAAACTTACATGCAATACTGGAGCAAAGCGAATTTCAGCATATACTACATTTTCTCTAGCCAAATCTTCAACAGCCTCAAAAGCAACCCTTTCAAGTGCTTCTTTTGTTTGCATTACCGAAATGGTTACAGCAAAAGTTTCCAAATAAAGTGCTAAACTTCTCTGCTGACATCCACGAGTAAACCATGCTTGTAACTCTTTTTCATCTGTAGTAGGAATTTTAATTTTGTATTTTTTAGCCAAGTCAATTACAGTTGATGGACGTAAACCTCCATCAAGATGATCGTGTAACTCTACTTTTGGTGCTTTTCTTATAATTTCTTCTGTTAACATAAGTAAATAATACAATGAAACGCCTAGGAAATAAAGACCAAACTAAAACATTTTCCGCCAAACAGAAAAAGGATTAATTTGAAGACGAATCAAACAATAGAGATATCCAAATAAAAGACCAGCAAGATGAGTCATATGAGCTATGTTAACATTAAGTCCAGTAAATTCAGATATAATTTCAATTACAAAGAAGACTAAAACAGCTACAGGAGCTCTCATCGGGATAATGAAAAAAAGTCGAACTTGTGCATTTGGAAAGATTACTGCAAATAAAAGAAGCAGTGCATATAAAGCCCCACTAGCTCCCATTAAAACAGGATTAACGCCTGTGAACTTATAAACAAGATAGCTAAAAACTCCGGACAGTATTCCACAAACAAAGTAGTAACATAAAAATTCTTTGGTTCCCAGTTGTCTTTCAAGGATTAACCCGAACATAACAAGCCCAAACATATTAAAAAACAAATGGGACCAAGAACCATGCATAAACATATAAGTAAAAAACTGCCAAACATATCCTTTATCTACGAATGAAGGAATAAGGCTCAACCAATAACCTAGAGGTGTTCCACCAATTCGGATGTTTAATAAATACACCATAAAAAAAACCATAAGATTCAAACCTAAGATTACGTAGGTTGCATTTGAAAAAGTATATCTAAACTTTCTATTTAATAAGCCATTATTCATAGAACAAAGATAATGTGAAAACCCAGAAGGGTCAATATTTTTGTTCTAAATGTTAACAATAGAAAAAAACTTCAAAAAAAATATTTTTATTTTCTTTCTGTATATATATTTATTTATAAAACCGGTTTTATATTTTTTTATTGTTTTTTATTTTTTTTTATTTTCAACCACTAGAAAACAATTAAGCCCTATGCAATAATAGCTTGAAAAGTTGGTTTATAGGTATGTATATATTCTAAATTTTATTTAAATTTGTTATTTTGGTGCCTGACAGGTTTCTCTCCCCACCCCAAAACCCTATCTGTCAGACACCTTTTTTATTAAACAAACAGAATTCTATTTAATTCAAATTTATGCTACAATATTATTATGGCAAAAAGTAAAAGAAATACAGCAGATTCATACACATTGAAAGCAAGAAAAGAAGGTTACCCGGCTCGTTCGGTGTATAAACTTGAAGAAATTCAAAAAAGCAATCATATTATCAAACCGGGAGACCGGGTTCTAGACGTTGGAGCGGCTCCTGGGTCTTGGACTCTTTTCACACATAGAGAACTAATCAAAGGTAGAGGCCAGATTATTGCCGTGGATTTAAACCCTTTAGGCATTAATCCTATTCCACCAACTGTTACAGAACTTATTGGAGATGCATTCTCAAAAGAAATAAGAGATCAACTTATAGCAATGGGGCCTTATGACGCCATTATAAGTGACGCTGCTCCAAAGACTTCTGGAATAAGAACTGTAGATACCTTTAGAAGTGAATGGCTTGCTGAACAGGTAGTTCTTCTTGCTGATGAGCAACTAAAGAAACACGGCAATCTTGTTATTAAGATTTTCCAAGGTGGAGGTCAGCAAGAAGTTCTTCATGCAATGCGGAAGAAATATACTAAAGCTAAAACCATAAAACCAAAGGCCTGTAGAGCTGATAGTTTTGAATTGTATCTAATAGGTTTAGACAAAAAATAGCCCAATTAAGGGCTATTTTTTTATTTGTTTAAAACTAGTAACTTAAAATCTTGTGTAACCTTGTAGCAAAATCTACTGGATCTTTAGGCATAACCCCTTCTTGGAGGAAAGCTTGATCTAAGATGACAAAAGCATAGTCTTTTATCTTATCTTCATCATTTTCTTCGGCAATTTTCTGTACTACTGGATCTTCTGTATTAATTTCAATAATTGGTGCGGTTGCAGGATAATCGCTTTGTCCCATAGCCTTGAATAATTGCTGCATTTGAACTGATGGATCATTTACATCTGAAACTATTACAGCTGAAACACCTGAAAGTCTCTTAGAAGCAACTACATCTTTTACGGTTTCACCATAAGCTTTTTTTAATTTTTCTATTAAGGTTGAAGACTTTTCCTGTTCCTGTTTCTTCTCTTCTTCTGAAACAAAATCTGCATCCCCATTACTCTTGTTGATAGCCTTTAAAGGAATATCTTTATAATTAGGCATTCCTGTTACGACAATATCATCAATATCATCTGTCATTAGAAGAACTTCATAACCCTTATCTTTATAACTATTAAGCAATGGTGAATTTCTCAATGCATTTTCGTTTACACCAGTCAAGTAATAAATACTCTTTTGCTCTTCACTCATTCTTTCTTTATAAGAAGCAAGACTTGTATAACCTTCTTGAGTTGTACTTTTAAATCTAACCAATTCCATTAAAGCATCTTTATTGGCATAATCTGAATACAACCCTTCTTTCAAAGGGCGATTGTACTGTTCAATAAATTTAGTATAGAGTTCTGGATTTGACTCACTAATTTGTTTAAATTCACCAAGAATCTTTTTTACAGATGCGTTACGAATACTAGTCATTACTTTATTTTGTTGTAAGATTTCTCTACTAACGTTCAAAGGTAAATCTTCACTATCAATTACACCCTTAACGAACCTAAGATAAGTTGGCAAGAGCTCTTTCTCATCATCAGTAATATAAACTCTCTTCACATAAAGTTTCACACCTGGTTTGTAATCAGCATGGTACATATCAAAAGGAGCTTTAGCTGGAATAAAGAACAACGTAGTGTATTCAGTAACACCTTCAGCTTTTGTATGAATATAAAAAAGAGGGTCTTCACTATCGCTAGTGGTATTCTTATAAAAACCTTTATAATCATCTTCGGTCAAACTACTTTTTGATTTTGTCCAAAGAGCACTTGCAGAGTTAATTTGATCTCTTTTATGTTCGGTGCCCGTTACCTCGTATTTATCATCATATTTATTTTCATCGTAATCAAGATAAATAGGATAAGCAATATGATTTGAATAGCGTTTAACAAGGTTCTCTATTTGCCAACGATTTGCAAACTCTTTTCCTTCATCATTTAAATAAAGAGTAATTGTAGTTCCTTGGGACTCACGTTCAGCCTCATCTATGGTATAACGTTGTTTTCCATTACTACTCCATTTATAAGCCTGCGTCTCTCCAGCTTTTAAAGAAACAACATCAACTTTATCAGCAACCATAAATACAGAGTAAAAACCTACTCCAAATTGACCGATAAGGTTTGAATCTTTTTTCTGTTCCTCGTTGAGTGTTGAAAGAAAATTCTTTGTTCCACTACGAGCAATCGTACCAAGATTTGCATTAAGTTCATCATGGTCCATTCCAATACCATTATCTTTTATTACAATTGTACGTTTATCACCATCTTCTGTAAAACTTAAATCGATGCGAAGTTCATCATCAACTTTTACTTTACCTGTTAGCATTTGCAGTTTCAATTTATCAAGAGCATCAGATGAATTAGAGATAACTTCTCTCAAAAATATTTCCTTATTGGAATAAAGAGAATGAATAATTAAATGCAATAATTCAGATACTTCTGTTTTAAATTGTTTTCGTTCCATATACGCCTCCAAAATTCGAACAGATAGAATATAAAAAAAAACTTACTAAACGACAAGCTTTTTTCATAAAAAACTGTTTATTTGCTTCTTTTGAGGTGTTCAATCATAAAAAAAAACACTTAAAGAGCTTTAAACTCTTTAAGTGTAATGGGAAATCCCAAAGTGTAGTAATATTCTTTTTAAAGAATAAAGGTTGCATCAGTTATTTTTTTCTCTAAAGCTTCTCTTCCATAACAATCTATTCCTGCCTTATTTTTAACTCCATGAGTCAAACATCCAGCTCCGTTAATACAGCCCCCATTACAGGCCATTCCTTCAATATAATTTCCTTTCAAAAGGTTTCTTGAAAGAAGAAAAGCTACTTTTTTACATTCATCTATTCCATCTGCTTGAACAGGTTTAAAATCAAAGCTGTCAAGATTCTGTTCTTTAAGGGCTTCAGAAATTGCTTCTGAAAGGCCTCCAGTTCTAGCAAAAATTCTACCATAATAACTAGCGTTATCTAAAAACTCTTCTTCAAGCTGATCAAGTTCAATATTACGACTGTCAAACATTGCTTGAAGTTCTTCAAAAGTTATTACACTATCGACAAATGGCCTTACTTCAGGTTGAAGAGCCTCCATTTTCTTTGCAGTACAAGGGCCAATAAAAACAACCTTGCACCCTGGTTCATTTTTCTTTAAATAAGAACCTAGAATTGCCATTGGAGAAGGTGTTTCGGAAATTTTATCAGAAATTTTTGGAAAGTTTTGTTTAATCATGGTCACAAAAGCTGGACAACAAGAACTTGTTAGTATGCCTTTTTCAACCAGTTCCTTTGACTCCTCCAAAGAAGTCATATCTGCTCCAAGAGCCGCTTCAATTATAGAATAAAAGCCTAATTTTTTTATTCCAGAAACAACTTGTTCAATTTTAGCATAGGAAAATTGACTACTTATCGAAGGTGCCACCATTGCATAAACTTTGTATTTTGAATTACCTTCACTTTTCTTAATCAAATCAATTACATTTAAAATGTAAGATTTATCCATTATTGCACCAAAAGGACATTGGTAAACACAAGCGCCACAACTGGTACATTTACTATTATCAATTACTGCAGCCTTATTCTCGTCCATACTTATAGCTTTAACTTTACAGGCATTTTGACATGGCTTTTTTAAATTTATTATTGCCGTATAAGGACAAACACTTGCACAAGCACCACATTCTATACATCTAGATTTATCAATATGTGCGTGATGATTATGATCAAAATAAATTGCATCCTTTGGGCAAGCTTGTTGACAGCGATGAGCTAAACATCCTCTACAGGCTTGAGTAATTTCATATCCAACAACAGGGCATTCATCACAGGCTATATTAATAACTTCTATTACATTGGGATTAGCTTTATTACCTCCCAAAGCCAGTTTTACGCGCTCGTTGACTATTGCTCGTTCTTTGTAAACACAACATCTGGTTGTGGCTTTTCTTCCAGGAATAATTTTCTCTGGAATATCAATTATATTTTCAAGAAGTTCATCAGAAAAGGACAAAGCAGAAACTTCTTTTAAAACCTTATATTTTAGCAATTGGACTTGAGTGTCAAATTTTTTATTTGCCATTAAGTTCTCCTATTTTTAGAAATAACTAACTTTAATTTTTTTTCCCATCTTTTTTAGACAATCAGAAAGCTCTTCAACTAAGCGCATTTTTATACTGAAATTAATTGGAAGATTTGGATTTTGATGTGAAGGATTAATTGCCCGGCCCACAAAAAAGTTAATATCAGTAGCATCTTCAAACAAAATTCTTGCAATTCTACTCGCACCATCTTTTTTAAAGCTCCATTCGGAATAACTTTGATTATCTTCAAGGTAATTTTTCGCATAAAGAAGGAGCTTATTTATCGTTATAACTCCTTCTGTTACCAGATCGACTCCCTTAATTTCAGCGGTAGGTGGAATTTCAGGGTCAAAGAAATCAAGACTTGGAATTAAAGGTTCTTTTAAGAAATCAGCTGCGATTTTTGAGGTAGTACCTCCACAAATAATATGTTTACCTTCTTTTGAGAAAAAAAGATTCATCATTTTATTTGATTCTTCTCGATGAGATGGTGGACCAAAAAGAAGGTTTACAGGTTCTCTTTCTCTTATTCTTATGGTACAAACAGTTGTATCATCTCCACATTTCTTATCATATAATTTATAGCATTCATCCAATAAAATTGTTGTCAAAGTTTTTGCAGTAAAACCTACATCATAAAAGGTTTCCATGAAATTTATGATATCATCTCTTTTCCAACCAAAATTTAGGCTCATGCCCACTCCAGCATGTACACATCCATCACTCATTAAAATAAAAATATCATTTTCCTTTAGGGGAATCTGAGATTTAAAAATTTGCTTGCCTCCGATATTTGTTATCGTAGTATCATAAACAAAATTTTTACCATCTCTTAAAAGAATTACCATTGGGTTATCATATTGAATGATTTCTGCTTCTTTATTGTTAACAATTCTTATAATAGTAAAAGTTGAATAGGCAACTTGTCTTTCTTTACAAACAGGCAAAGTTGAAGCAATTGTTCCAACACAATCTTCAAGCTCCATATTTTCACTCATCATAGTAGAAATGATTTTAGAAGTCAAAGTCGAAAGAATACTTGCTTTAACTCCACTTCCAAGTCCGTCAGCTAATACAATTACTGAGGAGTTCTCACAAGGCTCAATAATTTCTATATGGTCTCCACAAAGTTGTTCTCCATATTTATTAAGACTTCTATAGCCAATGTCAGCACAAAGATTATTCATTAGTAATAGACTCCTTAAGATTTGTTAGTGCTATTTTAGTTTCTGCAACGGTTTCCCCAAGTAATGAAGCTATTTCTTGAACAACCCTCATCTGCTTTTCAACAACATTATCAGCAATTTCTACGGTTTTACTTTGAAGACCTTCCCTCTTTTCTTTTTCAAGTTGCTCCTCTGTAATATCTCGGAGAATACATATTAAAATATGATAAGTTCTATCATAAACAATGGATTGTTCTACGTATTTGTCATATTCAGCCAAAAAAGATCGGGAATTCCTTAAGTTCTTATTTGAATCTAAAACGTCCATAAAAGGCCGAGGATCCAAAACCCTCACAACTTGATCTCCCAAAACATCGGCATTGCTTTTTACATTAAGAATCTCTCGAGCTGCAGAGTTCATTAACTGAACTTCAAGTTCTTCGTTTACAACTATTATTGCATTTGGGGTATTATTAACAATATTATCTGTGAAACTTTCAGCCTTATCTTTTAAATATGGAAGACACATTGTCAAATCAGCTTTTCCTTGGAAAACAGCTATTGCCTTTTCTCTACAAGTGTTGTACCCACAACTGCCACAATTCAACTCATCTTCTTTTGTTGTTTTACCAATTTTGGCAAGAATTTCTTTTATTTCATCTTCGTTAGGAATTCTCTTATTTATTTGAATATAATCTCTACTTAGTGAAATTTCTTCAAACTCAAGAGGCGTTACTTTAAAATCTTCTTTTCCTGCATAATCAGAAACTTCTTGATATGCTTTTATCGGATAATTTCGATATTTTTGCATTACTGGCCCACCAACACAGCTTCCAACACAAGATGACATCTCAATAAAACAATGGTCCAAATTTGAATCTTCAATATCTTTAAGCGCTTTTATACAATTTTCTACACCATCAATTGCAATATAAGAATAATCATCCTGTAATTTCATTGTTTTAATGATTCCATTATTTGTGGGGAAAAACCTAGCACGGCTATTTTCTATACTATCTTTTTCCTTTTCCAAATTTATGTTTTCTTTTTCAAACCATTTAATCAAGTCTTCAAAAGTTAGAACACAATCCACATATCCAGGATAGCGGGCAGCTTCATCTTTTTTAGAAAGACAAGGACCAATAAATATTATTTTTGCATTAGGATCCTTCTTTTTAATTTCAATTGCATGCGCCTGCATGGGAGATTTTACATTTGCCAAATATTTCAAACACTTTGGATAGTGTTTTTGTATTAATAAATTAACTGAAGGGCAACAAGAACTTATCAAAACTTTCTGGTCCCCTTCCTTTAAAATGTTTTCATATTGAGTTTTAACCAAAGTAGCACCAATTGCGGTTTCTTCAGCTGCTGAAAACCCTAACTTTTGAAGGCCCTTTTCTAAACTTTTTATTCCCACTTCAGGGAAACAGGCAGCAAAAGAAGGAGCTACACTTGCAATTACTGTTTTATTTTCCGTTATTATTACTTTTGCAGTTTCAGTTTCATCAATTATTATTTTTGCATCTTGTGGGCACACAACAAAGCAATTCCCACAAAGAATACACTCATCACCAACAATATGTGCTTGGTTAGCAGAGAATCTAATCGATTTAACGGGACAGTGACGAATACATTTATAACAGTTCTTACAGTTAGACTTTTTCAGACTCAAAAACTCAATCATATTTTCTCCAATATTTCTTATTTTACCACCGAAAGGACGTTCTCATTAAAAAAACTTTCAGCTGTTTCTGGGACAACAGAAAAAACCTTATCATCAACGGTGACATTTACTCCATTTTGACAGTTTCCCATACAAAAGGTTCCAGCCAATTCAACTTTTTCCTTAAGGTCATTAACGTTGATTAAATTCTGAAAAGTTTGAACAACTTGTCTTGAACCCTTAAGATGACATGAACTTCCAATACATACTGTAACTTTCATTATTATATCCTCCTTTTATTCATAATCAAATACGGTAACCCATTTTAATAACATTTCTCTTTCCTCAGTTTGTCCCTTTAAAGACTGACTTGCTGCAACAATAGGAAGCCATCTTTGAACAACTCCTTTTTTTGCACCACTAAGTTCATAATACAAATCAAGGTATTTCTTTCCCAATTCTATCTGTCCGTTAAGATTAAACAATAAATAAGTTCTTGCTACATCAGCCGAAGGATTTCCTTGGGTAACATGAGCCCAATCAATAATATAGGACTCATCTTCGGGAGTAATAATTACGTTACTTGGGTTAAAATCACCATGACAAACCTTGTTCTCTCGAGGCATAGATTCAAGTCTTGACTGTAAATCATATCGCGTAGTTGCATCAAGGTCTGTCTGGCTTATTTTGTTAAACATCTTATCTTTAAGATGGTTTAACATAGGTGCTTTTTGTGCATAAACTTGCATTTGTAATTTTACGAAACGTAATAAAAGTTCATCAGTCTTTTGTGGTTGTTCTTGAATTAACCTTTCAATAGTTTTTCCAGAAATATATTCAAGAACAATTGACCATTTAC
>Ga0265294_10009618_pt1 | contig 11114 bp, 10 predicted proteins | sample MunlanPumphouse3_FD_192504 | JGI IMG/M metagenome (GOLD analysis project Ga0265294, IMG submission 192504) | Groundwater microbial communities from a municipal landfill in Southern Ontario, Canada - Pumphouse #3 | ecosystem: Environmental > Aquatic > Deep subsurface > Groundwater | place...
AATTTGATTGAATTGAATAAAATTTATAATGAAGATTGTATAGGTGGAAGGGGTATGTGTTTAATCCCAAATGAATCAATCGATATGATTTTATGTGATCTTCCGTATGGAACTACGATGGCGAAATGGGATAAGATTATCAACCAAGAAGAATTGTGGACGCAGTATAGAAGGATAATTAAACCCAGAGGGGCAATTGTACTAACTTCTAGTCAGCCATTTTCAAGTGCTTTAATATATAAAAACCTAGACATTTATAGGCATTCATGGGTTTGGGAAAAGAACAATTCTGCAGATTATGCCAATGCAAATTGTAGACCAATGAAAATACATGAGGAAGTATTGGTATTTTCATTCGCACATGATGTTGCTCCTGCTAAAGTAAAGATGATTTATAATCCACAGGGGCTAATACCAGTTAATAAGCCCAATCGGAGAGGTAGACATAGTGAAACAACAGGTCATTTTAGAGAGAATGAGTACATACAAAAATACACAAACTATCCTACTACAATATTGAGGTTTGCTTCAGATAAAGATAAAATTCACTCTACACAAAAACCTGTGGCGTTGTTTGAATATCTTATAGAAACATATAGTAATGAAGGTGATTTGGTTTTAGATAATTGTATAGGCTCAGGCACAACAGCGATTGCGTGTATAAACACCAAACGTAAATTTATAGGTTTTGAAAATGACAATACATATTTCGAGTTAGCAAATAAACGGATAGAAGAACACAAACGTAAAATAAATATTTGACATTTAACCACAAACAGTATATAATTAAAATACCTACAATATGTATTAAAAAATATCAAAAGATTAAAAATTAGCTTTTTACAAATCCCATTATATAGGCATTTCTTTAATAGAAAATCATGACAAAAGCCGGATTTTATACAGAAACAAAAAATAAATAATATTTAAGGAGGAAAATACATAGTGAAGGAATTAAAAAGTGGACTATTAACTAATAATTATACAAGAGTTTTTCATGAGGATGAAATAAAGTTTAATGCGCCACATCATTTTAAAGTAATTAAAGCGGGAAAGGAATTACACTTTTCAAGTCAAATTGATGAAAATACTATTTGCGAAATTGACTTTCAAGAAGGCCCGATAAAGGAAAATGGTGTAAATGGTGTTGCAAATGAAGATTTAATTAATATGGTTATTTGCCGACTAGAAGGATTTCAAAAATCTGAATATGCTTGTCGGGAAAATGCTCTAGCAATTACTAAACTTGAAGAATCATTAATGTGGTTGAGAAAAAGAACTAATGATCGAGAAGCAAGAGGGGTAGAGGGTACTCATATTAAGTAAAAACCCCATTACATAAGGATTAAACACCATCAACAAACCCCGATATATAGGGATTCTTATAAAAACATGATGAAAAACAAATTCTATTCAAATATTTGAGAAAGGAGAAATTTATTCTTGACAATTATTTAAAATACTAATATAATAAAATTTGGTATTTACCAAATAAAAAAGTAATGTTAATGGTTATTAAGGAGGGATTTATTGGGTAAAAAATTAACTAAATGGAACTTAGAAAAAGTAAAAATGTTATTTGGAACATTTGGTTTTATAGTTATAACAAATAAATACCAAAGCATGAAACAAAAACTTATAATTGCTGATTCTGAAGGGTATTATTATTTTATTAATGTATCACAATTTTTGTTATTTCAAACACCTAGAAAAGTACATAAAACGAATCCATATAGTATTCAAAATATAAATCATTGGATAAAATTAAACAATAAATCTTTTAAATTATTAAGCGATACATATGAAGGAAACGATAAACTTTTAAATTGGAAATGTTTAAAATGTGAAGAAGAGTTTGAAAATAGTTGGAATCATATATCAAGTCAAGATCAAGGTTGCCCATATTGCACAGGACAAAAAGTTTGTTTATCTAATTGTCTTGCCACTAATCATCCTAATTTAATTGAAGAATGGCATTCTATTTTAAATGGAGATGTAACACCATATGATGTTACATGCGGAAGTGGTAAACAAATTTGGTGGAAATGTAAAGAATGTAATTATGAGTGGGAAGCAGCAATTTTTGAAAGAAGTAATGGTAATGGTTGCCCAGAATGTAATAAATCTAAAGGAGAAAAGAAAATCGATGAAGTTCTAATAAATAAAAAATTTGTAAAAATATCTTATGAAGAATTTGAACAATTAGTAGATAGTAATAAATATTATAAAAATTATTTTATATCGCAAAAGAAATTTGAAGATTTAATTGGTTTAGGTAATGGTTTATTATCATATGATCATTACATACCAAAATTAAATTTACTCATAGAATACGACGGAGTATATCATTATAGACCAATTAGAAGTTATAAAGGTGAACCTATAGAATATGCAGAAAAAAGATTAAAAAAACAAAAGATTCACGATGAAATGAAAAACAAATATGCTGAAAATAATAATATAAAATTATTACGAATCCCTTATTGGGAATTCGATAATATTGAATCTATATTAAAAGAAAATATTATTTAAAAAGGAGAAATTGTATGATTATTAAAGAGCAAGAAATTAAAAACACACTCAAAGCAAAAGGGAAATTAGTAGGCATTGATGATGACGGGCTTCATATTGAAGACCCAAAAAGTCATGAAGTAGAGGTTCTTAGTTTGGATGAGTTAAAAATTTTTAGAGGAAGGACAATTACGATTAGTGTAGCAGATTCTAAAAAGACAGATATTGAAGTAGAAGAAGATGAAGAAGACCAAGAAGAGAATAATGAAGAGGAGGAGTAAATTAGTCAGTTGCCAGTTAAATATAAATTAAATTAATAAAAATACTAAAATAAAAATATAATTTAAAGGAGAAATGAATACATATATGACAAAAGAAAAGAAATCTATCCTTAAAAAAGGCATGTCCCAATTTCAGTTGATTGGTGAAGCAAAAATTAATGACTATACATTTAAGATTGATGAACAATCAAGTTCTGGTTGGGTATATAACGCTATGAATCTAGGAGTAGATTGTGGAAATGGAAACACTGTTTATTGCGATATGATGGGTGGATACAGTAGTGTAAATGATTCAGTTTTATATGTCCATGGTAAAGATGAAGATGGTCGTGACGATTTTACTAATCGCTTCACTATTGATTGGGACGATAGGTTTGATGAAGATATTTTAGAGCAGGTTGGTAATAGATGTTTTATTACTGTAGGATTAGAAAAAGATGCAAAAAATAAAACATTTGCAAAAAAATTCCTATCAGCTTATGACGCTATTGAATACATAAAAGAACATTTAGAGGATGGTCTTGTACTTAATGTAAAAGGTGTTTTAAAGTATTCAGAATATCAAGATACGATCCAAGACAAAAAAGAAATAAACTCTGTTTTTCTTTCTAAGATTGATGATAGAGAAAAATATTCTGCAAAGTTCCAACAATCTATTTTAGTTGATAAAGATAGTTTGGAAAAATATGATAAAGAACTTGGTGCTTTCCCTGTGTCTGCATATGTTGTTGATTATGTAGGAAAACATGGTATAGACAAAGAGGAGATTAAACAGAATGTAGCCTTCCCAAAAATGTTCTTGTTTGAAGTAGATGAAGGTAATCTTGAAAAAGGAACAAAATTGGTCAATAAAATGTTTAAGGCAAAGAAAGATAATGTCAATGAAATCACTGTTGAAGGTGAAATAATAGAAGGTCAAGCAAAAGTTAATATTACCATTGATGATGTACCTGAAGATATTAGGGAATTAATTGAATTAGGTGCTTATACTGAAGAAGAAGCATTGGCAAAATGCGCTGTTGGTAATACAAGAGAAAAGAAAATGTTAATTAAGAAACCTGTTATTAGACTTGTTGGTGAAGGTGATACAAAAACACCTGTTGTTCTAAGGACAGATGATAAATATAAATTTGATGATTTAGTATTTTTAAACCAACTAGTTGGTAAGGAAGATGACAGTGCTGATAAAGGTGTATCTACATCTAATAAAGATGTAGAAGAAGAAGATGAAGATGATGAGGAATATAGCTTAGATGATTTGGATGCCTTATTGTCTTAATAGTATTATGTCTTGACCGATATAGAGGGAGGATATATTCCTCTCCCTCTATATAAATTACTAAAATAAATGAATAGTGAAAGGTGGAATTTTTTTGACAAGTAAACGTAGATTTGGAAAGAAGAATGTTATCAAGATAGACCCTTTAGCTTACAATATAGGATTAATTGGTGAATCAGGTATTGGCAAAACAACTCTAGCAAAAGAAGTTTGTGAAAAACTGGTTGGAGAAGATGGATACATAATAGCTAATGTGGGAAAAGAAGATGGTATTGATGCTATCGCAGGTGCAATTTATGAGGATGTTCCAGATTGGGATATTTTTGATGAGTTTACGGAAGATATTATTGAGAATAAACTTACAGATTATAAAGATTTAAAAGTTATTGTTTGGGATACAATTGATGAATTAATTGCAATCGCTGAACCAGAAGCAATAAGGTTATACAATAAAGATGTGAGAGAAAACCCTAGCAAAAAAGATAGGAGAGAAGCTAAAACCATTAAGCAATCATGGGGTGGTTATGGTGAAGGCGAAAAATACACTATTAATTTAATCATGAACAGAATGTGGGAGCTAAAAAGAGTTGGGGTTGCTATGTTTCTAATCGGTCATACCAAAAAGAGAACTATGAATGATCCGATGTCTGGAATTGATTATGATATTTTGACAACTAATATGACACATAGCTCTTTTAATGCTCTAAAAACAAAATTACATATTCTCGGTGTTGGTAGTATTGATAGAGAAATTATTCAAGAAAAAACAGGAAAGAAGGATTTTGTAGGAAAAGAAGTGGTTCAAGGTCGTGTTGAAAATGAAACTAGGAAGATAACCTTTAGAGATGATAATTTCAGTGTTGATTCTAAGTCTAGGTTTTCAAATATTGTTGATTTTATATCATTTGAATCCAATGAATTTATTAAAGCAATTGAAGATGCTATTAAGTTTGAGCATGATAAGCAAAATAATACAAAGCCCATTGAGGAAGTCAAAAGAGAGCAGGAATTAGAAAAAGAAAAAGTTATAGAAGAAGTTGCTACTAAGAAGAAGGAAGAAATTGGGAAAAAGCGAGAAGTAGAAAAAAGAGAGAAGTTAATTGAAGATTTTAAAGCGATAATGGCTGAAATTAGAACTGACAAAGCCAAGGTTACAAAAATAACCAAAAAAATGAAAGATATTGAACTATCTGCAAAAGAATTGGATGTAGCCAATATTGAAACATTACAAGAGCTTGTTGAGTTTGCAAAAGCTGTTTCACAATAGAATAGAGGGGTGTATACCCCTCTTATTATTTATCTAATTATAAGTAGGTGATATTATGGCAAAAATGACAGAACAAGAAAAAAAAGAGTGGAACGAACTATACCAATATATAAAGAAAGATATATTTGAGTATGATGATACTTTTAAGATACCTAGGTATATGATTTTACGATTAAAAGGTTTAAGGGATGGTAAATTCATGGCAAATAAAAAAACAAAGTCTTTAGCTAGCTATGAGTATAACCATATTTTATATGCTTTTAAAATAAATCAGATGAAAATCAAACAGATAGTTAGGTCTGATAAATATAAAAATGAACAACATAAATTTAATACAATAATGATTATTATTGAAAATGAAATAAATGATGTGGTCAACAGATTTAAAAATGTGAAAGAGTCACATGAGAAGGTAGAAAAATTGAACCTAGAAAACATAACACATAAAGGTGCAAAGTATCAGAGTAAAAATAAAGACGAAAAAACTAATGATATATTTGAAGAACTTTGGTAGTGGCGGTGAATGAATGACATATAAAAAAAAGAAAGAAGTTAGTGTTTTTGAGCAAGTGTTAATAAAATCTGCAAAGCAGGTTCAAGAATACAAATTAGCTTGTGAAGCAAATATAGTTTCTACACTATTTAAAAATCCAGAATTATATTATACATATGACAAGTTGAACGTGAAGAGTTTCCATAATAATATATGGCGAGTTTACTATATTATTGGTTATGGCATTGTGGTTAAAGAGAGCAAAAAGGTATTAGATGATATTACTGTAGGATTATATCTTGAAAAACATTTGAAATTAAAAGAAAAATATGAGGAATATGGTGGATATGACACCATTGAAAAATCTAAGGAGTATATAAAAGAAGAAAATATTGGTGGATACATAAGCGAATTAAATAAATGGAATGTTGTTTTACAATTAATAGCAAGAGCAAGAAGATTTTCTGTACATGATAAGATTAAAGACTTCATAGATATGAGTGCTGAACAAATTTATGATATGTATGAAGCACAATTGAATCATGTGTTTATAAATATAGATGAGGATATAAAATCTTATAATGCTTGTGATGGGATTAATGATTTAATTGACAAGCTAAATGAAGGTATGAGTATTGGACTACCGCTTCATAGTTGTAATATTTTAAACAAAGAAATATCAGGATTGAACTTAGGGCATATATATGGGCTTGGTGGCCTCTCAGGTGCAGGAAAATCAACAACAGCAATTAATTGGCTATTACCTTCTGTTTTAAAGCATGGCGAGAAACTAGTATTTATTATCAATGAAGAAGACCAAACAAAAATACAGAGGGAATTAATAATATGGGTAGCTAACAATGTTTATAAAGCAGAATTACACAAATATATTTTGCGTGATGGCAACTTTGACGAAGAGACAATGATCTTACTAAGAAAATGTGCTAAGTGGATAGAGGACAAAAAGAAAAGTAAGAATATTACAATTATTCCACTAGAGAGATACACTACAGATATAGCCATAAAGATAATTAAGAAGTACTCTAGTATGAATGTAAAGTATTTTTGTATTGATACATTAAAAGAGAGTGCTGATAGTAATTCAGATAAACCATGGTTAATGATGCCACGTGACATGGTTAAATTATATGATGTTATTAAACCAAGTGCTAGAAATGTCTGTTTATTAACAACATATCAGTTAGGTAAGACAGCAACTAGACAAAGGTATTATACTAATGATGTGATTGGGGTAGCAAAGAGTATAGTAGATGTTATGTCTGTTAATCTTATGCTCAGACAACCATTCGATGATGAGTATGATGGTGGCAAAAATGAAATAAGAGGATATAGATTAGAAGGGAAGAGAGGTCTTACAAAAATCCCTTTCAAATTAGATAAGGATAAGCATTACACTATAATATTTGTTACAAAAAATAGGTTTGGGGCGACAAATTTATTCCAGATTGTTGCAGAATATGACTTATCTTTAAACATATATAAAGAAATAGGATTGTGTAATATACCACAGGACTTTTAAAAAGGTGTGATAACTTAATGTGACAATTTTAGAGCTTAAAAAACATATTTATGAAAACAATAAAGTAGAATATATACTTGAACAAATAGGTTGTCATCATATTAAATATCATAATAGAGGATATTATACTTGTGCAAATATACCTAATCAAGATGGTGATGGGGACAATAAAACAGCAGTGAACATCCGTAATGATGAAGGTTTAAGCTGTAGGAATTACACCAGAAATATAGGTGTTCCTGCTGACATAATCACCTTAGTTGGCTATAATAAAGGCATAAACATTAGAGAAAGTCTTAAATATTTACACAAATTACTAGGATTAAAGTATGAATATAATAGTAGCGTGAAAAGAAAAGAAGAAAACAAAACTGATCCTTTAGAGATATTCAAAAAGGTCAGACGAAAAAGAAATTACGTGAATGTAAACGACATTGAAGTTTTTGACAATACAATTATTGAAGAGTATGATCCAACATTACATATAGATTGGGTTAAAGAAGGTATAACCGAATTTACCAGAAAAAGATTCAACATAGGTTATAGCTATAAATATAAAAGGATAGTTGTTCCTGTGCGATATTGGGCAGGTGATGAGGGTGACTATGTGGGGATTATAGGTAGAACTACTGTTCCAAGTTTTCAGATATTGGACATTCCAAAGTATTATCCCTTAATACCATTTCAGAAAAGTGGTAATATTTATGGTTTACAAGAAAATTGGGAGGAAATACAAGAAGCAAATATGGTAGTTCTTGCAGAAAGTGAAAAGTCAGTACTTAAGCGGCACAGTAGATTAGATGGTACAGTAGTAGCATTAGGATCTCATTCATTAAGCAGTGAACAAATTATGATACTAATAGGTTTGAATGTTGAAATAGTTATCGCTATGGATCAAGGGATTGATATTAATCATATTAGATCAATGTGTGAAAATTTTTATAAGATTAGGAGAGTATCGTATGTTTTCGATAGTTGGGGATTACTTAAAGAAAAAGAAGCACCAATGGATTTACTAGATAAATATTATAAGTTTATGTTAAAACATAGGGTTACATATGATGAAAAAGAACATAAAGAGTATTTAAAGGAGTTAGATAATGCGAAAAACAAATGAAGAATTAGAACAAATTAAAAAAGACTTAAATTGTAGTAGATTGTGGTCATGGAGCAGGATTAATACATACACGAATGACTCATATGAATATCTACTAAAATACATATTGAGAACACCAGAGGATAGAAATGACAGTATCTATGGGGCAAGTGGTAATGCTGTACATACAATTACAGAGGATTTTTACAAAGGGAAATTAACTAACAAACAAATGTTAGAAGAATATGAGGATAGGTTATTTGAATTTAATACCATGGGTTTAAAATATGACAGGTCAGATGATGATAAAAATCAAAAAATAGCAAGTAAATATGAGGATTGCATAAGACACTTTCTTTTAAATCATAAGAAAGCAACAGACAAACCTATTATTGAGCCATTTATTTTAATAAAAATAGGAAATCAATATTTTCAAGGATATATTGATATGCTACATGTAGAAAGAAGAGATAGTAGAAAGAAGATTATCATTACAGATTTTAAAACATCATCTATATATAAAGGTAAAAAATTAATCGAAAATGCAGGACAACTTTTGCTTTATGGTATAGGAATGCACCAAAAGACAGGGGTATCCTATGAAGATATAATTGTTGGATTTAATTTTATGAAATATGTAGATGTGATTTATACTCAGAAAAAAGGAGATAAAAAGGTTAGGCAAATAGAAAGAAATGTAATAGGTAAGAGTTTGCAATCTAATGCAAAGATGTGGCTAAAAGATTCTGGATATTCCGAAGATGATATTGATATATATTTATCTCAAATGATAGATACTAATGGGATTGAGTGTTTACCAAAAGAAATACAAAAAAAATTTGAGATAAGTGATTGTTTTGTAGAGGTGGATCTTACTGAAGAAATTATTAATCAGCATAAAGAATACATTACAAATATAATTAATGAGATTATACAGAAGGAAAATGAATTCGCTAAGACAAAAGATAAAAATATATTTTGGAAAGATGTCACAAGAGAAGACAGCTACTATCACGCTAATTTATGTGGATATAGTAGTTCGATACATATGCCTTATAGAAAATATTTAGAAGAAGCAGATTTTCAAAATGCGATTAAGGCGATTGAAGATAAATCTATAGTTGATGATTTAGGTTGGTTAGATGATCTTTTATAGGAGAAAATAATGGGAAAGTTAATTGATTTATCTAATAAAATATTTGAAAGATGGAAGGTAATAAAAAGAGTTGAAAATAATAAACACAACAAACCCCAATGGTTATGCGAGTGTAGTTGTGAGAAGAAAACACAAAAAATATTAAGTAGTAATATATTATTAAATGGACATAGTAAAAGTTGCGGTTGCTTAAAAACTGAAAGATATAAAAATAATAATACATACGATTTATCAGGAGAGTATGGTATGGGGTATACACAAAATGGTGAACCATTTTATTTTGACTTAGAAGATTATAATTTGATCAAAGATTATATATGGTCATCTTCAAATGAATATATTATTACTAGTGTAGAAAATACATCAATAAGAATGCATAGATTGATATTAAATATTCTTGATGATGATATATTAATTGACCATAAAAATCATTGTAAAAATGATAATAGAAAAGAAAATTTAAGAACATGTACAGACAATCAAAATCAAATGAATAGAAGAATTAGTAAAAATAATACTTCTGGAGTAAAAGGGGTTGGATGGCACAAATTAACGGAATCTTGGAGAGCATATATTTATATAAATACAAAATATATTGAATTAGGACATTTTGATAATTTTAATGATGCTGTAGAAGTTAGAAAACAAGCAGAAATAGAATATCATAAAGAATTTTTATATCAAGGAGATTAAATTATAATGAATAATTATATACCTTACCATATACATGACGATACAAGCAATTGCAATGGGTATGCTGATTCATGTACAAATTATAAAGAATATATTAAACTTGCAAAAAAACAAGGAGTTTCTGCAATTGCGTTCTCAAATCATGGAGGCACTTATGATTGGGTTAAAAAGAAGCAAGATTGTGATAAAGCAGGAATTAAATATATTCATGGTATTGAATTATATTTATGTACTAAATTAGAAGCAGATGAAAGAGGATACCATATAGGTTTGTACGCTAGAAATTGGGATGGGGTTAAGGAATTAAATAAACTATTTGCAATATCAACTTCAAAGGGAAAAGAAAGAGTAAAAGATGACGGAGAAAAGGATAAGACAGATAGACATTTTTATTATAATCCAAGAATTTCTATGGAAGAATTAATGAATACAAGCGAAAATATCATCATTACAACTGCTTGTTTAGCAAGTATATTATGGCAATGCAAATATACAAAAAAGAAAGAAAACTTATCTGAAGAAGAAATATGTATTGAAAATGATAATTGGTTAATAAATAGAAATTTATTATTAGAATGGATGTCTAAAAACAATAATAGGTGTTTTTTAGAAGTTCAATATCATAATGCAGATAATCAAAAGGAATATAATCAACTATTATATAAATGGAGTAAGCAGTATGATATTCCATTGATTACTGGAACAGACACACATTCTTCCACTCCATATAAAGCAGAATGTAGAAAGATATTACAAATATCCAAAGATAGTTTTTATGGAGAAGAAGATGAATTTGAT
>Ga0265294_10009619_pt1 | contig 11111 bp, 8 predicted proteins | sample MunlanPumphouse3_FD_192504 | JGI IMG/M metagenome (GOLD analysis project Ga0265294, IMG submission 192504) | Groundwater microbial communities from a municipal landfill in Southern Ontario, Canada - Pumphouse #3 | ecosystem: Environmental > Aquatic > Deep subsurface > Groundwater | place...
AGAACCCTATGGCCTTACCCGCGACATGGGCAGGCTTAACAATGTGGAGAATACCGCTCGAAACAGAACTGGCATGGTTGACCAGGGGGATTTTGGACAGTATGGCGATGTTAGGTTTAAGCGAGGCGAGAATTACGCCCCGACTTTCTATAGCCAGTTACAACGCACAATTGAACAGAAGATGCCTAACAGGGCAACTGCTGACCAGATACGGGGAATAATCGGCAAGGGCACTGTCAAAGAGGAAGAAATCAAGTGGTCCGGGCTGGATGATTTTCTGGCAGAACGGCAGGGGCAAAAGGTAGCCAAGCAGGAGGTTATGGACTATTTGAAGCAGAATGATGTGCAGGTAGAGGAGGTAACGAAGGGCGGCGACTTGCAAAACCCCAGAGCAGAACAGGCGGTTTCTGGTAGGCATTGGCTTGTGTTTGACGGCGACAATTTCATTGACTCCGTGCCTGCTAAGTCGGCAGAAGAAGCCATTGCGAAGGTTAACGCAAAACCCGATACCAAGTACGACCAATACCAACTACCCGGCGGCGAAGAATACCGAGAGCTTTTGTTTACGATGCCTGAAAAAAGCCAAAACACAAGAGAAATGCTTCAGCAAGAAATGTCCTCAATTACAGACCCCGCGATGAGAGAACAGCGAGATTTAACGCCAGAGGAAAATCAAAAACTACAAGCATTGAGAACCGAATATAACAATATACCCAAGCAAGGCAAATATGCTTCTCCCCACTGGTCAGAACCCAACGTCCTTGCCCATGTTCGATTTAATGACCGCACGGGGCCGAATGGCGAAAGGGTGCTTCACGTTGAGGAAGTGCAGAGCGATTGGCACCAGGAGGGGCGCAGGAAGGGGTACTATTCCGACAATCAGCCAAAGGGATGGACGGCCAAGGCCAAGCCTAACGACCCGTTTACGTTCATCGTAAAAGACGAAAACGGCAATGTGATAAAAGAAGTATATATGCAATCAATTGGCAGGGATGCAGAGCAAGAAGCCATCAGACGCGCAGCTGGGCTTGATGTTAGCGGCACGAGTAGTAAAACCGGTGTTCCCGATGCCCCCTTCAAAACCACATGGCCCGAATTCGTGATGAAGCGCATGATTCGTTATGCCGCCGAAAACGGCTATGACCGTATTAGTTGGACTACCGGGGAACAGCAGGCGGAGAGGTATGATTTGAGCAAGCAGGTTGACAAGATTTATTATTCTCCTTATGGTGATGGAACGTATGAAGTTACTGCTACCCAAAAGAACTATGGTAATCCTGAAATTACCGGCGTTGCCGGACGTAAAAACATTAAACAAATTGAAGAAACATTCGGCAAAGAAATTGCCCAAAAAATAAGTAGTGGAGAAATGACAGGAAAAGAAGACGGCGCAACGCCATATTTGTCTGGCCTTGATCTCAAGGTAGGTGGCTCTGGCATGAAAGGCTTTTATGACAAAATGATACCCGCCTGGCTCAATAAATATGCCAAGAAGTGGGGGGCGAAGGTTGACGAAAACGAGATAACGACTCCAGAGAGTGAGCGCTACGAAGTTCTTAGGGATGACGATTCTGGCGGTTATGGCATTTATGATAACCAAGAGAGAGAATGGCTGCAAGATTGGAATTTTGACACTTCAGAAGAGGCACAAATGGCCATTAATCAAGATTTAGCAATCGGAACGACCGTCCATTCCCTCCCCATAACCGAATCCATGCGCGAATCCGTACTGTACGAGGGACAACCGAAGTTCAAAAAATCCGCTCCCCCGGAAATCCAGGCGCAACTTGATGACCTTAACCAGTCTTTGCAAAAAAAGATAGGCCCTTTTAAATTCGGAGGCAATGCAGAATATGCACCCGAAGCCATGGAACGCGAGGATATGCAGGCGGCCGATACCATAGCCAAACTGTTTGGGGCAGATGGAATTATTCCTGTTAAGAATACAAGAAATCAAGGCATTACCCAGGGTAGGCAGATATTTTTAAGCGATAAAACGCAAGACCCGGTAATGTATGTGACCACACACGAAGCTTTCCACGTTATCGAAACTACGGACCCCGAGCTACATGCCGAACTTGTTAACGATACGAGAGCATTTGCGACCAATAACAGCGCGATAGTCAAGCATTATACCGACCAAGGATATCACCCGGACGATGTTTGGGAGGAATTTCATTCTGACATAATGGGCGAGATGGGAAGCAGGCCCGACTTCTGGGCAAAAATGCGGGAAACTAGCCCCCAGATGGTGCAGAAGGTTATCAATGTATTGGATGAAATTATAGCTAAGTTTAAGCAGGTTGTCAGCCCCAAGAGCAGTATGATTAAGTATATCAGCGACATCGAGGCTCTTAGGGACATTGTTGCACCCAAGGTAGGCAGGTATTTGGAGAATGTGGAAAGCGGGCAGTATGGCGACCAGTACGGCGGTAAGTGGCAGGACAGCGCGGCGAAGGCGAAGGCGGAAGAGGCCGGGCAGATTATCCCCGGCGATACCAACACCCCGGAGTTTAAAGAGTGGTTCGGGGAAAGCAAGGTAGTGGACGAAAGCGGTAAGCCGCTGGTGGTTTACAGTGGACATTCTAACGTAGATATGTATGGGAACAAATACAATCCAAAGAGTGCAACCGCTGGAGGCTATTACTCAACTGTCAATCCCGAGATAGCATCTAATTATTCGACCGGCAAAATGGGGGTTAAGGAATATTTTGAAAATGGTGCACAATATCGAATTGGCGACAAAAAAGGCAATTTGACTAAAAAAATCTACCAGATAGAATTGACTCCTGAACAGCAGGTGATGGCCGATAACTACATTAAAGAAATCGGATATGATTTCAAAGGCTATATCAAGGACAATATGCAATATGACAAGGATGCAAAACGGTGGTTTTATCGCGGCGGGTTAAGAAACCTCCAAAACATCTATGATTTCATGGAACAAATGGGGGACACGATTGCTTATCCAAAACAAGGCGACGAGGCGTATTTCCTGCGTCAACAAACAAGCAGTTTTGAGGACTTGTTGGACAAGCTGGGCATGAAATGGAACTCTTACGATTGGCAACAGCCCGGAGTAATGCCAACATATCTTAATATCAGAAAACCCCTAGATACTTCGCAACCATTTCCAAGCGATTTATTAAACGCCTTAGAACAAACCGTTAAGGGTAAAAGATACCCTTCTCAAGAAGTTATAATGGACACTCACTGGACGAAAGACTATCCGTTAAGAGCGTGGTTGGATGATATTAAAAAGGAAATGGCAACGGGAGAAGAAACATTTTGGGCTACACAAGTGCCCAAGGAAGCCCTGCCTATACTTAAACGCTTTGGATATGACGGGATAAAGGATACTGGCGGCAAACTAGGCGGAGATCAGCACACGGCATGGATAGCCCTTGAACCCACCCAAATAAAATCCACCTTTAACCGTGGCACATGGGACGCAACCAATCCCGACATTCGCTACAAAAAAGACACCCCCCGCGAATACGATGTACGCGGCTTGGTTCTGGCGGCGGCCCGGCAGATACCCAAAAGCGCAGGAATGAGCGAGAACTTTAAGGCTCAACTGTTGAAACAGTTCCCGCAGATAGCCGATGCCCCGCAGGCAGATGCGATTCTAAAATTTGCTTATGACCGAGGCAAGGAACTCAGGAACGGGCAAACGGCGTTCAAGTATCAGGGCGAGACCGTGAAGCTGGGGAAGAAGGACCTGGTGCAGACGCAACCGGCAGGAACAAAAACCACGCAAGCCGAGGACTGGAACCATATTGCAAGCAAGACAGAGCGAGTCTGGCCGGGAATCAAGCAGGGCGCAAAAAATTTAGCCAACAAAACTTACCGGGGAATGTTTGACGACATTTACCGGCTTGACCAGTTGGATGCCATGCAGAAGAAGAAAACCGGCAAGGGATTTAATGCTGATGAAAAAGCATATATTCTGGCCCTTAACGCCCGGGAATCTGGCGGCACCTCAAAGGCCATTTTGACTGATGCACTTTATGATCCACAGGGAAATAAGATAGGCGATTCGTTGGCCAGCATAACCAAGCAGATACCCAAGGGCAAGGAGCAGGATTTCAGTAATTACCTTGTTTACCGTCATGCTCCATCCTGGCTGGAGCAAGGGCGAAATGTATTTCCGGAAGGAGAAAATATTACCCCGGAAGTATGTCAGCAGAGGGCGGCCGCTTACGAGCAACAGCACCCGGAATTTAAGCAGGTAGCCGATAACCTGACCCAATGGCAAAGAGACTTCGGCAAAGCTTGGTTGGTAGATACCGGGATAATCAAGCCGGAAACGTGGGATATGTTCCAGGAAATGTACCCGGACTACATACCCATGCAGAGAAAAATGTCCGAAGTTGAAACTGGCGGCCCAGGTGTAAAACGCGGATATGGCAATCAGCCGAACCCGGTTAAAAGGGCAACCGGTTCACAACGGGAAATCATTGACCCGATAGAATCCATCATCGAGCAAGTAGATAAGTATGTCAAGGTAGCCCGGCGCAACGAGGTTATGCAGACCATCGTTAAGAACATTGAGCAAGACCCGGAGAGCGTCAAGGATTGGATAGAGGTCATTCCCGGTGAAGATGCGGCCGCAAAGCCAATGGACGCAACCCTTTTGGAGGATGGCCTTGACGGAGTAGTGGACGCACTTGACCAACCCTTCCAGGCGGCACACGAGGGCAAGAAACTCCACCTTGACCGTCCCAATGTGGTAACCGGGATAGTCGATGGAGAGAAGGTTCACGTTAAGGTAAATGACCAGAGCTTGCTTGACGCCTTGACCAATCTTACCCCGCAGGCAGCCAACAGTATAATCGAAGGAGTACGGCAAGTAACCCGGACCATGAAGGTACTGACAACCGGCGCCAACGTGTTTTTTGCCTCAAGGAATATCGTTCGTGACTTGCCTATGAGTTACATTCAGAGTCAAACGACAAATAACCCGTTCCGGTGGGCATGGGGCATTGTTGATTCGATGGCAAGGGTAGCAACGGGCGGTAAGTACGACCCGGGCAAGTTCTACCAGACCTATAAGGCCCTTGGCGGTGGGTCTCATTCGTCCTCTATAGCGGCAGACCGCAACCTATTGGCCGAGAGCAAGGCTAAGGTTATGCCTGGTTATTTGGGATGGGATAAACCGATAACAAGCGCCGGCAGAATTGCCAAGGGCGTTGGCCGGGGAGTTGAAGCGTTTACCAATGCGGTTGAAACTATCCCCAGGCTACCGGAATACATCCGAACAGCAAAAGCCGGCGGCGATACCTACGGAGCAAGGCAGGCTGGATTACACGCGGCGCAGGATGTGACCGTAAACTTTAGCCGACACGGGAAGATTGCCAAGGATGCAGACGCTTTTATTCCTTACCTTAACGCCTCCTTGCAAGGCATGGATAAGCTGGTGAGAAGTTACGGCAGTAACCCGGTAGGGACGGTAGCCAAGTCTATCCTGGCAATATCAGTGCCGACTATAGGGCTTTATCTCGCCAACCGGGATAACCCGAAGTACAGGCAACTAAGTTCATATATCAAGGATAACTATTACTGCATACCCAAAGGCGACGGCAAGTTTATTAAGATTGCCAAACCGCGTGAAGCAGGGGTGGTATTTTCCTCCTTGGTTGAGCGGTGCTTAAGAAAATGGGCAGACGACGATCCGGAAGGGTTTAAGGGCTTTTCTGAGGCATGGAAAAACAACTTTATACCGCCGGTGCGGACTATTGCTGCACCAATCAGCGATGTTCGCAGCAACAAGAACTTTGCTGATGTTCCTATTGTCCCGGGATACCTGGAAAACCTGTCACCTTATTTACAGTATGACGAAAACACCAGCGCACCGGCCAAGGTTGCCGCCAATGCTCTAAAAGACATTTATCCGGTTTCTCCGAAAAACATTGACTATTTGGCCCGGAGTTACACCGGATTCCTTGGCGAATTCGGCATACCTGCTGCATCTGAGGGCAAGGGGCAAAGCATGGGGCAGCGAGTTGGCGAAGTAATGAAAAAAACTTATGTCGCTGATCCGCTTTATTCCAATGACGTGTTAAATAATTTCTATGACGAAAGAGATAGGCTTGCTAGGTCCAATAAAGATGCCAATTACCTGGGCGAAGAAAAGACTGATCCAGAAAAATATACAATGTTTAATCAGGTCGCAGGGAAGATAGGGGACGTTAGCAAGGAAATCCGTCTTATCAACAAAAACAAGAACTTGAGCTATAGGCAAAAGCAGGAGCAGACCGAGGCGCTCAAGGCCAAGCAGATAGAACTTGCACGGCAGGCGCTTTCAGGTGAATACGTTGCATCTTCGAGCGGCCTTGCGGGATGGATGGAAATAGTTAATCAGGCAGCGGCACGGTAATTATCTTAACTTGCCTTTACTGTCCAGAAAGTGGAATATTCCTAGGAATACAAATAAAGCTACAGATAGGCCGAGCCAGAACAGTCCAAAGGCTTTGCGGTTGAGCGTGTCACCAATAAATACAAATGCCACAAAAGCTATGGCTATCCATGTGGAGGAATTTTTACTCATAGTTTTCACCTCAATATTTATTATACCTAATCGTCATAATTCCATGAAGGACAAAAACTGTCAGGCGGTTTACGGGCCGCCTTTTCTTTTGAAAGAAGGTGATGCCCGATGCAGCCAGATAGCTCTGGAACAGCACCTTTTATGCGACCCTGCCCCGCAACTATCCGGTAATTCCGGAAGGTTCGCGGGGTTTTGATATTAATAGCAAGGGAGGGGACGCGAAGTGACCGGAGAAGGCGAACAATGGTACAGCAACAAGGATCTTTATGAAATGATGACAGAACTCAGCAAGGGGCTAGAGCACACCAACAAAGAACTGGAAAAAACCCAGACAATGATTAGGGACTATAACGGCCTGCGGGAACGAATTGACAAATGCGAACAGCGAATAATTGAATCTGATGGCTCCGGGCAGGGACGCAAAGATATGTGGGGCTATGTAGTGGGAGGCATTGGCTTGTTGTTGGCCATTATCTCGTATGTAGCGAAGTAAGGAGTGGTTTATATGTTTACTGACGTTTCAAAAGACAGTTTTGCATACAGGGCCATAGAATGGGCTCAGAAAAATGGAATTATAGCCGGCTTTCCTGACGGAACATTCCGGCCGGCCGAACCGGTCACGCGGGAACAAATGGCGCTTCTGTTCTATAAACTATCGCTGCGGGACGGAACCTTTACCGACATATTGCCCGACATAATGAAGAGCGTTGTCCTTGTCAATGTGGGTGCTGGGTTGGGCTCCGGGGTGTGCTTTAAAAACGATGGGCCAAATAGTTACATTTTAACCAATGCCCACGTAGTGAATGCCGGTTCGAGTTACACCATAATCAAGGACAGTTACCCCAACATGATTGCTTCTTTGGTCAAAAAAGACAACGCTGTTGACCTGGCAATTTTGCGAGTTAATAGGGTTTATCCGTCTTGTATCTTGGCCACTTCCCCCGCAGTAGCCGGCCAGCCTGTTTGTGTGTGTGGATCCCCTTCCGGGCTGAGTGATAGCGTAAGCGTCGGCCTGGTATCTCACGTAAACCGCAACGATGGCCTCTGGTTCCAGACGGACGCTCATATAAATCCAGGCAATTCCGGCGGGGGTGTTTTCAACGAGTCCGGGGAACTGGCCGGAATCAGTGTAGCTAAAATGAGTGATCCCCTAATTGATGGGATAGGCTTTGGCATTAAGCTGGAGCACGTTAAGACCTTCATTCAGGGGGTGTGAGGTATGAAAATAGCGATCATTCCCGGCCATGGCGGATTTGACCCGGGCGCATGTAACAAAAACACCGGAGCAATTGAAGCAAAAGGCAATCTAGCAGTAGCCCTGAAACTCGATGAAATCTTAAGATACAACGGATTTGAAACTGTTCTCAGTCGAAAAGAAAACATTGCTTGCGGCGGGGCCACCTGCGTAAAGGACGACATTACCAATCAAATTAACTTTGCCAATAACTCTGGCGCCGATATTGTGGTGAGTATCCATTTTAACTCGGCTACAAATAAAACTGCCCATGGCGTTGAGGTTCTCTATACCAATTACCCAGACCTTAACCAAAAGGAAATTCAGCTTGCCAACATGGTACTGAATGAACTGGTCAAGGCTACCGGCATGACCAGCCGAGGAATCAAAGAAACGCCTCAAGGCGTCGGCCTGATCAAGTGGGTGCTTAAACCCTGTATTTTGAGCGAAAACGGCTTTATCTCAAACGACCAGGAAAGCTCCTGGTGTACCGATGATGCAAAGCAGTGGATTATTGCCGAGGCCCACGCAAGGGCAATTTGTCGCTTATGGAACATGGCTTATAAAAGCCCGAGAGATGAAGGAGGGGTTCAGGTCGTGGACATTGATCAAGCGTTGAAAGCATTGGTTCAAAATGATGTGATCAGTTCGCCGGACTACTGGAAGCAGGCGGCGGGGTGCGTGAAATACTTGGATTCCTTGCTAATTAACATGGCTCAAAAATTACAGGAGGTAAAATAGCATGATTAAGAAACTTGGGGGCACCAGGGCAATTCTAGCATATGTTTTGGTGGGGGCTTTTGTGGCAGCCTGCTTTGTTCCGGGAGTATCAGAAACGAAGTTTGCGGCCTTGGGGACCATGGCTACCACTGGGGTGACGTTCTACTTTGCCAACAAGGCAACCAAGGATAAGTCTGCAGAATAAGAGCAAGGCCGGGTCATAAGCCCGGCTTTGCTCGTCCCTAGGGAGTATTGCATTTTTGCCCGATAAGTTGGGGCCTTCCTTCTGTTTTTATTTACTGCCCGTCCGTGGACAGGGCTAATTATGCTTCGTCCTTTATCCTTTGTAATTCTTTTAAGGCCTCTTGAGAGGGCAATATCTTGCATGTAAGCCCATTCCATGTAAACTCATGCGCCCCTCGCATATGTTTACGGACAAACACCTTTTCGTCTTCGTTATGTGGTTTTTTTCGGCAATGTTCGCTTATCCAATTGCGCAACGCTGCGCGGCGATTTTTCCCGGCTGGTATATCGCGCAGTTTAAATATTTCCTTGCTTCCTTCTGGAGTCGTGGGCAAAACCATCCCAATATGATCTTCTTCTTTGATAAAAACCCGCCATGTATATTGATTGGCGAATTGCACTCCCTGCGCTATTTGGATATTTGTATTGGCCTCAGGCATGGCATTTGGCAAAAATATTAAGTTAGACGTCAATGGCACCCATGCCGCTTTTTTATAATCTATTTCTCCTTTGTTTTGAAATATTTCATTAATAAAAGAGCTGTACTTAAGGTCATCATCCGTGGCGTTAGGTCTCAGCCCCCATATAGTTCTTGACGTGATTATTTTCTTTTTTTCTAAGTCCATATATCCGCACAAATATTCAACCATTTCGGGGTAAATACGTTGTACCCGTCCGCGACATTCTCTTGGGTTTACCGTCTTTGCCCTAAACACGCCAATGTTTTTTGTTCCGTCATTGGACGATACAAGAACCGTTTGGTCAAATCTGCCGCTTAAAACATTCGGCCTAACATCAGCAAATATAGCGTATTCGTCGATGCTGGAAAAAAATTTTTCGTTATAAACCGTGTTTATCATCGGTTGCATTCCGTCAAATACCTTGTTTGGTATTTTTACGCTTCCACTATCAGCTTTTATTAAAAATGGCGAACAAATTATTTCCATCATTCGTTCTATTTCTTCTTGCTTAAAATAAGGTCCCATTACCCCTCTCCTACCTTTCTGCCCGTTTGGGCAAATTATCTTCGGGCAAATACCCCATTAACTCGCCTAATCGCTCATAAATGCTATCCCGCCACCGGTAAAATGTCCTGTTTGGGATCCAGTTCCCCTTTTTGTTTTTTGTTTTTAAAGCCGGTAGGGCTTCAATCACATATCGCGCCCGGATGCTTACCCTTGTATCTGCGGTCAGCCAATATAATTTTATGAATGTTTCGTACTCTTTTTGTGTTTCGCTATCTCCTTTAGATAGGCTTCTAGCCGCTTCTCTCGCAATCGCCTCTATGGTTGCTCGGTACGCTTTCCCGGCCTCGATCTTTATCCGGGCAAGGTCCTTTTTTATCAACCACTTTTCTTGTTCGAAGTCCCGTTCTCCGCCCGAGGTCCCCTCCCTAGGCTCATAGACAGGTGTCACCCTCACCCCGCTTAATTCCAAGGTGAGGAGTATATTCGTCTGATGCTCGATCGTTCTCCCCCAAGTCAAATAGAGCCTCATATCGGCGTCAACCTTCTTCTGCCACTCCGGCTTAGGTTTTCTGGTACCTTGCTTTTTTCTCCCCACCCTTGTGCCCTCCCCTTATTTGCGATCAGCTTTTGCGTCGCAGCCCTGAACTGCGAACTAAGCTTCATCGGGTAAATCAACAACATAATTAGCTTTTGTGCGCCATATCATTCCGCATTTGGTGCATTTAACGCTGGAATAATCAGAATAATGAAAGCCGTTCTTGGGGCTCTCAAAGGCTGAATAGTTTCCGTTTCTAACAGTTACAACCCAGTTATTGTGGTCTTTAACATTACATTTACAATGACATCCAGCCGCCATCAGTCTCCTTCCTTTCCCAGTGCGGCCAAGGCCTGCTTAAGCCTATGCAGATTAGTGTGTTCGTGTCTTACTATGTCTTCCGCAGCCTCCTTCACCCTCCGTAGCCCTTCCAACTCCTTGAGTAGGACCGCGCCGGGATGGTTATTCTTTATTTCTTCTTCAATTCTTCGCTGCACATCAGCACAAGATTTAATCTGCTCCCAGTCCCTACAATCTGTCGGCAAAAGGCCATATATTAACCCATAGGCTTCTTTAACAAGCAAAAGCAACGCTGCATCGTCGGCCTCTGCCTGCTGGAACCGGTCGCGAAGGGCGACTATTTCGTCCATGTTCGAATCAAAGGCGTGTTTATCAACAATGATCTGCGTTTCCTTGTCAATGGTAACAGGGTATTTTTTGAGCGTTCTCTTTAGTTCTTCCGGCGTCAGTCCGGTATCTTCGTATTCAGCCAGGCGTACATCGTACTTGTCATCAATCCGGGCACTGGGCACATAACCCATATGGATTTCGCTGTATGACGTCCCCTTGGTCTCTATCCGT
>Ga0265294_10009620_pt1 | contig 11111 bp, 9 predicted proteins | sample MunlanPumphouse3_FD_192504 | JGI IMG/M metagenome (GOLD analysis project Ga0265294, IMG submission 192504) | Groundwater microbial communities from a municipal landfill in Southern Ontario, Canada - Pumphouse #3 | ecosystem: Environmental > Aquatic > Deep subsurface > Groundwater | place...
CGGTAACGTGACGTTCCATAGTTGTTGCCATCGTCCCGCTCCGTCGATAGTCGCCGCTTCGTATAACTGCGGCTCAATGGTTGTCAGTGCCGCGATGTAGATGACCGCGCCATAGCCCATTTGACGCCAGATGTAACTGGAAACAATTACGCTGCGAAAGTATGTCACCGAAGCCATGAAATAGATCGGTTCATGCCCAAGCGCCTTTATGACGGCGTTGATGGGACCGGATTCCGGAGATAATAGATTAACAAAAATCGATCCCACAACAACCCATGAGAAGAAATACGGAACATAAATGACGAATTGTATTGCTTTTTGCACTTTGAAGTTTTTCAACTCATTGATCAGAAGCGCCACAATGATCGGACAGGGAAAATAGAAGACGATGTTCATCAAACTGATGACCAACGTATTCCTGAATGCATTCCAAAATATCGTTGAAGTCAGCAGACGATGAAAATTCTTCAATCCGATGAACGAAACTTTCGCGCGGAATCCATAGTCGGTGAACGCCAACGACAGACCCAACATCGGAAGGTACTTGAATACAACGTACCAGATAAAACCGGGCAACACCATCAACAACAGCATCTTCTGTTGGCTGATGCGCTTGCGAAGGCTTAACACCTTGGGTTTCTGTTTCATAACGGCACACTCCTCCCCCGTTGGCTTTCCTGAACAATCGGCTTCCCCGATCGTTCAGGAAAACCGGTCTGCACGCATGCAGACCGGTTTTCTTTTCCTTCGTTCATTTCGCGTTATTCAGTTGGTCGAGAATCTTCGGACCACCGATGCTCTTCCAGAAGTTGGCGTACTCTTCCATCCCCTGATCGACGGTCACGGTTCCGACGATGATTTTCGTTGCGATCGATTCGCGCGTCGACTTGATGGACGGAGACACTCGATCATATTCATCGGAAATCCCGACGGGTACGTCCGCAGAATGGTTGGGGCCAAGATACTTGCTCGAAGCGGAAATGATCGCCTTTTGATCACGAATCCCCCTCTTCAAATCTTCATTGATCTTGAATCCCATGTTGTCCAAGTCGTACGTATTGAAGGAATCCGAAAGATAGTTCAGTGTGTACTTGTATCCTGAGTTTCTCGCCTTGTCCGTCGCCTGGATATGGCCGTCGGCATCCAGTGTATAGTGTTTTCCTTCCACGCCAACACCAAAGAACGCGGCGTACAGTTCGGGATCAGTGACGATCGTCTCAATGACCTTGAATGCTTTCTCAGGTTGTTTTGTCTTTGCCGACATCATGAATGCCACTTGGGTTGCCTCGTTCAAGGATCCTCCATCACCTTTCGGGCCTCTCAGTCCATAGACGATCTGCATGTCAGTGGAATTCCCTGTCGCCGCAGTCTGTTGTACGTAATTGATATAGTTCGTCAAATAATCGATGTCGGACGCACTCTGCCCCGTATATGTCTTCTCCCGCATTTGGTTGTTTTCCGTAGTGATGAACTCCTTGTTCAGGATTCCATCCAGATACAGTTGATGCAGATAGGCCAGAGCTTCCTTCATCTCCGGAGTTTGGAATCCGTCGACGAATTTTCCGTCTTTCTTGTACACACCGCCCCAAGCACCGAAGGAATTATAGAAGAATTGGAAATTGTCCACCCATTTGGGGAAGGTGAACGGCGTTATACCGCTACCGGCCAGTTTTTTCATTTCCGTACGGAATTCCTCCGTGGTCGGCATCGCGGACAATGTAATGCCGTACTTCTCCATCACATCTTTGCGAAGGAAAATCCCTTTTGCCTTCGGGTAGTTGTACGGAACAAAATAATACCGGCCGTCGGTATCTGGCGTCTTGAACAAAGAGGCATCAACCTTCTCGTTCAAAACTGCGGAATTCTTGATAAAGTCCGTCATGTCGTATACTTGTCCACGTGCGACCAATTGAGGGATCTGCACCATCGCCTGACTGATACCAAACACATCAGGGATATCTCCGCTGTTGATCAACGTCGCAAGTTTGTCCTTGTAGCTGGCAAGCGGCGGAACGATCGGGGAAACCGTCACACCCGTTTTCCGCTTGATCATTTCGGTGATGCTGTCCTGCAACTCTGGATCCGTACTGATTCCATAGGTGTTGTCCGCCGAACACAAGACGATCGGTTCATCCTGCGCCACGCCTTTCTCTTTGTCCCCCTGCGCGGAAACGGCGCAGAGAGCCACAACCGCCACCAGCACCGCAAGCATGGTCTTCTTCATGTATTGGTTCATCAAAACTCCTCCTCCTTTTACCAGGTCTTGATCGTAACCAGTATATGAGAATTCCTCAAATCGCGGTTGTCTTAAGTTCAGAAAAGAATTGTATTTTTCCGTATGTTTTTTCTACGGATATTCGAATCTGAAAAAGACAAGTTGCACAAGAAAAAGTTCCTGTGATACCATTCCCATGAGGCGAGTATCAGATGCACTGCAACATAACGTTTTCCGCACGGTTCCATTACCGTCAGGGAGGTGGGGTCGCATTACACAACCACAGTCTGGATTATCAAATCCAGCTCGTATACGGTGGTTTTGCGACCACAATGGTCAACGATCTGCGCTTTCCCATCAGGGAAGGGGATGTCGTATTCATACCAAGAGGGGCGAATCACCGATTCTTTGTAGGGCGAGACGGAATGAAAACGCTTGAAGTTAAGTTTACCGTCGACACCAAGGAGACGGAAATTATGCTTTCCCACATCAATTCCCTGAATCATGTCAAAGACAGCCAGCTATTTGACGTTTTCTCACAAATCGTAGCGGAGGGTTCACGCAAGTCGTTTGAATACAAGACGATGAGCGAAGCTCTACTTGAACAGAGTTTGGTTATTCTCGCACGGCTCTCATCGGGAAACATCATACACGAGACGGAAAATCCCATACAACGTATTCCGAATACGGGAGAAATTTCCCCCGCCATCCAAGCGGCGAATGACTATATCTATCGGCATATGAACAAGAATTTCTCCATGGCCGAACTCGCGAAAGGGAGCGGGTATAATCAGGACTACTTGTACCGCACCATAAAGAAAGAATGCGGAATGTCAGCAATCAAGTACGTCAACAAACTTCGATTTGAACAAGCGAAGCGCCTGATGCAACATACCGAACTCCCCCTCTCGGAAATCGCATGGAACCTTGGGTTTGACAGCATCCAGTATTTTTCCAAATTCTTTCACCGATATGCCAAAATCGCTCCGTCGATTTATTGCGAGAGAGTTCGCAGCGCCATCAGAATCGATTATTGAAAATACGGAAAAAAGCAAGCACTTTGCGAAATTCTGGCAACCGTGATCGTCTCCAAAGTCCTATAATGATTAGCGATTATTTGGAGGTCGAGAATGGCGAACGTACGTTATGCCGAAGTCGGGACCGGCGGAAGGGCTCGCATGTACTACGAGGCGATTGCAACCACGTACAAAGATTCGTGCGAACTTGTCGGTTTCTGCGATCAGAGTCAAACAAGAATGAATTATTCCAACGGGAAGCTTCAGGAACTGGGGTACCATGCGGTCCCCACCTACAAAGCGAATGAATTCGAGCGGATGATCGACGAACAAAAACCAAACGTGATCATCGTCACAACTATCGACAGGACTCACGACGACTACATCGTACGTGCAATGGAAAGGGGATGCGATGTCATCACCGAAAAACCCATCACCATCGACGAGCAAAAAGCGCAACGGATCATCGATGCGCAGAAGCGTACGGGTAGGCATATCCGCGTCACATTCAACTACCGTTACGCGCCACATCACACGATGGTGCGCAAGCTGATCATGGACGACGCAATCGGCCAGCCCTTCTCCGTCCATTTCGAATGGAACCTGAACACCACCCACGGGGCGGATTATTACCGTCGTTGGCACAGTTGCAAGGCAAACAGCGGGGGATTGCTCGTCCATAAGGCGACCCACCATTTCGACCTTGTGAATTTCTGGCTGGATACGTATCCGAAGACCGTTTTCGCCTTTGGCGCCTTGAATTTCTACGGCAGAGCCGCTGCGGAAAGACGTGGGGTCACCAAGTTCTACTACCGCTGCTATGGAAGCGATGCGGCAAAAGGAGACCCGTTCGCCATCGATATGGAACACAACCCACAACTAAAAGGGTTGTATCTGGATGCTGAGGCGGACAGCGGGTACATCCGGGACCGGAGCGTATTCCGTGACGACATCTCGATCGAAGATACGATGAATGTTTTGGTGAAGTATCATAACGGCGTGCAGATGTCGTACTCATTGAACTCCTATCTCCCGTGGGAAGGTTTCAATGTGGCGATCAACGGTTCAAAAGGGAGACTGGAGTATTCCGCGTTGGAAAAACCGTATATCAACGCGGGAGGCGAAAAAGGCGGCGAAGGCGCGACGGTATTCCATAAAATACGTGTATGCCCGATGTTCGGGGTCCCATATGACGTCCCAATCGAAAACAGACCGGGCGGACATGGAGGCGGGGATCCCGCGCTACTTGACGATATCTTCCTTCCCTCCCCGTCTCCCGACCCATTTCACCGCGCCGCCGACTTCCGCGATGGTATCAAATCGGCTCTCACCGGCATCGCCGCCAACAAGTCGATCGCTTCGGGCCTTCCCGTTGATGTCGATTCCCTTGTTCGTTGGTAAGGAGCGGAAAATGAGTGACAAACAGATTTTCAGGGAGGATTTCTCCTCATTTTCCCTTGGGGCGTTCCCTTATGACCATGACCACTCGGCAATGGGAGAATACCATTTCTATCCGGAGCGGGGGTATAAGGGTGCATGGTTCGACCCGATCGCGAACTGGGATTACAAGGGTCCGAGCTGGCTGGTGACCGATCCCCTGATGGACGGGAGCCACTGCATGGAGCAGATGCGAATGTGCACGCCATTACCGAAGCAGGCGGTGCCGGTACTCAGGTCAGGCAATACCGACTGGGAGGATTACACCGTCACCGTCACTTTGCGCCCGCTGACGAATAACGAAATCTGCGGACTGTTGTTCCGGTACCAAACGAGCATGATGCATTACGGTTTTTTCCTCAAAGGGTCCGAAGTTGAAGTTCATCGTGTGGACAAGTTAGAGCGAGTCATCCTATCCTCCGCCCCTGCGGTGTGGTCGTCCGACGAGTTTCAGACACTTTCCGTTCACGTCTACGGCGATGAATTCACTTGTTCCCTAAACGGTGAGGTGCTCCTTACAGTCCACGACGAACGGTGGAAACAGGGATGTATCGCTCTGTGCGCATGCATGCCGACGCAATACCGAAACGTTACGGTGACGATGGACGAACAGGATATGAAGGAACTTGCATCACGTCGATCCGCATATGCCGCCGTGACGAAAGAAAAGATGGAGAAACTACCGAAACCCGTTTTGTGGAAAACCTACGACCTGAAGGACTTCGGCGCAGGTCGGCAAATCCGTTTCGGACATCTCACCGGTACGGACGAGTTGTTCTTTGTCATGTGCCAGCATCAACGGCGCGTCTTCAAGGACCGGTACCCGTTTATCAGTTGCATGACCGCAGTGAGCTTCGAAACGGGTGAAGTCCTCTGGCAAAAAGGAGAACCGAACCCGGATGACGACACCATCTTCCTCACCACCGACCTCCCCTTTCAGGTGTATGACATCAATGGAGACGGGAAGGATGAGGTGATTTGCAGTTGGGACTTCAAGCTTATGATCCTTGACGGCGATACGGGGAACGTGCTCAAGGAGATGCCTGTCCCATTGAACGACCAGACTCCCGAGACGGTCACCGGACTTGAGTTCGGGAAGTACGCGATGAACCGCTTGAACGTCGATGCGATCAGGATCGTCAACGTCACGGGGAAGAAACGACCTTCGGACATCCTGGTCAAGGACAGATACGCACGGCTGTGGCTGTTCGACAGCGATTTCAATCTTCTGTGGAAATTTTCCAAGTACAATACCGGGCACTTTCCGTACGGTTATGATTTCGACAATGACGGGAAAGACGAGATTTTCAGTTGCTACAACATGATCGACCATGACGGAAATCTTCTTTGGTCGCTTCCGATCGACAAGGACCATACTGATGAGATCATCATCGGGAAGTTTGATCCAGACGAGGATGAACGTATCGCCATCGTCAGCGGTTGGGAAGGATTCATGATCCTTGACAAACGGGGGCGAATCCTGCACAGGGACATCAACGGTCACGGCCAGCGCATCAGCGTGGGGAACTACTATCCGGAAATGCACGGCCTGCAGATCGCCACGACGACTTACTGGGGTAACAACGGAATCATCTACATGCACGATTGTCACGGCAACGAGATCTGGCACAAGGAAATGCTCTCCAACGGGAACATCATCGCACCGGTCAACTGGGACGGATCCGGTACGGACCTGTTGCTCCTCAGTGCGGACGTCGAACAGGGCGGGCTCATCGACGGGGAAGGAAGGCAGGTCGTCAGATTGCCTGATGACGGCCACCCCACTCTCTGCTGCGAAGTCGAAAACGTCACGGGAGACATAAGGCCGGAAATTCTCTGCTGGGACAACAAACGACTGTTCGTCTACACGCAGGACAAGCCGCTCTCCGACGACGGATGCGATGTATACGATCCTCAGACATATGCCGTCTACAATGCGTCCAACTATCGTGGTGAATTCTCTTTCCCACGCTGGAGAAAAGCAAAGCATCGATGAAAAAGCGCAACGAGGCCGAATTTCGCGAATATGCGCTCCATGGGAACCTATGGGGCGTTCTTTTTACCACAGGTCTCCCGCTTTCCCTTTTTGCCTTGTTCAACGGCTTTTTTCAACTTCTCGATACCCTGATGGCCAGCCATGTGGGAACCATCGCCGTATCGGCCATAGCATACATCAGCCAACTGGAACAGATTCTCAACGCCATCGGCGCCGGTTTGATCGGAGGCGGCATGGTACTGATCTGTCGTGCTTACGGTTTGGGAGACAAGGAACTGACAAGACGCCGCGTCGGTAACCTGATGCGCATGCTGTTGCTGCTGGGACTCATTCTTCTGTGCTGCATTCCGTTTGCCAAACCAATCCTCCGGCTTCTGGGTACCCCCGATGATTTCATTACTGCGGGAACGGAATACTTTCAAGTGATTATGGTCGTCGTCGTGCTGAACTTCATCACCACGTTGTACCTGTCCATTGAAAAAACGAGGGGAAACACCCAACGCATTATGTTCCTCAACCTGATGACGATCGTCATCAAACTCGGGCTTTCCGCACTGTTCATCTATCGGATGGACGGCAAAATCGTCATGGTCGCCGTAGCGACGGCGTGCTCCTACACCGTGCTGGCCACCATTGGACTTATTACGCTATCCCGTCCAGGAAGCCTTTTCTCCTTCAACAAACGATACTTCCACATCACGAAAAGCATCTCCGTACCAATGATATCCATCAGCTATCCGCTCGCTATTGAAAAAGCATCATTTGCATTGGGAAAAACGATGGTAAATGGTATGGTCGCCACATACGGCACGACCACCGTCGGAGCGCTCGGCATCTCCAACAATCTCTCCGGCGTAGTAACGAATCTCCAGAACGGTTTTTCCGACAGCGCCGGTTCGATTATCAGTCAGAATATCGGCGCGGGATTGTGGGATCGTGCGAAGGCGGCGCACAGAATCACCGTCGCCATCATGCTGGCCGTCAGCGTCTTCGGCGTCGTCACACTGCCATTGTTTGCCAAACCGATGATTCATCTTTTCGCAACCAACAGAAGCGGTTCTGATTTCCTGTTCGAACAAACGATCTGGAGCATCTTCTCGCTGGACGTAATCAGCGTCGTTCCACTGGCGCTGAACAGCGCGAACGTTTCCTTCATCTTGGGGTTGGGGAAGACAAAAATCGAACTGCTCATCGCTTTCTGCCGGATTTTTCTGTTTCGTATCCCGGTACTCTATGCGATCAAGAATTTCACCACGCTCGGGACGCACGGTATCGGATGGATGATGCTCATCAGCAATGGACTGACCGCGTTGCTTTCTTCCATCTTGGTCGCCGTCATCATCAGACGGCATGACGCAACGTCACTTGTCTGAGAGAGTCTCTACAAACAGGACGCCATCCACGCCGCGCACCAGCTGTTCGACACTCCCGTACCCTTTCTTTCCGCCGTTCTGTCGGACCGTCAGGAACGTCCGTGTCACATGTTCCTTGTCCTTTCCGTTCATCTGGATGTCTATGACTTCGTTCCCGTTGCGTTCAAGTTTCTCCACCACCTGTTTGAGGACTCCCTTCTGATTGATCTCGATGTACAGGAGATACTCGTTGTACGCCTTGAACCGCCGATATTCGAATCTCGAAAGGAACAACTCGGCGAAAAGGATGATTGCCGTACCCATGAACCCGCCTTCAAAATACCCCGCGCCGAAACACAGGCCGATGATTGCGGTCGTCCACAGGCCGGCGGCAGTCGTCAGCCCTTTGACATCGTTTTTCTTCGTAATGATGATCGTCCCGGCGCCGATGAAGCCCATGCCTGCGATGACCTGAGCCCCGAGTCTGGCAAGATCGGTGAATTGCTGGAGATAAACATACAGATATTGGCTCGTCATTGTCGTCATCGCCGAACCGATGCAAATCAACATGTGGGTTCTGAACCCTGCAGGGCGTTTCTTGAACTCCCGCTCCAAGCCGATAAGGCCCCCACACACCATGGAAAGCACCATGCGGACGACGACGGAAGTAAATGTGAAATCTCTTAAATGGTCAAACATGTCTTCGCTTCCTTATAGTTCGTCGATCTTGTACACTTCATCGAATTCCGCCATTCTGATGAGCAACACCCTGTGATCATATCGTTTGTTCGTTCTCAGATAGAGAATCGCCGTGGGGAGCGAATTCGGTATCGCGAGATTGGTGTCGATGGACATATCCAGTACGCTGATGTCCAGCCCTTTGATCTTGTCGATCACTTCCCGCAGATGCTTGAACGAGTTGATCTGTATCTTGATGTTCATATTCCTTGAATAACGAAGCAACTTGTTCTCCATCGACGGGACGAAGATCAGAATGCTGAGAATGAACAGGTATCCAATGACTGCGCCTTCGTAGAAACCGGCGCCGAGAACGAGTCCCATGCACGCGGAACTCCACAGTCCCGCCGCGGTGGTGATCCCCTTCACGGTCCCCGAACCGGTGAGGATGATGGTCCCCGCTCCAAGAAAACCGATGCCGTTGATTACCTGCGCGCCATACCTGCTGAGGTCGATTCCCGCACCGACCTTTGTATGAATGGCACTCCACCTGGTCATCACCAACGCGGACTCGTATTGCGCCAGAGTCATCGTCAGGATAGCTCCTGTACAGACAAAGATGTACGTACGCATACCCGCCGCACGTTGCTTGACGTTCCGGGACAGTCCAAGCGTTCCGCTGAAGATCACACCCAGCAGCAGACGCACCGCCAACGAGAGAGCATTACTGTCACGAAGCCAACCCAAATTCAACAACGTAATCACCTTCCGGTAAGAAAATATGTAAACAGTGATTATATGGGGCGTACCGAACGGTGTCAAGGAAAAAATCCAAAAGAATGCCAAAGCGCGCGCGGTAGGATGAAATGCACGCGAAAAGAGAAGAGAAGGAAGTCCCACATGACTCTATTACAATCGGTTTATCGACAAATCAAAAAAAACACAGGGACAATTATTCCTCTGTGATTTTTCCAAACAAAAGTCTTGGGAATATACCACAGAGATTTGAACCATCCCACCCTATGGACTCTCCGGCAGGAATCCCGTCAGCATAAGGGGATATTCCATCCTCTGTATATATAATTGCTTGACATTTACTTTACATTTTTCGTATTATTGGATTGGAGGATAAAGAAATGGCACAGACAATCGTAAACTTCCGCATGGATTCCGATCTCAAGCACAGTATGGAGAATGTCTGTGGTGAACTCGGGATGAGCATGAGCACTGCCTTCAACATTTTCGCGAGGAAGGTGGCAAGAGAACAGAGGATACCGTTCGATGTCTCCGTCGATCCTTTCTACGGCGATGCGAACATGGCTCACCTCAGGAGAGGGATCGAAGCACTGAACGCCGGCAACGGCAAAGAGCATGGCATAATCGAGACCAGATCATGAAACTGATCTGGTTCGAAGAAGCATGGGATGATTACCTCTCATGGCAGACGCAAGACAAGAAAACCCTGAAACGCATCAACCAGCTCATCAAGGATATTATAAGAGGTGGTTATGAAGGCCTCGGTAGGCCCGAACAGCTTAAGGGCGACCTATCCGGATTCTGGAGCAGGCGGATCGATACTTGCAACCGCCTTGTATATCGGATCGAAAAGGATGCCGATGCTATACAGATCCTCTCCTGCAGGACCCATTACGAATGACGTACCCTGTCGGCGGGGGCTCATCGCTGTGTCAGATATCCCCACATTTCGCATGGTGTCTTGAACGCTCGTTGTAAAATCCATCGGAAAGAGTGGAATATGGAGTATGTCTTCGTTCCATTCACCGTTGGGCCCATCTTTCTTCCAGACAGTTATATAAGAATATATCGGCATACGCATATCCCACGTACGCGATAGGATCGTAAAAAGTACAAGAAAACGAAACCACCGGGTGCTTCAAATGATCCGATGGTTTCCGTCTTAGTACCTGAGCGCCGAAGCGACAAGCATTTCGTCAAAAAGCTTTCTTGCCTCTTTTCTTCCGATATGCATCAAGGGATCGGAGAGAAACGCCTTGAACAGCAATTCGTCGTCATTTGCGATGACGGCATCCAACGTCATCTGTTGCTCATCGCTGACTCTCCGCACCATGGATTGGACGGATAGCGGTGGATCGCTCGCGACAAGGGGCCTGATGGAATCCTCGCCGATGATTCCGTTGCTTTCCACCACACGTCCCTTGGGGAGATAGGAAATCTGCCCTTCGTTCGGCCGGTTGACGTTGGTCAGAAGCGTCCTGACCCCCATCAAGGACTTCATGATGTCCACTCCCTCCTCGTCCGTCTGCCTGGCTTTCAGTTCGTCGTCGGCAAACACTTTCTCCCGCTTTTCCTTCGCGGTACGAAGCCGCCAATCATACGGCGTTCTGATCACGCCGAACGAGTTGAGTTCCTCGTCTGAGAGGAGAAACCACGGCACG
>Ga0265294_10009623_pt1 | contig 11110 bp, 8 predicted proteins | sample MunlanPumphouse3_FD_192504 | JGI IMG/M metagenome (GOLD analysis project Ga0265294, IMG submission 192504) | Groundwater microbial communities from a municipal landfill in Southern Ontario, Canada - Pumphouse #3 | ecosystem: Environmental > Aquatic > Deep subsurface > Groundwater | place...
GTACTCTTAAAGAGCGTGAAGAATGGATTAAAAACGCTAAGTATAATTTATTTAATTTAAAAAGTGATCATGTTTTTATAGATTTACTTACTGATTCGGGTACAGGAGCTATGAGTGACACACAATGGTCGGCTATGATGCTAGGTGATGAAAGCTATGCGGGAGCACGATCATATTACAATATGAAAAATGCTATTAAAAATATATTGGGATTTGATTATTTTTTACCAGTTCACCAAGGAAGAGCAGGAGAAAATGTATTGTATTCTACAATAATCAAAGCTGGAGATATATTGCCGGGTAATTCTCATTTTGACACAACGAAGGGACATATAGAGTTTCGTAAAGCACATGCAATTGATTGTACTATAGATGAGGCTGCAGATACACAACTAGAATTACCTTTTAAAGGTAATATGGATTTGAATAAACTTGAGGACGTGTTAAAAAAATATCCAAAAGAGAAAATTCCGGCAGTTGTGATGACAATAACTAATAATACGGCAGGTGGGCAACCTTGTTCAATGGAAAATATAAGAGGTGTTTCTAACTTATGTAAAAAATATGGAGTAAATCTACAAATGGATTCTGCTCGTTTCGCAGAAAATGCTTATTTTATTAAAACTCGTGAATTCGGTTATACTGATAAGAGTGTAAAAGAGATTGTTAGAGAAATGTTTTCTTATGTTGATATTGTGACCATGTCTTCAAAGAAAGATGCCATAGTTAATATGGGTGGATTCTTAGCTTTTAGAGATAAAGAATTGTGGCAGAAATGTCAAATGTTATGTATTATGAACGAGGGGTTTATAACCTATGGAGGAATGTCTGGTAGAGATTTGAATGCGCTCGCACAAGGTCTTTATGAAGGTACAGAGTTTGATTATTTGGAAACGAGAATAAAACAGATTGAATATTTAGGAGCAAAATTTGATGAATATGGTATCCCTTATCAACGTCCAGCTGGTGGGCATGCAATATTTGTAGATGCCAAAAAGGTGTTGACTCATGTGCCTAAGGAAGAGTTTATAGCTCAAACTTTAGCCATAGAATTATATTTGGAGGCAGGGATTAGAGGAGTAGAAATAGGTTCTATACTAGCAGATAGAGATCCTGATACTCATCAGAATCGTTATCCTAAATTAGAGCTTTTGAGGTTAGCAATACCACGCCGTACATATACAAATAGCCACATGGATGTAGTGGCAGCAGCTTTTAAGAATGTTTATGATAGAAGAGAAAAAATTACTCATGGATATGTTATAACTAAGGAATTCCCAATTATGAGACACTTTACTGTTGAGTTAAAGCCAGCACTTTAGTCATAAAGTGAATATTCTATTTAAAGTTTTTATAGTATGTATAACTTTTAGTATGTATAACTTTTTGTGGCGGAGTTATAAAATTGGAAACTTAGTTAAGTTTAGATTAGTTTTAGATTAGTTTTTTAAGAAAGGGATGTGCGTTCTGCACATCCCTTATTTAGTTGGTATATACTATTTTGAACTTAATTTTTTGCTTATGGGATTCTTATTTATAATGATTGACACCATATAGCTCACGATAAAAATTGCTAAAAATGTTAATACTATAGTGGCACCTGAAGGAATGTTTGTTAAAGCAGATATAAGAAGTCCAACTACAGAACCAATACAACTAATAATAGTTGAAATTACAAATTGTTTTGAGAAATTTTTAACAAAAAGTCCTGCAATACTTTGTGGTAGTGTAAGATATGAAATAATTAATATAATCCCAGCTAATTTTATACTCAATACGATACAAAGTGTAATTAAAGTCATCATAATATATTCGATGAAGTAAGTCTTAGAACTATGAGTTTTGCTATAATCTTTGTCAAAAGCAATATAAAATATGGGTCTATACATTTGTTTAAAGAAAAGAATTATAGCTAGGCAAAGTATACCTAATAATATTATTTGATTATTGGATACTGTAAGTATGTCACCAAATAAATAAGACATTAAATTAGGAGTAAATCCAGGTGTTATGTATATGAAAAAAACACCAATAGCCATGCCCACAGACCATAATATTCCTATGAGAGAATCTTCTTTGATTTTCTTATTCCCTAGTAAAACAATACTGTAAGAAGATAAGAGAGCAAAAACAGTGGCTCCGATGAGGGGATTAAATCCTAAATAGTAAGCTATTCCTAGACCTCCAAAAGAAGAGTGTGTTATCCCTCCACTAATAAAAACCATTCTTCTTGCTACTATATAAGTGCCTAATAGTCCACAACAAATACTTATTAGTATGGTTGAAATTAAGGCATTCTGAAAAAAATCGTAGTTTAATAAATCTATCATAATAAAGTATAATATATTTTTATAAAAATGTTAAATTTTTATTTTTTATTCATTAAATCGTGGTTAGCTAGTACTCTATGTGGAATTACTCCATGGGTTAGTAGCTCTATAGGGCAATCGTAGGATTTAAGTTCCTCTGGTGTAATCAAATTTGAATTGTGATAATTTAGTTTTCCGTTTATACATGCAATAGTTTTAACATGTGAACATATGGTTCCAAGATCATGAGATACCATAATTATACTCATATTTTGATTTAGTTTATTTAATGCTTCATATAACTCCTTTTCGAAATTACTATCTACATAAGTTGTGGGCTCATCCAAAATAAGAATTTTTGGGGAAGATATTATAGCTCGACACAAAAATACTCTTTGTGCCTGACCTCCTGAGATATCTCCAATAAGAGTATTTCTATAATCATACATATTGTATTCCATCAATAAATCGAGAACCTTTTCTTTATCTTTATTATTGTATTTTTGCCATAATTTTTTCTTCGACATTAATCCTGATAACACGACTTCTTTTACACTTATAGGGAAATGTTTATCAATATTTTGAGATTGTGGAAGGTAACCAAATAAATTTGAACTTGAAGTGTTGTATATTATATTTCCACTAAAAGGTACTATTAGTCCCAGAATGATTTTTAGCAATGTTGTTTTTCCTCCCCCATTAGGACCAATAACCCCAATAAAATCACCTTCATTAATATCTATAGAAATATTATTTAAAATGATTTTACCTTCATAGCCTGCATTAATATTTTCTAGCTTTATAAGATTCATATGATGTTATATTAAATTTAGCAATTATTCCATTTCGGAATCAAAGATACGAATTATTCTATTTGTTTCACTAAGCCAGTTTTCACTTAAAGGATTAATAACAATAACTTTGCATCCACATTCTTTAGCAATAGTATTAGCCTTCGTTTTATTAAATTGTCCTTGAACCAAAATAAATTTTATATTTTGATTTTTTATAATATTAATAATCTTTTTTAGATATATTGGTCCAGGTTCTTTTCCATCTTCTTCTATTGCAATTTGTTTTAAACCATAATCTAATGCAAAGTAAGTTAAAGCTGGATGATAAATAATAAAAGTATTATTTTTTTTTGATTTAAAAACTTGATGTGCTATACTGTCTGTTTTATTTATATCTTTAATTAAAGACTTGTAGTTATTCGCGAAATTGACTTTTTCATTAGGATATTCTTTAGATAAATTATTTAGTATGTTTTTAGCCATAATTTTAGTCTTTTTGGGAGACATCCAAATATGGGGGTTTTCATTGTCCTTAATGCCAAAATCATCTTTTTGCTCTATTAATTTAATATTTTTATATTGTCTTACCGTTTCTAATATTTGACCCATTTCAAAAGGTAGATTTCCAATAGCAAAATATATTTTACTATCTAACAATAAAGCTACTTGGCTAGGGCTTATTCCAGAACTCGCTGGATCCATACCTTTTTGAATTAATGTATTAATCTTTACACTGCCTTTAGCAATTCGTTCTACTAAATATTTTTGGGGCAATACGCTAACACTTATTTGTCTGTTATTTTTAGTTCCTCTCTTGCATGATATTTCCAAAAATGATATTATAAGGATAATCGCAAATGAAATATAAAGTGATTTTTTAAATTTCCATTTCATATATTTAATTTTTTATATGTTTAGTCTTTTTTTCTATTACAATATAAAACAAATTGAAGGCGTATCCAAATCTTACGCTATTTTATGAATTTATTTAAGAATTAAAAACTGCACTATCTTGCTTATCGCATGAGTAGTGCAGTAAAAATTAATTAAGTGATAAACTAAATTTCACTTATATCCTTTATTTAACTTCTTCGAAGTCAACATCAGTTACATCGTCTTTGTCGTTAGTACCCTTGTTACCTTGGGTATCTCCTGCATTTTGATTAGCACCTGCGTTTGGATTTTGTTGAGCTTGTCCTTGATCTGCTGCACCTGGTTGTCCACCTTGTGCATTATACATTTCTTGGCTAGCACTTTGGAATACTGTATTTAATTTTTCAATAGATGTATTTATTGCATCTATATTTTGAGCTTTATGAGCATCTTTTAATTCTTGTAGAGCTGCTTCAATTGGAGCTTTCTTGTCAGCAGGTAATTTATCTCCAAATTCTTTTAATTGTTTTTCTGTTTGGAAAATCATAGAATCTGCTTTGTTAATGGTATCAATACGCTCTTTTTCTTTTTTATCAGTTTCTGCATTTGCAGTTGCTTCATCTTTCATCTTTCTGATTTCATCGTCAGATAAACCAGATGATGCTTCGATTCTGATAGATTGTTCTTTACCAGTTGCTTTATCCTTAGCTTTTACGCTTAATATACCATTAGCATCTATATCAAAAGAAACTTCAATCTGGGGTATTCCTCTTGGAGCTGGTGGAATACTATCTAAATGAAAAGTACCAATAGTCTTATTATCTTTAGCTAATGAACGTTCACCTTGAAGTACATGTATTTCTACAGAAGGTTGATTATCCGCTGCTGTTGAGAAAACTTCTGATTTTCTTGTAGGGATAGTAGTGTTAGATTCAATTAATTTTGTCATTACACCACCCAATGTTTCAATACCTAAAGAAAGAGGAGTTACATCAAGTAGCAATACGTCTTTAACTTCACCTGTTAATACACCACCTTGAATAGATGCACCTACTGCTACAACTTCATCAGGGTTAACACCTTTAGAAGGAGCTTTTCCGAAGAATTCCTTAACTTTTTCTTGAACTGCAGGAATACGTGTAGAACCACCTACTAATATGATTTCGTCAATGTCAGAAGTTGTTAAATGAGCATCAGATAATGCTTGACGACATGGTTCTATGGTAGCCTGAATTAACCTATCTGTTAATTGTTCAAATTGAGATCTTGTAAGGGTTCTTACTAAATGCTTTGGAATACCATCTATTGGGAATATATATGGTAGATTAATTTCTGTAGAAGTTGAACTTGATAATTCAATTTTTGCCTTTTCAGCAGCTTCTTTTAAACGTTGATGAGCCATTGGATCTTTACGAATATCAACACCTTCGTCTTTTTTAAATTCGTCAGCCAACCAATTTACAATAATATCATCAAAGTCATCACCACCTAAATGGGTATCCCCATTTGTTGATTTAACTTCAAATACGCCGTCACCTAATTCTAGTATAGAAATATCAAAAGTACCACCACCAAGATCGAATACTGCAATTTTTTGATCTTTATCTTTTTTATCTAAGCCATAAGCTAAAGCTGCAGCTGTTGGTTCGTTAATAATACGACGAACTTTTAAACCAGCAATTTCACCAGCTTCTTTTGTAGCTTGACGTTGAGAGTCATTAAAATAAGCAGGAACAGTAATAACAGCTTCACTAACTTCTTGTCCTAAAAAATCTTCTGCCGTTTTTTTCATTTTCTGAAGAATCATTGCAGAAATTTCTTGAGGAGAATATTTTCTATCGTCGATAACGACTCTTGGAGTATTATTTTCACCTTTTACAACTTGATAAGTAACACGTCCAATTTCGTGACCTGAAACTTGATCAAAATTTTCACCCATAAAACGTTTAATAGAATAGATAGTCTTGCTAGCATTTGTAATGGCTTGACGTTTTGCAGGATCTCCTACTTTACGTTCTCCATTTCCAACGAATGCAACGACTGAAGGTGTTGTCCTATTCCCTTCGCTATTTTCTATAACAACTGGTTCGTTGCCTTCCATTACGGCAACACATGAATTTGTTGTACCTAAATCTATACCTATAATCTTTCCCATAATAATTATTTTAAAATTTTTATTTTATTTTTATTTTTACGATTTTAAACATTGTTAATGTACGCTTTAAATTATATAACGGTGTTTGTATTCGTAATACAATCTTTGTGCCACTAGAATTTAGTGATTGTAAAAGTGAAAATATTGTAATATTTATGGGATTTTTAAATTCATGTCATGAATTTGTGACAAAAAGTCATAAAAGAATCATCTTTAATAAAAAAAGTGTATTTTTGTAGAGTAATATATAAATTAGAAAATAAAAATATGGCTAACAATTTAAAACAATTAAAAATTAAGTTTTTAAATATCGATACATATTATGAAATACTTAGAGAAGAATGGAAACCTAGTAGAATTATTACGAGTTTTTTATCAAAAATAATAGCTATGGTCGTTGTTTCTATTCACAAATTTATTAAGGATGCATGCATTATATCTGCGTCTGGTTTGGCTTTTTATTCAGTATTAGCAGTTATACCCGTAATAGCTCTGTCTTTGGGAATAGCTCGTGGTTTTGGATTTTCAAAATTATTGGAGAATGAAATTAGAAATCAAAATTTTACAGATCCAGCTATAGCAGATTGGGTAGTTGATTTTGCTAATAGTGCTTTATCAAATGCTAAAGGAGGTGTTGTAACTGGGGTAGGTATAGCTGTTTTGGTGTGGAGTGTTGTACGTACATTTAATAGTACTGAAATAACCATGAATTCTATATGGGGTATAAGTAAAAAAAGGGGTTTTGTAAAACGTTTTACTGACTATACATCAATGTTATTTATTGCACCTTTATTTGTGATACTTATAAGTGGTGCTAATGTATTTTTGTCATCAAGTCTAAAAGGAGTTATGACTGGGGGGGGCATATTGGCGTATGCTGGTAGTGCAGTGAGTATTTTATTGTCATTGGTTCCGTATCTACTTGTATGGATCTTTTTTATATTTCTTTATAAATTTATGCCAGCAGCTCCAGTTAAATTTAAAGATGCTCTCGTTGCAGGTGTATTGGCAGGTACAGTCTTTCAGCTAGTACAATGGTTTTACATTAAGTTCCAAGTAGGAGTGACGTCTTATAACGCTATATATGGTAGTTTGGCAGCGCTACCTTTATTCCTCGTTTGGATGAGATTAAGTTGGAGTATCATATTGTGGGGTACGGAATTATGTTATGTTATGCGAAATCAAAAGGTATTATATTCTGATAAAGTATATGAAAATATGTCCTTTTCGAGAAGAATAGATATTGCTATTAATATATTAAATTTTATTGCAGATGAGTTCTTAATAAAAAATGGTGTTTTAACATTAGAAATCTTGACAGAAAAATTACAACTAAGTACAAATAAACTTCGTATAGTATTACAGCTATTGATTGAAAAAAAAATATTGCTAGAATTTAAAGATGAATCTGAAGTATATTATTATCCTGCTATTGATTTACATAAACTTTCTGTGTCGGATTTAATAACAAAATTTTCTGATATTGAATTCGACGAAAATAAAGAGTTAAATATGGTTGTAGGTGACGATAAAGATTATAATTGGAAAAATAGATTTATAAATACAATAAACAATGAATTCTCAAATAATAAATTTTCCAAAAATATTTAGTGTTTAGATTTTTTTAAGTTACTATCACATACTTTGAAAATTGAATTTAATTCTCTAAAAATATTGCAAATATCAAATTTTTAGTATAACTTAGCAATTACTGAAAATAGCTGTCTATTAGATTAAAATAGATGTTTAAAAATTATTTATATTAAAAGTTGTTTAATATAAATAAAAAATTATTATCTGAAGATAGTTAAATTTGGTATTATAAATTGTTAAATACTATAGGGTATGTGTGAAAAGATTAATTTAGAATATGGTTTTTCTTCTTCTTTAAAAATATTATTTTCGAGAATTAGTACATCTACAGGATTAGCAGAATGGTTTGCAGATGACGTACAAAGGAGAGGTAATATATTTTTGTTCTATTGGGGTAAGACTGTTCAAAAAGCGGAGTTAATTAAAATAAAACAAATGGAATACGTACGTTTTAGGTGGTTGTCTTCTTTAAATCCAGATGAATATTTTGAATTTGCAATGAATGAAGAACCCATTACTAAAGATGTGGCTCTTCTTATTACAGATTTTGCGGAGAAGGATGAAGTTTCAGAAACTGTGGAAGTTTGGAATAAACAAATAGATAAATTGCATAGTATTCTTGGAGCCTAAATTTAGGAATAAAAAAAACTTTGTGTAACTTTGTAATCAATTTTTTAATATTGATGGATGAAGAAATTACATATTTTTATGCTTAAAAGTTTTGCGGGACCCTTTATCGCAACTTTTTTAATTAGTATGTTTGTACTGATAATGCAATTTGTTTGGAGAATGATTGATGATATTGTTGGCAAGGGCTTGGATTTCTCTGTTATTCTTGAATTGTTAACATATATGGCTACTTCAGTAGTTCCCATGGCTTTGCCTTTGGCTGTGTTATTGTCTTCTATAATGACTTTTGGTAATTTAGGTGAGTATTATGAATTAATCGCTTTAAAATCTGCAGGGGTGTCTTTGTATAGAATAATGAAACCTTTGATTTACATTATTATTATTTTAACATTTGCTGCATTTTTCTTTTCAAATAACGTTATGCCTGTCGCAAATCTGAAACTTTATAGTTTACTTTATGATATTAGAAGGCAAAAACCTGAGGCAGTATTAAAAGAAGGTATATTTATAAATGATATACCTGGTTTAAGCATTAAGGTTGATAAAATAGACAAAGAATCGGGAGTGTTGCATAATGTGATGATTTATAGTCAGAAAGAAAGTAATAGTAATTATGAGGTTACTAAAGCGGATTCTGCTACTTTAAGAACATTGCCTGGAGGGGATAAAATAGAATTGACTTTATTCAGAGGTCATACTTATACAGAGGAAGGAATGGTTAATTATAAAGTAAGGAAATCATTCCCTCTTAGGAGGGTTGCGATTAAAAAAGAGGTGTTATTTATGGATGCTCCTAATACCAAGCTTGAAAGAACAGATGATGAAGGATTTAAATCTCATGCATATATGTTAAATACGAACCAGTTAGCTTCTGCCATAGATTCCGTGAATGGAGTCATTGTAAAAAGAAGAATTAATGATACCCATATGCTTCTTAAAAGAAATTATGAAAAATATAAAAATCATGTCAAAAAACAGGATAGTGTATTGCGAAATTTAACGAATAATAAAATATTAAATTCAGATAGTCTATACAATACTTTAGATCCAGACTTACAACAAAAATCTATTGCTAATGCCGTAAGTTATGCGAGAGAAGTAAAAAGGCTAAGAGAAAATGATAGGATGTATTATTTGTCACAGGAAAAATCCTTACGTAAATACGATATTGAAAAAAATAAAAAATTCACACTTTCTTTTGCGTGTTTTATTTTCTTTTTTATAGGTGCCCCTCTTGGTGCTATTATAAGGAAAGGCGGATTGGGTATGCCTGTCGTTGTATCCGTTATCTTGTTTGTATTATATTATGTTATTTCTATGATGGGGGAACGTTCCGCTAAAGAGGCCGTTCTTTCTCCATTCCTTGGAACATGGATTTCATCCATTATTATGTTGATTTTAGGCGTCTTTTTAACTTATAAATCAGTTACTGATTCTGAAATATTGTCTAGTGATATTTATATAAAATTTTATAATCTAATAAAGAATTTTTTTAGAATGTTTAGAAAGGAAAAATTGTAGAGTATTTTAGTTAAGTAAAAAATATAGAATATATAAAGTCATATGACCAAAAAAAAATTAAGAATTGTTTATATGGGAACACCAGATTTTGCAGTGTTGCCATTGAAGAAAATAATTGAAGATGGATTCGATGTTGTTGGAGTTGTAACTAATCCTGACAAACCAGCAGGTAGAGGACAAAAACTAAGGGAATCTCCAGTCAAGTTATTTGCAAGAAAAGTGGGTTTAAGAATATTACAACCTGAAAAATTTAAGGATGCTAAATTTATTGAAGAATTAAGGAGCATAAGGGCAGACTTACAATTAGTAGTCGCATTTAAAATGCTTCCTGAGATTATTTGGGATATGCCTCCTTTAGGGACTGTTAATCTACATGCATCCTTATTACCAGATTATAGAGGAGCGGCTCCTATTAATTGGGCTGTTATAAATGGTGAAAAATATTCTGGAGTCTCCACATTTTTATTAAAAAATGAGATTGATACAGGTAACCTAATTTATCAAGACAAGGTTGCTATAAGCGATGATATGTCTGCAGGTGAATTACATGATGAATTAATGGTTAAAGGCTCAGATTTGCTTGTAAGAACAGTTAAAGCAATTGAAAATGGAAATTATCCATTATTTTCTCAAGATAAATTACTAGAAGGACGTGAAGCTATTCATGCTCCTAAGATATTTAAGAAAGATATGAAAATAAATTGGGATTTAGGTCTGGATAAAGTTTTTAATCATATAAGAGGATTATCTCCTTTTCCTGGAGCTTGGACTGAATTTGAAAAATTATCAGATGGGCAGGTTATATCTGTTAAGATATTTAAGACTCAAAAAATTTATGAATTTCATAATTTTGAAGTTGGAAGTTTTTTAAGTGATGAGAAAAATAATCTTGATATATATTTGCATGATGGAAAAATACGTATTGAACAATTGCAATTGTCTGGTAAAAAACGTATGTCTGTTGAGGATTTTTTAAGGGGTTTTAAAATTGCTGATTATAAGCTTAAATTATTATAATGCACAGTATCTTGTAAGTTTATTGTTTCTAATAAGATATGATTAAAATGTAACATTTTATAGTTTTAAAGTTTATATTTATTACACAAATTTATTTTATGTAGCAGTTTTTAAAATATGTATTTTAAAAATATCTTAAATTAAAATGAAAAATATATTAAAATATATTTGGAAGTTTAAAATTAATATTCTACTTTTGCATCCGCTTTAGAGAAACA
>Ga0265294_10009624_pt1 | contig 11110 bp, 12 predicted proteins | sample MunlanPumphouse3_FD_192504 | JGI IMG/M metagenome (GOLD analysis project Ga0265294, IMG submission 192504) | Groundwater microbial communities from a municipal landfill in Southern Ontario, Canada - Pumphouse #3 | ecosystem: Environmental > Aquatic > Deep subsurface > Groundwater | place...
TCCACCAACTTCCACAGGAGGTTGATCATCTATGATGTAAATTTTTGTTTCGTTATCGTTTAGTTCAATAACTTCTTTTGGGCCAGCCCAATTAGTATCAAAGTAACAATAAACAATAGATTGATTACGCCCTGGTTGTGTTGGATATGCATCACATTCAAAAGTTACACCACCTGGTCCTTTTGCAAAATGAAGTTTAACACGATCAGAATGTTTGATAAGGTATTGTACGACATTTGATTTCACAACTTTATAGTTGGCTCCTGAAAATCCATCATACAAACCTTTTGTTTTCATGCCCTTTACGTTGAGCAACGTTGTGAGTGGAGTATATTCATCTTTGAATAACTCAAACACTGTAGGAAGAACGTCAGGGTTTGATACTGCGTTCCGCATCAACGATAAGCTATCAATTGAATGATTAGCAATATGCGTTGGTTGACCTGGTAATAATCTCATAATTTTTTTTATTTAGCTTAAACAAATACGTTTGGATCCAATTTAGTTGGCATCCCGGGGGTTGTTCCCCCTCCTGTGTCTGTAGGTTCTAGACCTAACTTGTCGAATATTTTCTGCTTGACAGATTCTACTCGTTCATTAATTTTGCTTTTAAATGCTCCTTCACCTTTATGAATGAGAGCTATTACTTTGTATAGCGTATCATCATCTTCGATTAAGTCATGCATTAAAGCTCTGCCTGTTTCCGGGTTTATTTCAGTGTACATCCTAAATGCTTCATCAACTTCTTTTTTTTCAACTTCGTTGAATTGAAATCCAAAGAATTCAGTAGTACCTTGATTTCTAATTATTGTGTCTTCTATACTTTGTGTGTATCCCTCTTTATCAAAAGACCGAGCTTCAGGGAGTTTGTCTAATCGCTCTTGTCTTTTTTTATCATAATAACCTGAAAGCTCTTCTTTCATTTGATCAACTTTTAGTTTTAACTCTAAGGGAGATAATCTATCAAGTTCTCTTGTAACATCAGCTTCACTCTCTAGTACTCCATTAGGATTACTTTCAGTCTTTAAATGGCTAGCTTTCAAATAAGCAGCATAAAACTCTTTGGGACTTAATGATAGCAACTCATCTTTCCTCTTGGATTCAGAATTATATGTTGCAGGATCAAATCCTTCTTCTGTAGAAGCAATGATGTAATCTTGAATATGTTCTGGAAGATCTCTTACATTTACTGTAAGATCATTTGCAGAAGATTCAGGTTCTTCATCATCTTCTATTACAGTTTCAGGTTCCTCTACTGTTGTTATTTCTTTTTTTAATGGATCAGGATTAGTATCTTCTTTTATCGGATTAACAGGATAACCTGCTAACGATGATAATAGATCTTCACCATCTTCATTTAATTGTACCTCTGTTGCCCCTTTACTTTCGTCAGTTGCTGCAGCTGAAGCTGCGATTTCTTGTTCTGTTTTTCCCATGATTTATTATTATATGTTTGGATTTACATTTGATGATATCTGTTTACGAGTAGCTGTTTTAGGTTTACTAGCATTTTCTTTTTTTCTTCTTTCCCATTCTTTATCATCCAATAATGGGTAACCTTGCTTAACATATTTTTTATGTGAATTGTATATTGCATTATTGACACTTCTACTTTCGGAATTACTGGATTGATATCTCAAATAGTTTGCCCTTTTTATATGTTCACCTATTTCCTTATCATTATTTGCAACTGCATCTCTTTTTTGTTCATAAGCTTTTTTACTTGATCTTGCAGCTGTAGTCTTGTCTCCTAAAATACCATCTTCTTTTAATTTTGGCAAATCAATAAGTCCATCAGTTATCATTTTATTTATAGCTATCTGTTCTTCTTTAACAGCAGGATCAAAATTCTTTGATTGAGTTTGGGTTGCTGGTTTCTTATCTTGAGTTGTAACAGCGTCTTTACTTCTATCTGCATTTTGATATCTATTAATAGCATCAATATCACTTTGAGAAAATTTAATACCTCCTATCTCAGTCTTAGCTTCATCAGATTTTGGCATAGCAGCTCCAACTGCTGTTCCATCAGGAGATAACATATTCTCTGGCACTGGAACTGTAGCTTTTGCTACAGAAGCTGTTGAGTTATATATACTAGAATTAGCTCCACCATACATCTCTTGTGCTCTTGGGTCTGATGGATTATTTTGCCTAGATTGAAATTTTGTAAATGATCCTTCTCCATAAGTTTTCTCATAATAGTCCCGATGCTCTTGTGGATTCAGTCCTAGTCTTTGAGAAGTTTCAATTGCTTGGACAGCCATACGATAATCATGAAGTGATAGATCATCATTATTCTTGCCCGTATATTTAATAGACTTGCCATTATTAGCTAATTTGCCATTATTAGCACGGAGATAATCATTTAAATCAATACCATAATTTTTAATCCACTCTTCACTTATTTTAGCATATGATTCTGTACTCATAGCCTTGTCATTGCTTTTTTCGGGTTTGTTTTTCTTTTTGTTTGCGCTGTAAATTGACATAGTTATTTTTATTTATTGCTGTTATTTTTTATTGGATTCCTTTGGTACTTAGATTATTTACTTTTGGAGAATCCTTTTTATCTACCTCGCCTCTTCTTCTGTTTTCTGCTCGTGTAACTTCGTTTACTGCAGATGCCAATTTATTAGTTTTGGGACCACGAACACCATCTACCTTAATTTTTTTTCCTTTTACCATTTTGTTTTCTACAAAATAGTTTAAGACTCTTTGATGATCTTTTATCCATCCTTCTTCAGAAGGATCTTCTCTTTTATCATCGAATTTGGGTAGATTTCTGTGTGCATAATAAGCATTTGCTTTATTAGTTTCTCTAGCCAATTCTTTGTTTGGTTTCCTTTTCTTAGGATTCCCTTTTCCCGCTTCGTTGTAATTAAATATTCCCATAATTTTAATTATTAATATTTTACAAATATAAACTTTTTTTATTACTACTAATCTTTTATCTTTTCTTTTGCTGCTAACCTAACCTTCCTATCTTCTACTTTTATTTTACTACCCGCATTAAATGCATCATAAGCTTGTTTAGTGTTAGCCATAGATAGTTCTGCTTTTTTAAAGAAGGTATCTAACTTTAATTGAATTTCTCTAAGCTGTTCATCCATTTGTGACTGTCGATTCTGTTCTGATAAATAACTCATTTCAACTTCATGATCCTTATCAACTTTATAGATTTCTGTAGCCATCTTAGTACGCATTTCTTTATCCTGCATTTCCATCTCTACACCAAACTTGTTCTGTTCAAATTCAAATTTTTGTTTCTCAAGTTCTAAACTCATTGCTTGTAACTCGGATTTTTGTTTTTCTATGGCTGCCTTGTATTCTTGTTCAATTTGAATTTTTTGTTGTTCTGCTTGTCCCTGAGCTTGAATTTGTCCACTCTGAGCAGCTTGTGCCGCTTCCATTGCTTTCTCCTCGAAATACTCATATTTTTTTTCTAGTTCTTTTAAAGATTTCAATCTATATAAGGATACTATATTAGAAAATGGTAATTGACCTTGCATGTGTTTATTGACGGCCATTTGTTTTAATTGCATAAGAGAACTTTCTTCTTCCGTAGAGTTCTCTACATACATATCAAATTCTACGTTCTTGAACATATCCTTTGGAACAATGATATGCTGTTCTCCCTGTGTCGTTGTATCCCTTGATATAATACCACCGTCATGCAAACAATACTTTGTTGCTAGATTTAATGCAGCTTCAAAAGCTTTACCAAAAATCTGATCATGATTGTAATATAAAATTTCTGTAACAAGAGCATTCTGCTGAATACTCATTTCAGTTTTTCCCACCTGATCCCCTGTAACAACTTGTCCCATTCTCTGAGGTCCAATACCCATAAGATAACCTATCATTTGATCTGTAGAATTAATCATGTTGTCAATATACTGGATTGCAGGAGATAATGTTTCATCATATTGTGTCCACTGGTTAAAGGATGAATTAATCTTTCTTCCACCCTTAGATACTGTTTGGATATAAAGTGAACCTTTTTTCTTGTGATATTGATGTTCCTCTGTTGACATACCACTAGGTACTTGAGATAAGTCAATTACAGTTCCTTTGGTGCCTGATAGTGCGAGTAACAACTCTCGGTGATAGTGAAGGATGTTTATTAACTTTTGAAGCTCCTCAGTGGCTTTAATTAAGCTGTAGGGTCTCTTGGATAATCTAGCAAACGTTTCACCATAAATAGGAAGATCTCTCTTAGTATAATCATCTAAATAAGTTCTACAGTATTTTTTCTTTCCTGATTTGAATACTTTCTTTAATTTTTCTACATAGATACCTTCGTAAATATCAGTAACATATCTGACAACTAACTTATCTCCTTTATCTTCTTTAATGCTTTTAAGTTCTTTCTCTTCTATAATATGTCTGAAATAAGCTCCTTCTTTATATGGATTAAGACTTGCCTTGATATAAACCTTTCTTGGAGATTTATAAAAGACCTTCCAACAACGAACCATATTGTAACTAGATTCAGATCCTTCATAACTTTTGATCCCGGATATAGATGCAGTTTTTTTTGTTTCTGCCGTTTCAGTTCCATCATAAAAATCATAAGTCATGTTGTCTTCTAGGATCTCTATCTCTTCTTTGGTTAATTCTGACCCAAACATGCCTACTACTTTATCTATAGTATATCCTTCTTCAATTGCTACCCAAGGACCATCTTGTATAAAATCAACATTTGATACCTTTGGGAAATACACTTTGACATCATCTATCACTTCAAAAACAGGAAGAGCCTTACCCTCTATGTAATCAACATAATAATTAGCTTTACCCGTAACACAACTTGCTATAAGCCCCTCTATTTTCTTTTCTTTGAGTCTTAGTTTATACTTCATCTTATCCGCTAAAATTTCCGCATACATTTCTTTTTGATCCTGCCATGTCATTCTCAGATGAATATCAAGTTCTTCAATATCTTTTTCAGTATATAAAACTTCATCATGAATTCTTTTCATTTGAGTTTCCATGATTAACTTTATCTCTGGGAGCTTCTGTGCAATTTCTTGCATTTGCTGTTGCTCTTGTTCATTTTGTGGTTCTTGTTGAAGCATTTGTTCTAATTGTTGCAATTGACCCTGCATACCAATTAACTGCCTTTGTAGATCTACCTTATTAGTTTCAATCTTATTTTTTATTTGTGAAATAACAAACCTTGATTTATTTACTATCTTTTCTTTTTTGCTATCTAAGTCACCTACTCTCAAAGTATATACCCAAGGTCTTTTACTTTCCTGGGAAGCGAGCAGATTTATTCTTGGTCTTTGAACACCTATCCATCTAAACTTTGCAGGAAGAACAAACTTTCCTACTTTTCTAAGATAGTCAAATTCTCCTTCATTGAATTGTTCATTGTAAAGCAACCATGATTCATAATCTTTTTGTTTACCATCACTAGCATTTTTACATCCTATGGCTATAGCTGTTATTGTTTTCTCTATAAAAGCTTTATTCTTTAACGATTCTGAAATAACTTGATTTGGGATTTTCATATTTTTATCTTACTTGATTTATTATATTTCCGTTTGCATCTTCACTATATACCATCACACCCAAGGTATCTGCATCACTACTGTTCTCTTGTTCTACTATCTGCAACTCTGTTTCATCTTCATAACATACTATAGATAATGAAGAGGATATAGTAACGTCACAGTTATACTTTCTGCCGGAAGGATCATATTTGAATCTTGCAAAAGCATCTATCTGTTCAATATCATCCATCTTGTCTATGTTCTCTTTCACTGACAAGTGATCTTTTAATATGGCTAACCAATGAGGCTTTGTTGAGGGATCTATACCGTATGTATTATTGGTATTTGATTTCTGTACATACCTAGCAATAATCATATCAGGTCTTTCTTTTAGGTAATGCTCCATTTGGTTTCTTTTATAAAAATCAAATATACGAATATTTGACCATTCAATTAAGTTTATGAGATTATAATAAATAGAAAGTTTAATTGTGTTCTCGAAAAACTTATATGCTCCACCATCTTCTATCTTAGGCCTTTGTGTTAATCTAGCCACCCATTTCTTATAGCTATGATTAGCATTAAGGAATCCCTTAAAAACATGAATAGAGCCCTTTGAGTTACTTTCATTAGCTTCATCCTTATCATAACTATCTGTTCCACCCTTATACAAATTTTCATAGACTAGACCATCTTTATCTGTTTCAGGATGTTCCATTATGTAAAACTCTCCTTCTTCTTCCTCTGTAGCTATAACACCTTTTGACCAATCCTTGGGATCCTTCCAATCTAGATTATAATATCCAGATTCAGTAGCCATCTTATGGGTATAAAGATGAGCCTTCCTTTCATTCAAATGGAATATAATTTCTTCTCCAAAATATCCACCACTAACATTACTAAAGAGTTCTGATAGATAGAACGGCTTAAGAGTGATTGCTCTGAATCTATCCTTTGATGATTTAGATGCACGATCTTTCATTAACTTTATCTCACTTTCTTTTCGTAAGGTGTTACCCTCACTATCTATAATTTCAAATTGCCACCCAGGAATGAAACAAGCAATATCAGCAGATCTTGCAGAAATTTCTTTCTCGTGAATATTCTTAAAACTCATCAGATTAAACTCATGAGGATTATAGCACATGTATTCAACATCAGCAACAGATTCTGCCATATCTCCTGCAGTAGAAATAAATACATTCTGTCCTGTCTTATATCCTTCAGCTTCTAGAGATTGATTTACAAATTCTGCAGTTGCTCTAACAAGTCCTCTCTTCCATATACCTGATTCTTCATAGATAACTTTCGTAGGAGACAACCCTGATAAAGCTTGGTCATTATCCCTAGCTGTTCTACAGTGTATCTCTGAACCATAGTACTTAGCTTTCAATAAATCGTTGTTATCTAAACTCGACCACTTGTAGAACTGAGAATTAATAAGTCTTTCTATTCCTCTCTTAACCATCTTAAAAGTATTGAGAGCATACTTTTCTTCTCCTGCTACTATAGCTACCTGACTATCTCTTATAAATAAATAATCATAGGCTACATCACAAGCAGTTTCTTCTGATAATCCACATTGTCTCCTCTTAGTCCATAATAGGTCCTTTAGCATGGCTGAAGATAGTTCTCTGATCGTCCAATTCTGCCATGACAATGAAGTGAACCTTGGAGCTCCTACGGCTTTTCTCTTAGTCTTTTGATCTACTCTCCTAATGGACCAAAAGTTCAAATAGAAATACATCCTACCTGATATCCAAACTTCCTTATTATTAATTTTGAAATCTAGTTGTGGTAGAAAAACATGATCTTCAAACCATATTGCATCAATCCCATCTCTTAGAGCATCTCCACCCTTCTCTATGGCATTAGGAACTGTATATCCTACCAAACATCTTTCTCGTTGTTTCTGCCACCAGCCTCTATCAGTTATTATATTATTCCTTTTCAAATACTTTACATACAAAGGTTCAGTCTTAGGCACAGAAAGCACATTATGATGAAACAAATCAAACCGGTGGGGAATGTCATTACCATAAATTACAGGCTGAAATCTTTTTGTATCTATAAATCTCATGATTCCTCAAACATTGTTTTAGCACTTAGTTCTTGTTCTATCTTTTCAGTTTCTACAAGCTTTCTTAATCTCTGGTCAATAGCATATAACTTCTCTCTTACTGCAATAGCTTTTATCTTCTCTTCACTATTGTCAATCTCTATGACCATATCAATATCTTTTGCGAAATCCTTATCCAAATCATCATCTCTAAAAGTTATTGTTCTTCTTACCCTCTCCTTCTTTGTGAACTGAATAGATGAAATGTACTCATGTAGTTTAGCAATATCTTGCTTACACATCTCATGATCTCTCTGGACTGCTGTTAGTGACATCTCTACATATAAAGCAATAAATTCTTTTATCAAGGCTGAATCAAAATATTCCTTTTTAATTTTACTTTCAAATAGGTCTGAACAAATCCTATCTTTACGCTGATCCGGAAGGAACTCTGAATATATACTTTTTGGGGAATAAACATTATACACATAAACTAATATCTTTTGTAGTAGATCCTTATCATCCTTATATTCTTCAATCAATGCTATTGATTCCTTTAACTTTTGTGCGGGAGCCACAAACTCTACTATATTACTTTCATTATACTTTAGCATTTTTACTTAATTAGGGATATAACAATAACTATCAACTCGGCTACAGCAACCCATGTTAAGACTTTAATCTTAACCTTTTGTTTATCCTGAAGCTTTTGGATTTCTTTATATCTTTCTTCTTGCAGTTTGATAGTTCCTTTTTGGGATACACACAATAACATGCAATCTGTAATCTCTTCATTCTTTTTTTGTAACAGAATATTGATACTGTCAATATGCTGATCCTGGATCCTTGAATAGATGATCAAGGAGTTGATTGATTTCAACATAGGATGGTCTATGAGTATTAGAGTATCCTTATCTGATACTACTACATCTAATGGTTTTAAATCATTGATCAATGTTATACCATGCTGAGAAATACCCAACATCGGCATTAACATTATTATTACGAATAACAGCTGATTCCTTTTCATACTTAATATCATAAAAGTTATTGATACTACCTGTGTCTATAATCTCGATCTCTTTAAGTCTTTTCCATAATGAATCTTCAAATACGTTACGGAGTTCTATCTCCTTGGTGAGCTTATCAATTTGATCCAATACCCTTTTGTTATTGTGATTGTTGGTATATAGGATGATTGCTACAATCAATAAAACTCCCGCAACGGCTAACCATCGGTTTTTCATAGTAACTCTTTAATATCTCTTTCGAAGAAAAGAGTATATGTAAAAGTCGGTCCCCAATTAGAAACCGCTTTATCCCTTATAGGAATTAAGATACTATGAAAGTCTTTAGGACTCTGCACAACTTGACAACCAGCTGATGTCTTACCAATAGTGGCCAACATTGCTTTGTTTGGTTGCCTAGAATGTAAATTTGTATAATAGATAGCTTCATAGATTTTCCCTTTCTCTACATCTCTATAGTTGTTCCGGTCATTATCTCTCCAATACTTCATTGGTTTGATTTGCCGAAAAGCTTGATGTTCTGTTGGCTTTCCAGGATTGTGCTTCCCTGCCATTAAAGCTCCTTGGTATTGTTGATTATGAACCATTAGAGCCGATCCATTAACAGACATTGGATTCTTCATATAGTATAGTCCAGGGTCTGTAGTCGCTTTAAAAACATGATGATATACTTTCCCTTTGTGTTGCCATGATATTCCAATAACATCATTGTATTCATCTGTTTCAAGATCCTCTGATCTGATGCCCCATAAATTTACATTATAGTTCTTAACATCTGAATGAAAGAATCTAAAACCAAACTTTTTGTAACAAGCTTGGATTTGATCGAACGTAATATCTTGAATTTTTGTCATGTTATGATTTTTTAAATTTCTCTATACCCGCATGAAAGATTCCCTTAAACGCATTTATTAAGGAATCAACTAATTTGTCAATTCCATATAAATTTAGAAACTGTCCTAATATAAAAGAGAAAAATAGAACATAACCGTAGGGCATTTGTTTTACTTGTGTAAGCACAATTACATTATGTTCTGCACTAACTTCACTCAGTATGTCTACCGGATTGTGCCATGGAAGTCCCCAGAAATATTTACATAGTCCAAATCCTATAGCATACACCAGACCAACGACTAATACGATAGTTCTAGTTTTGGTAAACCATTGGGAGTTAGTTTTCAATCTCCATGCCTGGAGTTTTACTTCAAAGCCTTTAAGAATTACATAACAAGTAAGCATAAACATGACTAGGTAAACCCAGTCAACACTGTCTATTACATACTTAAAAGCTTCTGCAAGATGTGCGATGATTGTTTCCATATTGTTTTTATTTTTTAGTATCCTTTCTTGGATAGTTAATGTTATGTTCTATAAGTATATGTAGCTCGTGAATTCTTTCTCCCAAGGCTTTTACCTCAGCCCTAGTCTCACTTGCTTGTTCTTTCATTTCTAAGGTACAAGACATGAAGTCCTTTTGATTGTCTGCAGAATGATTTTCGACTATCCCAGATAAAGCTTTTAATTTAATCTCTATTCCAGAGATTCGTATTCTAGCATCTATCCAGACTGCGAGCATCATTCCAAGTACCCCTGCAATTCCCAGGAGTTCGGATAAAGATAAGGAAAGTTGTGTTAGTATTATCATTGTAAATCTTTTTTATGTTAATTAGTATTTCAGTTCATATTTGATGATTTTCGTAGCACCAAGCCTATTTTTAATTTGGATGTTGGTTCCACTTTTGAAAACACAAAACTTGGCATTAGTATCAGTATTTACAGCATTTGTTGCTTCAAACAAATCATCCATCGTATTGAGTGATATTGACTTGATAATCCAAACGAAAGCCATAAGAATAGCTGAAAGTCGTATGTCAAGTTCGTGTAAGTCTGTTTGCATAGTTAAATTATCATTATTAATCTGTTGGATTAGCTACCACTAAAGTATCTGTATCATCATAATAAGATAGCCTAACTGTACCATCCTGTCTCTTGAATATATTACAAGGATAATTAGCATATATGTGAGTAGGTGTTGGTGTTATGGTAAAGTCTATACCTTGGATATCATCTCCAAAGGTGTTGTACTGTGTATCATCTCCAAAGGTGTTACCATTTGTAGTATTCCCAAAGGTATTGTTCTGTGTATTACTTCCAAAGGTGTTACCACCTATATTATTTCCAAAGGTGTTGTTAATAGATACAATCCCAATACTATTTCCAACACTATTTGCACCTAAGACATTATTACTTACTGCAAACCCCCCTTTTAACTCATAGTAATTATCTCCTATCTTATTTGATACAGACCCTGCTCCAAATGTTAATACCTCTGTACTGCCAAATCCAGTATCCCAAAATGAGTTGAATATACCTAACCCACTTACACTCTCATATCTCTTTAATAAAATCACTGTATGGTCATAATGTGTTTCGTTATTAAATTCATCAATACATTTTGTAATTCTACCTTTAGCAGGCGCACCCATCACTTCAGTTTGATTAAAGCTAATATCATATTCTAATTT
>Ga0265294_10009625_pt1 | contig 11110 bp, 10 predicted proteins | sample MunlanPumphouse3_FD_192504 | JGI IMG/M metagenome (GOLD analysis project Ga0265294, IMG submission 192504) | Groundwater microbial communities from a municipal landfill in Southern Ontario, Canada - Pumphouse #3 | ecosystem: Environmental > Aquatic > Deep subsurface > Groundwater | place...
GGTGTGGAGGGTAGTCGTTAGTAACTATTGATTTTGATGTGTAGGTGAAGCCAGATAACTTATGTATAAAGATTTGGATAGGTTTTAAGAAACGAAGCGAATCGGGAAAGGTAAAACTATATGTTTGCATTAGCATAAAAGGTACTTCGCACCAGCTCAGTGCCATTTAAAATAAAAGTGAAACTATATGTTTGCATTTTAAATGGCGGCGAGTGGACTTGAACCACCGACACAACGGGTATGAGCCGTTCGCTCTAACCGGACTGAGCTACGCCGCCTAGAAGAAAAATAGCAGAAGCCTTGATTTTACACTAAAGATATACTTTTTCAAGTAAAAGTTCAATAGCCAAATCGTCTTTCCTACATCCGCTATAAGCAACATCCAATATCAATTTAATCACACTGACTAAAGTCCGCGACTTTCAATATAGTCTAACGACATAAAGAAATTAGCAGCATAGATTAAAGAGCTATATTGCTAATTTGCAGCAGGTAAAAAAGTGATATCCTTAACGACAGCCCAAAGTAAAAAAACTATTATAAAAAAAGATATAATATAAAAATCATTAAAATACAAAAACTCTTTTAAACTTTCGAATCTATCCGTATGTATCTGCGAAATATTATATTTTTTATTTATCTCTTCTTTAACTTTGAGTATATCCTCACGCTTAAAACGTAAAAATTCACCGCCTATTTTAACATGCGGTATAAGTCCCATATTAGCAAAATCTATAACTTCTTTTTCCGTTACTTTAAGTATATGCGAAACATCACGTGTTGTTATAAATTTTTTATCCTGTGACAACCCTTTACGTTTAACTTTTTCTTTACCCCACACCATTTCCAATTCCTCTCTTTGCATCTTATCACGAAACTATAAAACGCAGTTTTTTAGACTATATATAAGTATGTTCGGGATTTAGCACCGCGTTTATCATATGTGTAAAACAAAGACTTTAACCCGCGGAGCTTCGTTTAATACTTGACCGAATGTCAAGTATTACGGCTAATCCAGACTTCAACATCTTTTCTGTCAAAAACTAAATTATTGTCCATTTTATCAGCTGGTATACGTCCATTATCCACCCATTCCATAATTTTATCTTCCTCAACAGACAAATACTCGGAAAGTTCATTTAATGTCATTTTACCTTGCGACATAACAGACTTACCATTAAACACGGAGCCTTTATCCATAGATAAAGCCGGAGTATCAATATCGGCATATACCTGTGCAGTCGCCTTAAGCGCTATGTACTTACTGGCTTTTATAGTGCCTTTAACCTTTCCTGAAATCTCAACAATCTCACCGATAATCTTAGCACTAACGTCAGCTTGTTCACCTATAAGTAACGTACCTTTTGACGTTAAATTCCCCTCAAATTTACCATTTATTCTTAAATTCACCGGATCTGAAAAAACCAGACTGCCCTGCATAGCCGCATTAACATCAAGTATTTTTTCATCAAAATCTTTTTTCTTTACCATACGGGCACCTCCTTAAATAGTGCTAAGAATCTCTCGTTCCCGTTTATATTATATCTTCTCTTCTGTTTTCTTCAACAAAGATAAACAAAGATATGTCATTGACGTACCGATAACCGCGGCATCATAAAAACCTATTCCAACCGCCAGACCGATAGCGGAACTCATCCATATACTCGCAGCAGTTGTTAATCCGCGTATTTTGTCTGAACTGGAACTATGCATAATAGTACCTGCCCCTAAGAAACCCACACCCGTAACAACACCGGCTGCTATTCTGCTTGGATCAACCGGCACAAGCCCATTATGAAGGTCATGTATCTTTACAGAAACAAGCATTATTAACGTTGAGCCCATACATACAAGTATATGTGTACGTAATCCGGCAAATCGTCCTTTCTTTTGCCGCTCAATCCCTATAATACTGCCCAATAAAAAAGCAACGCTCATTCTTACAATAGTATTTGTATCAAGCATAAATTACCTAGCCTTAGCTTTTAATGACACCTTACTTACAAAACCTTTTTTATTATACAAGCAAAACCCTAATCCCGCAACCATCGCAGCATTATCTCCGGTATATTTTAAAGGAGGAAGATCAAGCTTAAAACTCGAGAACTCATCATGCAATCTCATCCTAAGATACTTATTGGCCAAGACACCTCCTCCAAACACTAAATGCCTTATATTATATTTTCCTGAGGCATCTGAAACTACTTTAATAATAGTGTTAACAACCGCGTTCTGGAAAGAAGATAATATACTTATCCTATCTATTTCTGTTAGTCGCAAATCAGAGGAAAACTCTTTGCCTTTATATAAAACTGCTGTTTTTATACCGCTAAAACTCAAATCAAACCCTCGGCGGCCGCATTTAAAAGGTATCGTATCCTTATAACGAGTATCAAACATATCATCTATTACCTTACCACCAGGATAGCCCATGCCAAACGCACGGGCAATCTTATCATATACCTCACCGCACGCGTCGTCAGTTGCTTTACCGATAACTTTGATCTTATCAAAATCTTTAATCAAATAAATATCCGAATGCCCTCCTGATAGTACAACCCCTAAAAAAGGAAAAGTAATAGGTTCCGTACGATCCAGAAAAGATGAAAAAATATGAGCATATAAATGATTAACCCCTATAAACGGTTTATTTAAAGATAACGCAAGAGACTTAGCATAATTAAAACCGACTAACAAAGCACCAATAAGTCCCGGATTGGCCGTTACAGCAATCAAGTCTATTTTCCTAAAGCCTAGACCCGCTTTCTTAACAGCTTCACGCGTAACAATATTTATATTACGTAAGTGCGCTCGTGTGGCTATTTCCGGAACCACTCCACCATATTGGACATGTTCCTTTAAAGATGAAATCGTTACATTAGACAAAACCTTTCTGTTATATAAAACAGCACAAGATGTCTCATCACATGATGTTTCAATCCCTAAAGTATACATAACACTACTCTTGTCCCTGCGCTACTTTGATATGTCCTTTTTCTGATGAAGATATAACTAAAAGTCCGCGCAACAAATCCATAGCACGTAATATCTGGTAATCCGCTCTATAATTAAATTCATCCGCCGGGAAACTATCAGCCTCATCTTGGGAAACTTCTTTTATATCATCTGTCGATTTAGCCGTTTCGTTAACCAGTTTATCATTTTTTTCTTCTTTTTCTTTAACTTCGTCAAAGACATTTTTCTCAACCTCTAACTTTTTATATTCAACTTCAATATCCGGCGCAATTCCTTTTTCATGTATACTTTCTCCTGACGGTGTGTAATATTTCGAAGTAGTTAATTTCAGTGCCGAACCGTCACTAAGCGGCATTACTGTCTGCACACATCCTTTCCCAAACGTAGTCTCTCCAAGTAAAACTGCCCGATTATTTTCACGCAACGCGGCAGCCAAAATCTCACTGCCTGACGCGCTTCCCCTATTGATCAACACAACAATAGGAATATCTAGAAATTTATCGCCACCCTTTGCCTTAAAAACCTCTTCGCTCTCTGAACGGGATTTAGTTGAGACAATAACCCCATTTTTTTCTACAAAAAGGCTTGAAATATCAACGGCCGAATTCAATAACCCGCCAGGGTTATTACGTACATCAAGGATAAGCGCCCGCATACCTTCCGCGCTTAATTCTTTAAGTTTCAAAAGTAGATCCTTGGACGTACGTTCACGAAAATCCGATATTCTGGCATAAGCTATTCCATCATCAAGCATCATGGCTCGTTTAATATCGTGCAGCTTTATTATTGCCCGTTCTATGGTATATTCGCTTAACGAACGATCTGACTCACGTAATACAGTAATATTAACTTTAGTACCCGGCTCGCCGCGCATTTTATCTACAGCCTCCTGAAGTGTTATATTCTCAGTTATCGCACCGTCTATCTTAACAATAATATCCCCTGCCTGGAGACCCGCACGCCAGGCCGGAGTATCTTCGATGGGTGATACTATTGTAAGCAATTTATTCCGCAAGGTAATCTCTATCCCTAACCCGCCAAATTTTCCTTCTGTATCAACCATAAGATCTTTAAGATCTTCCGGCTTAAGAAACTGACTATATGAGTCAAGCGACATCAACATCCCTTCTACAGCACCATAGACCAACTCTTTAGGCAAAACATCTTCAGCGTAACGTTTTTCAACCACAGCCATCGCTTCCGCAAACAAGTCAAGTTCCTGATATACCTTATCTCTGTCACGGCCAATCGAATAACCCGACACGCACGAAATCAAAAGACCTAATAAAACAATGGAAAAACTTACAAATCTCTTTCTCATTTACTCCCCCCTATAGATTAAAATAACGTGTTTTTTTATGCTAAATGCACATCCGCCAAGCATCATTTTTTTATCTTCTCTTCAATCAATGCCCTTGAAACCTGCGGGTTAGCTTTACCTTTGGTTTCTTTCATCACCTGCCCTATAAGAAACTGCATCGCCTTATCCGCACCGTTAAGGTATTCACCGACCGCGGCTGAATTTTCAGAGATGACTCTATCAACAACACACTCCAACTCGTTCGTACCGGAAATTTGCAAAAGGTTTTTTTCTTTTATGATTTCATCAGGGTCTTTGTCTGTAGTCAAACTTTCGGATAAAACTTTCTTTGCCGCAACATTATTTATTTTTCCTGCACAAAAATAATTTACGATTTTAACAAAATTATCAACACTAATTGTTACATCAGAAAAGCCCTTAGGCAAATTGTTTATCTGCTCCAAAAAAGGCCCCAGAAACCAGTTAGTCAACTTTCGTTTATCATCAGCTTTATTATACACATCTTCATAAAACCTTAACATAGATTTATTAGCAATTAAAACATCAATATCTTTTTCAGAAAGACCATAATCTCCTAACAAGCGGCTTCTAGCTGAAAGCGGCAACTCCGGTATAAATTCCAATTGTGCATCTATCAATTCGTTACAAACATAAAAGTCCAAAAGATCCGGTTCAGGAAAATATCTGTAATCATGTGCTTCTTCTTTTGTGCGCATAACTATTGTTTTGGACTTATCAACATCCCACAATCTCGTTTCCTGAAATATCTTGCCGCCTGAAGAGAGCACCTCACGCTGTCTTTTCTCTTCATAAAACAGTGCATCACGCACACCTCTAAAACTATTCATATTCTTAAGCTCAACTTTAACTCCGAGCTGTTTTTCACCCTTTTTTCTTGTAGATATATTCGCATCACATCTTAAAAACCCTTTTTCCATATCACAATCAGAAACTTCAATATACTGCAATATTAATTTAAGATACGTCAAATAATCAAAAGCTTCCTGCGGGTCAGAAATATCAGGCTCAGAAACTATCTCTAATAGCGGTATACCCGTACGATTAAGATCAACCAACGAATATCCTTGTTTATGAACCAACTTACCCGCGTCTTCTTCAAGATGCGCGCGTGTAATACCTATTTTTTTTCCTGAAGATATCTCAAGCCACCCGTTTTCACCAAGCGGTTTTTTATATTGCGATATTTGATAGGCTTTAGGCAAATCCGGATAAAAATAATTTTTTCTTTCAAAATATATTTTATCGTTAACCGAACAATTCAGTACTACTGCCGTACGAACAGCAAGTTCCAATACTTTTTTATTAAAAAGCGGTAACACGCCGGGATACGCCGAACATATGGGGCAAATATTAGTATTAGGCGCACAGGCAAATTCCGTAGAACACGCGCAAAATATCTTTGACTTAGTTTTAAGCTGTACATGGACTTCAAGGCCTATAACAGTTTCAAATTCATTATTCATAATTTAACACTGGTGCTTTACGATTATACTCCGTCAAATTTTGATACGAATACCCCAGCCGTATGATGTCTCCTTCATGAAAACTTTTACCGATAAACTGCATACCTATAGGCAATCCCTGATCATCAAATCCGCAAGGTAGCGATACCGCAGGAAGCCCCGCAAGATTAGTCGAGATGGTATAAATATCAGATAGATACATACTGAGCGGATCGCTTTTTTCGCCCACCTTAAAAGCAGTTGTAGGTGAAGTCGGCGTAATGATAACATCCACATCATCAAAAACATTTTTAAAATCTTCCTGTATCAACCTGCGAACTTTAAGCGCACGCATATAATACGCATCATAGTAACCACTGGAAAGACTGTATGTCCCTAAAAATATTCTGCGTTTGGCTTCATCACCAAACCCAGCCTGCCTGGTTTTCTTATATATATCATCTAGGTTATTTGAAGCAACCCGCAATCCATAGCGTATGCCGTCAAATCTCTGCAAATTAGAGCTTGCTTCCGATGACGCTATTATATAATATGTCGCAATGGAATATTTTGTATGTGGTAAAGATATAGGTTTGATCCTAACCCTGTTATCTTTCAACAGATTAATCGCTTCTTCAACAGCATTTTTAACCTGCGGATTTATCCCTTCTTCAAAAAACTCAATCGGCACACCTGCCGTTAAACCGGAAAAATCTTTTCTTAAATACTGCCTAAAATCCGGCACCTTAACATCTGCTAATGTAGCATCAAACCCGTCAGGCCCAGAAATAATATTAAGTAAATCGGCACAATCAGAAAAATCTCTTGTCAATGTCCCTATCTGATCAAGGCTGGATCCAAACGCGACAAGCCCAAACCTTGAAACTCTGCCGTAACTGGGTTTAAAGCCGACCACACCGCAAAAAGAGGCAGGTTGACGTATAGACCCGCCTGTATCCGAACCTAACGCAAACGGCACAAGTCTAGCCGCTACAGCCGCGGCAGACCCTCCGCTTGACCCGCCCGGCACACGTGTTATATCCCACGGATTACAAGTAATACCATAAGCAGAAGTTTCCGTTGACGAGCCAAAAGCGAACTCATCCATATTGGTAGTACCTAAGATATTAAGCCCGGCACTTTTGATTTTTTTTATTACAGTAGCATCGTAGGCGCTTACATGCCCTTTAAGTATATTGGAACAACAATTAATCTCTCTACCTTCGATACATATATTATTTTTTATAGCAATAGGTACACCGCATAGCTCTGATGAACCGGCTTTAGTTTCATATATCGGTTTATCATAACATTCCACGAAACTATTAATATTCTTATCGTATTCTAACACCCGTTTGCTAAAAGATTGAAATATATCGGCACTTGCAAGTTTTTCATCTCTTATCTTACGCGCCAACTCACAGGCAGTGAGAAAACATATATCCACAAATACCCCCAGATTAAAATTCCCTAAATAACGTTAGGCACTTTAAAACTATCTCCGTCACTTTCCGGCATATTGGCCTTAATACGTTCAAGATCAAATATCCTTTTAGTTACATCCTCACGCCAAACGTTAAAACTCTCATTAACAGCTCTCAAAGGTTCAATTTGATCAACATCAACTTCAGAAAGTTTGTCAATATAGCCTACAATATCCGCCATCTGATGCCCAAGTTTTTGCGCTTGTTCCTCAGAAATGGCTATTTTTGCTAAATTGGCCACATATTCTACTTGTTTTTTGTCTATCATTTAATTTTTCCCTATGCCCTTAATCAACCGAAATGTTTCGCTTTGTACAGTGTCATTTCAAGAAACGACTGTAATCTTCGTGATCGGCTTGGATGCTTCAACTTACGCAAAGCCTTAGCTTCTATTTGCCGTATTCTCTCACGAGTGACTTTAAACAACGATCCGACTTCTTCCAATGTCCTTGACGACCCATCCTCTATCCCAAATCGTAAATTCAGGATCTTACGTTCTCTGTCAGTTAAACTTTCCAAAGCCTGCGACAATTCTTCTTTAAGCATAGAAAAAATCGTAACATTCGCCGGCGACACAGCCTTTTTATCTTCAAGAAAATCACCAAAATATGTATCCCCATCATCGCCTATCGGTGTATGTATCGAAATAGGCTGTTGAGAAACTTTAAGTATATCTTTAACTTTAGTTATCGGCAACTTAAGTTCTTTAGCCAATTCTTCCGGCAGCGGTTCACGTCCTTTCTCCTGTATAGTCAATCGTGAAATACGTATTATTTTATTAATCGTCTCTGTCATATGTACCGGTATACGTATAGTACGCGCCTGATCAGCTATAGCTCGCGTTATCGCCTGACGTATCCACCATGTAGCATATGTAGAGAACTTATATCCTCTTTTATATTCAAACTTTTCTACCGCTTTGATCAATCCTATGTTACCTTCCTGTATAAGGTCCAGAAAAGACAAGCCGCGATTAACATATTTTTTAGCTATACTCACAACTAATCGTAAATTAGCTTCAACCAGTGTTTTCTTGGCTTGATTGTAGTGGAGCTGTTTTTTTAGTATGCTCTTGGCTCTCTCTTTAACCGATGCTTTACCAAACCCCATCTCTTTCTCAAGCTTCTTCATCTGTCTCTTGGTAGAGCCAAGTTCTGAGTCACGCGATTTACTCTTGCGTGTCTTTTCCAACTTAGATAATCTTCTGGAAAGTTTATCCCACTCGCGTGACAAGACAACCATTTGTTCTATAATACGTTCTATAATAGTTATAGTAAAATTATAACTATCCAGAACATCTTTTTGTTTATCTATTTTTTTAATCCTTACTATTTTATTGTATAACTTTTTTATGCGCTCTATTTCTTTATCCTTATCCTTGATCTCTCCTTTAACATAATCGTCAGGATTGATTTCCCACGCAATTATTTTTTTAGAAATATCTATAAACACATCCTTGGCTAATCCGGCAGAAAAAACTTCATCTCTTAACTTCTCCTCGCGGCTTTCTATAGTCTTAGCTAATTCCACTTCTTGTTCGCGCGTAAGTAAGGAGATCTGCCCCATTTGTTTAAGATACATTTTAACCGGGTCATCAACATGTAAAGTTGTCTCCTCCGGCGCGTCTTCTTTCTTCTCTTTATCTTTCTGCCATTTATCAACCTCTTTCTCTTCAAGTATAGTTATTTTTTGTTGATCAAGCTTATCAAAAACCATATCCATATCCTGAACGCCGACAATCTCTTCTGCCAGAAAGTGATTAATCTCATCATAAGTCAGGAATTTTTTCTTCTTACCCAACGTGATAAGCTGCTCAATACTTCGTTCCAATAGTTTTTTCTTCATCATTTTTTTGTTCTCCTCTTAACCCTTTATTGCTCTATATTGACCAATCAAACTTTTAACTTTTTCAAAATCGCCAAGCTCTTCAGCTTCTTTAATAGCAGTTTTTATATTCTCTTTAACATTCTTTATCTTTTTCGACTTAATCTTAAGAACGCTATCCTTGAAGATATCCGTCGTAACCTGCACAGTATCATCCATGAGAATAAAACTGGCTATACTATTTATTTCGCTATCTTCAACAGTTTTAATATTGACCGGCTCATCCGCTGAAAGAAAATAACTTACAATTTTTTTTGACAATATATGCGAAAAATCTTCCTTATCCAGATTCTGCTTAACAATATCCTGTGCCTGTTTATTAAGAAGCATACTTTTAATAATTACTTTTTCGGTCACAGGCCATGGTTTATCTAAAAATATATTTTTACTGGCAATATCTGTTTTATAGTTTTTATTTACTGATGTCTTTGATGTTTTCTTTAACTCATCATACAAGTTTTCTTCATTAATACCTGACAAATAAGCCAACTTCTTCACATATTCATGTTTTTTTATACTATTGGATATCTTATCTATAGTAGCCATCATATCAGATGCTATTGCCACTTTATCGTTAATATTCTTAAGATCATACCGCTCTTTAAGGATTTTAAACTTAAAATCAAAAAAACTTTCGTGTCTTGAGAAGAGTTCCAAAACATATTTAGCACCCTTCTCCCGCACCAAAGAATCCGGGTCCTGCCCGTCCGGCAACGTAACCGTCATAACATTCATGTCTTTTTCCAACAAAAGATCTATCGCTCTAAGAGCAGCCAAACGACCCGCTTTATCCGCATCAAAGACCAACACAACATTTTTAGTATATCTCCGTATAAGCGCGATCTGTTCATCCGTAAGCGCCGTCCCGGAAGAAGCTACTATGTTTTTTATTCCATTCACAAAAGGTACAATGACATCAAGATACCCCTCAACAACAAACACGCAATCTTCTTTAGTTATATAATCTTTAGCCAAATCTATCCCATACAAATTCTCACGCTTACGATATAAAACGTTTTCTACCGAGTTAATATACTTCGGCATACTCTCACGTGCACCCCAAACTCGCGCGCCGATAGCAACATACCGGCCACGAACATCAGCTATAGGAAAGACTATTCTGTCTTTGAAAAGATCCTGATACATCTCCCCCCGCGAAACAACAAGCGAAACTTTTTCCAATTCGCCTAAAGTAAAATTCTTGCTACGCATAAAAGTAGACAACATATCTCCCTGCGGCGCATATCCAATTTTGAATTTGTCAATTGCGCTCTCGGTTATACCCCGGCTCTTGAGATACTGCATAACGGTTTTACGCTGCGGCCCTTTAATAATTTGTTCATGAAAATATTTAACAGCCATACTCATGATTTCATACAACTTAACTTTAGTCTGATAAATCTTATTATCCTGACGAGGCAACTCAACACCAACGCGTTTAGCCAATATTTCAAGAGCCTCAACAAACCCGACTTTTTCATATAACATAACAAATTGTATCGCCCCGCCTCCTTCGCCGCATCCAAAACAATGGAATATCTGTTTTTGCGGGCTAATCATAAAAGATGCTGTCTTTTCACCATGAAAAGGACACAGCGCCCTATAATTACGACCTGCCCTCTTCATGGGTATATACGAACCGATAAGCTCGACTATATCTATTTTTGACTGCACTTCATCAATAAAACTTTGCGGGATCATGGCCTAACTCCACATGTTAAATACAAACAGACTATTTATTGCGCTTTATACGTCGAAACCCTGCAAGCTCATAAACTTTTAATTTCTTACCTTTTTCTTCCATAAAATCCAGCATACGGTTGATACCAAGATTATCCGACGCTATATGTGAAGCAACAATAACATTTATGTTCTGTTCCTTACACATTTTATAATGCTCTTCCGATTGATGCATTGCAACAATAGTATCAATACCGCAACGGCTAAGTTCTTTATAAATATCTTTAGAACCTTCCGTGCCG
>Ga0265294_10009626_pt1 | contig 11109 bp, 8 predicted proteins | sample MunlanPumphouse3_FD_192504 | JGI IMG/M metagenome (GOLD analysis project Ga0265294, IMG submission 192504) | Groundwater microbial communities from a municipal landfill in Southern Ontario, Canada - Pumphouse #3 | ecosystem: Environmental > Aquatic > Deep subsurface > Groundwater | place...
AGGCTCCGGAACGGAAGTTCAAGGAGAGCGTGGATATCACCGTCAACCTCAGGAATATCGATATGTCCCAGCCCAAGAATCGTATCGATGAGACGATTCTCCTTCCGAACGGTTTTGACAACGTCAAGATCGCAGTTCTCGGGAAGGGCGATATCACCACGCAGGCAAAGGACGTGGATGTGGACCTTATCATCGGACCTGAGGAGATCGAGCGGCTCGGGGGAGAACCCCGGGAAGCACGTAAAATGGCGGAAGAATACCGGTTCTTCCTTGCTGAGACGGCAATGATGCCTCTCGTCGGCCGTTATCTTGGTGTCAGGCTTGGTCCGCGCGGGCGGATGCCGATGCCGGTTCCGCAGGGAATGGATATCCGGCCCATTGTCCAGCGTCTCCGGAGTTCCGTGAAGATCCGGACGAAGGACAAGAAAGTCTTCCACGCAAAGGTCGGATCCGCCGGAATGGAGCCTGCGAAGATCGCTGAGAATATCGATGCGGTCCTGCGGAGAGTCGAGTCCGTTCTGGAGAGCGGGACGATGAATATCCACTCGGTCTACGTGAAGACGACCATGGGGCCGGCTGTGAGGGTAGCCTGATGGCACTTTACACGCAGCACCTGCCCCGGTGGAAGAAGGATGAGGTAGACGCGATCAAGCGCGGTGTCGAGGAGCACACGCTCGTCGGCGTTGTGGACATGTACGGCATCCCCGCCTCGCAGGTCCAGCATATCCGGCGGAATCTCCGTGGCACGGCGACGGTGAAGATGGCCCGGAACACGCTCATCGAGCATGCCCTCACTGAACTCGGTGGCAGCGTCGGAAGCCTGAAAGAGCACGCCGAGGGCCAGAGCGCCCTGATCTTCACGAACGCGAATCCCTTCAAACTCTTCAAGCTGCTGGAGAAGACCAAGACGAAGATGGCGGCGAAGCCTGGCGAAACTGCGCCGGAGGATGTCGTCGTCCCGAAGGGTCCGACCACCTTCAAGCCCGGCCCCATTGTGGGCGAGCTTCAGCAGGTGGGCATTCCTGCGTCCATCGAGGGCGGAAAGGTCAAGATCCGGGAGACCAAGACGGTCGTGAAGAAAGGCGAGGTCATCAGTAAGAAGGTTGCCGATGCCCTCGTGAAGCTCGGTATCAAGCCGATGGATGTCGGCCTCATCCTGCAGGCCGCATACTACCGGAATACCATCTTCACGCCGGACCTCCTGGCCGTCGATGAAGAGGCCTACTACAACAACATCGTGCTTGCGACCCGGCAGGCGTTCAACCTCTCGGTCAATGCCGCCATCCCGACCCCGCTGACGATCGGTGCGATCATTGGCAGGGCGGTTCGTGAAGCCCGGAACGTGGGCGTCGAGGCGAGCATCTACGAGAAGGATATCATCGACCTGATCATCGGACGGGCACAGCGCGAGATGCTGATCGTCGCTCTTGCGGCGGCAGATCACGGGTTCGAGCTCGATGAGGCGACCCTGAAGGCTGCTTCGGCCGCAACCGCTGCGGCACCCGCCGCGGCCCCGGCAGCCGTTGAGGCGAAGCCCGAGGAAGAGGAGAAGGAAGAGGAGAAGAAGGAAGAGGAAGAAGAGAGCGGCATGGCCGGTCTCGGGGCCCTCTTCGGCTAATACTTTATTCAAAAAAAGGTGAATACATTATGGAGTATATCTACGCTGCACTGCTCCTGCACAACGCAGGCAAGGATGTAACTGAAGAGAATGTGACCGCTGTCCTGAAGGCGGCTGACGTTGCCGTCGAGGACGTCCGCGTGAAGGCGCTCATCGCCGCACTCGAAGACGTGAACATCGAGGAGGCCATCAGCAAGGCCGCCGTCGCCCAGGTCGCCGCTGCACCCGCAGCCGCTGCCCCTGCCGCCGCTGCACCCGCAGCCGAGGAAGAGGCTGAGGAAGAGGCCAAGAAGGAAGAGGAAGAAGAGAGCGGCATGGCCGGTCTCGGCGCCCTCTTCGGGTAAACTTTTTTTCTTTCGCCGGCGGTTGGCCGGTTTCTCACCGATCTGTGAAAGCAATCCTTCTGAGAGTTCCTCTCGTTGATGTAGCCTGAAGCATCAGGCATCGCGGTGCCTTTCCAGCCTGACGTTCCTTCTGAAAAATGTCGGTTTTAAGCGTTCACACATGAAGGTATGGAGCGGCTGAGCCGGGCCTCTTTTCGAGGACCTTGCTGCCCTCGCCGGGTCTGAAAAAGGGTCGGGTTGTCATCAGGTCTACGGCAGTCAGAGCGCCTCGAACCAGACGTCCCGGAGGCCGACGTTGTACTGGGCGATGAAGAGAGCGTCGCCGACCTCGATCACGCCGTTCGCGTGGGCGTCGGTCTTTTTAAACCGGTCGGTGCCGGGGACGGGTTTCTCCCGGAGTCCCACGACCTGCTGGAGGACGGTGAGGGTGTCGGCCTGGTTGACCCTGCCGTCTTCGTTCGCATCGCCGAAGAGGACCGGGGTGACCTTGATGTAGCCGGGCTTTGTGCAGGTCTCCGTGCCACCGTTCACCGAGAGCGTGACGGTGTGGTTGCCCGGGGCGGTGTAGGTGTAGACCGGGTTCCGTTCACTGGAGATGTTGTCGTCACCGAAGTCCCAGAGCCACACGGCCGGATCTCCTGTGGAAGTGTCGGTGAAGGTGATCACGAGCGGGGCGGTGCCCTTTTGGGGTTCGGCCGTGAACGCCGCGACAGGCAACCCCGTCCCCCCGATGACTGAGTAGCCGCTCATCGCCTTGTCGGAGGTGAGGGCGTTCGTCCAGGCGACCATATCATCGCCGTTATTGGAGTTCCTGCAGTATCCGTAGACGCTGAAGGCAGCAAACGACTTCAGGTTCTCGAAGGTATAATTGATCCGGACCGCACCCCGGTTCTTGAGGGTTTCGTTCGGCCGGAGGACGCCGGCATTAAGATCGATGAACATGAGACGGAAGGCGTTCTCCGCGTTACTCATGTCCTGGCCTGCGTAGAGAGGGTAATCCGCCGCATTCCCGGTTGGCTTCCAGATCTGCGGGCCGTAGATGAAGTCATCCTTCGTGAAGGTCTCGTTGAGGGAGACGGGCTGGTAGGTCACATTGTCGAGGGAAGGGGCCCGGTTTCGCTGGGGGTTCGGTGTCCAGGTATAGCCGTCTGCCGTGACGTGGAGTTTGAAGCTGTCAGGGATTGTCCTGTTGACGGCGACCATGAGGATGATCTCGTCCTCGTAGCCCTTCCCACCAGAGTCGGTGGCATAAAGGGTGCCGCTCTGGTTCTCAGAGACCGTCACCTGGCCACAGTTCACGACCGGGTCGGTGGAGATGTGGAGGGCGTTGAGGCCGCGGTTGACGCCTTCGAACCTGATGTTATAGGTGTTGTTACCAAAAGCATTGTACTTTACGCCAGCATTGTTTGCAACTTTCACAAAGATGTTGTTGTATCCCGGTAGGACGGAAGGGCCGGCTGGATCAGTTGTGGTGATGAAGTCTGTCTTCATCCCGGAGTCGCTTCCGCTGTCGCTGGTGGCGGTGAGGTTTGCCTTGTACTGGAGACCAATATCATTAGCCAATGGGTAGACCGGGCTCTGAACGGGCTCATATGAGCCAACGGCGGCATGATGGCGGTATTTATCTCGATAACCCTCGTCGTCATAAGCCCCCCGTCCCGGACCAACGTTCCAATAATCGCGATAGTCCGCCGGATAATAAAAATCTGTTGTGGTTCTCCGTGCTGCAGAGATCGAGGTTTGTTTGGTCTCATCTGTTTTTGTTGGTGTTGTCAGTGTATCTGGAGTTCGTTCAGGAGGTACCGTTTCATTAAGGGGTTCATGCACAACCACCATCAACTCGGGCGTAGATTCACGAATCTCGAGGCTGGCTTCATATGGGATACCGCTCCCGCTCACCGCTCCGATTCCCATCTCTTCTGCCTCTGCGTTTGCTACCAAGAATCCTCCTGCAAGGACGAGAAGTACCATCACTAACGTCACTAAAGTAAAATTTCCCTTGAGTCGTGTCTTTATAGTTAATTGCGGTTTCCCTTTCATGTTATTCCACGTTGCGCTATCGTTCCCGGGCACTCTGGTTTCTCAATTTCATGATTACTCTGATGCCTAAAATAAGTCTTCTCTGGATCAGTATTATAACTGGAGGAATTAACTGGACAATAATCGGAGTAAAACCCTGCCCGCCTGGTACCTTTGTATTGCTTTATCCGCATTTGCTGAGTTAATCAGCCTGATCAGTACAAAAATGATCACGAGAGAGAAGATTTACCTCGTCTCTATCACACCACATACCCGGATGCCGGTCCCGCCGGTGAGCTCCTGCCTGCCGCAGGGCAGCCGGACAGGGAACGTGCCGCTTCCCGGCACTGAAGGAGAGCTTTCGTTCGGATATCCCAGGCCCCCTCACCCCTCCACGCTCCCCCCATACACCACCTGCCCGAAGCTGATGCACCCGTCCCCGAGCGGATACTCCCGGTTCACAACCACCTCAAGCCCGGCGGCGCGAACCTCACCGATGATCGTCTCCCGGATCGCCCGATTGTAAGCCACCCCGCCCGAGAGCGCCACCTGGGGGATCCCCCACTCCTGTGCCGCCCGGACGGCCATCGCAGCGACCCCCCGGGCAAGGTTGTACTGGAACGACGCGGCGATGTCCGCCCGCCGCTCCCCGGCGGCCATCCGCCGGTACGCCTCTGCAAGGAGCGACCGGGTTGCGAAGACCTCGCAGTCCCCGTCGCGCAGAAACTCAAGGTCCCAGGCCGCCGCCCTCCCGGCGCATGCCGCCGACTCAAGTTTCATCGCCGGTTCGCCGTCGTAGGTCCGCTCCCGGCAGATACCGAGGAGGGCTGCGGCGGCGTCCAGCACCCGGCCGGTGCTCGATGTGGCGGCGACGTTTAACCCCCGCTCCACCTGCCTCGTGAGAACCGCGAGTTCGATATCGCTCCAGCCCCTTGATGCGAGCAGGTCCCGGACCCCCGATGTCGGCAGGATCCCATACAGCATCCGCTCCGGGAACCGGGTGGCGAGGTCGCCGCCCGGCATCGGGACAACCTCGAGATGGGCGACCCGGTCGAGGTGGGGAACCTGCCCGGCAAAGACCTCACCGCCCCAGACCGTGCCGTCGTCGCCGTAGCCCACACCGTCGATCGCGATCCCGATGCACTCCTCCCGGGTCGTGGCGGCGATATGCGCCCGGTGGTGCTGGACGGCGACGAGTTCCGCCCCGGTCTCCGCGGCAACCTCTCGGGCATACCGGGTGGAGAGGAACTGCGGGTGGAGGTCGTGTACGATCCGGTCATACTGGGCGCCGACAAGCCCCCCGATCTTCTCCGCTGTCTCCTGCAGGTAGGCGAGGGTCCCGGGGTTCCGGACGTTTCCCACATGGGGCGATGTGATGCAGAACCCGTTACGGTATACAGAGATATTCGCGTTCAACTCCGGGCCAACCCCGAGGATGCACCGATCCCCGAGGTCGATCGCTGTCCGTTTTGGGGCAAGGCCCCTCGATAAGCGTATGATGTAGCCGTCCCGGACGACCGAGTCGTCGCACCGGTTGATGATCCGGCGGTTGTGGGTGAGGATGTAGTCCACCTGCCCTGAGAGCCGGTCGAGGGCGACCGCGAGGTCGGTGATCATCGGGTAACCCGGCAGGTTCGCGCTCGTCATGATGAGAAGCAGGTGGGCGAGGTTCGCAAAGAGGAGGTGGTGCAGCCCGGTGTAAGGAAGCATGCACCCGATGGTGTGGAGGTTCGAGATCGCCGGATGGGACGTGGGGTCCCGCTTTGCGAGCACCACGATCGGCCGTTCCCGCGAGTGGAGGATCCGCCGGTCTTCATCTGATACTATCGCGATCCGTTCCACCTCTTCGGGGGTCGCCATCACCGCGAGGGGCTGCTCCGTCCGGCCCAGACGGTGTTTCAGAACGCCTGCCGCCTCTTCGGTGCAGGCGATATGAAACCCCCCGATCCCCCGGATGGCGACGATCGAGCCCGCATCGAGGAGGGCCGCCGCCTCCCGGACGGGATCGCCCTCGACCTGCGTCCCGTCAGCCCGGATCAGGGTGAGGTGCGGCCCGCAGGCGGCACAGGCGATCGTCTGGGCATGGTGGCGCCGACACGACGGGTCAGTATACTCGCTCCCGCAGACAGCACACATAGGAAACGCCGCCATGGAAGTGCGTTCCCGGTCGTAGGGAGTGGTGTTGATGATGCTGTACCGGGGGCCGCAGTTGACGCAGGATGTGGCCCAGTAACCCTCGTACCGCCCACCCGGTGTAAAGATATCGACGATACAGTCGTCACAGGTGGCGACGTCGGCCGGGATGAACCCTGAGAGGTTCCCGGAACCGCTCTCAAGGATAGTAAACGTATCGGGTGCGCCGCCGCGCAGGTTCCGGACATCTACGGAATCTATATGAGATAACGGCGTTCCCCGGGAAACGGCCGCCAGGAACTCTTCAAAGCGTTCTCCGAAGGCATGGATCTCCACCTCGCTCCCGAGATTCTTGACGGTCCCGGTGATTCCGAATTTCTGGGCCTTAGCGTAGACAAAGGGACGAAACCCGACCCCCTGAACGATGCCCCGGATGATGATGGTGCCACGTGTACGCATCGAAAAATCAGCAAAAATTTATGGAGTTATACAACGATATAATAATAGGGTATCGCATTGACGGGACATATTAAAATTCTTAACGATCCGGTTGAACTGGTTCCTCTTCTTATAACGTTCAATAATGCTGATTATAAAAAGATCTATGAACTCTTAAACAAGACCTGGTTGACCGAGGAGGAACTGAGGGCACACGCCGAGACTTCGACAGTGATCGAGTGCCTCTCTATCCTCAAGAAGGGAAACCTGATCGAAGAACAGTGGCGGATGCCGAAACCCGGAGAGAAGCCAACAAAGGAATACCGGGCGACATACAGCAAGTTCAGGGCCAGCTTTCAGTGTTCCATGGGGGACATCGGGGATCTGTTGCATATCGCCGTCTCAAACGACGCCGGCCTCCGTTCAATCGTGGACTCGGTCGAACAGGAGATTGTGGCCGGGACCACCTCGATCGGTGATATATCCAGAAAATACGGGGTCAGTTCGACCTTCATCAAGGGGCTGGCGAAAAGGATCCCCGGTCTCGACGTGAAAGGGCAGGGAATGGTGTTGCTTGACCGAATACGCTGAAGATCCCCTTTACGTCATCCTGCGCAGCAAACGGGAGGCCACACGGTTCCAGATCCTGGTGGAGATCGCCGAGCATCAGCCGTCCATCCGCCAGCAGGAGATCGCCGTGAAACTCGGCGTGACACCCCAGGCGGTCTCCGAGTACATCAGAGAGATGGTAGATGATGGACTGGTCACCGCTCACGGCCGGGGCCGCTACGAGGTGACAAAGAGCGGGATCGAGTGGGTCCTGCGGCACGCCGAGGCACTCGAGTCCTACGCCCGCCACGTTAACCGGGACATCATACAGCAGGTGGCGGTCTGGACGGCCATTGCCCGGGACGGGGTCCAGAAGGGGGATACGGTCGGTGTCTTCATGCAGGACGGGTGGCTCTATGCGACGAAGCAAGAGCAGAGCGCCACAGGCCGGGCGACCATGGACGCAGAGCCCGGGGAAGATCTCGGTGTCGCCCACTTAAACGGCATCATCGAGCATGAGGAGGGACTCATCCATGTCTGCAAGGTGCCGCGGGTGGAGCGGGGCGGGTCGCGGCAGGTCCGCCCAGATCTCCTCCGGGCTGCTATCCGGGACGCAGAGATGGTGGCCGCCGTCGGTCTCGAGTCCTACGTAGCTCTCAGGAAGGCGGATATCGAGCCGGATATGTTCTTCGGATCCCGGGAGGGAGTCATCGAGGCGGCGTTCCACGGCCGGGAGTGCGCCATACTTATCGTCGATGAGGAGTTTACCGACTTCCTCAAACGGCTGGAGACGGTGGGGCTCACCTACACGATCCACGACCTGATCGCATCATGATGGTTATTGTCCAGCCCCAGAAAGGCACATATAAACTGCTGTTTGTTGAAGGCGGCCGCGTCGAGGGTTCCGGGTTTGTCGACCTGACCGCGACGCCGAAGGGCCAGCGGCCCAAGAACTTCAAGATGCGCAGGCGTGGCAAACAACTCAAGCCCACCCCGACCCGGGACCTGATCACACTGCTGCGCCGGTCTTCGGTGCACCTTGCAGCGAAAAGCCCGGAGTTTGAGTCGTTCCTTGCCGACCTCCAGATCTCGTCATCGAGGATCGACATCTGCCGGTTCTGCCAGATCGAGGACCGGTTCGTTCCCGTCGATAAGGCAACCGGCGTCCGGTACGGCGGGGAGTGGATCTGTATGGAGTGCGCAAAGCGCGAGATGCGCCGGGAACTCGGCTACATGGGCAGGTTCGGCGGCTCAGTGCTTGTCCATCTCGAGAAACTCCTCATCCAGGTCCGGGACCTCGACCGGGTTCTGGCGTCGGTGGGGCCTGACCATCCCGACCGGTCGCGGACCCTCTTTGACCGGCTCGAGGCGCACGAGGTCCAGAAGACCGCCCATATCACCGACCTCCCGCTGCCTCCTGCGTTTGCGAAGGCCGCCGGGGTCGAATACCTGATGCCCGTCCAGCAGCTCGCCGTCCAGGACGGGCTCCTCGAAGGGCAGCACCTCCTCGTCGTCTCCGCCACAGCGAGCGGCAAGACCTTCATCGGGGAGATGGCCGGTATGAAGAACTTCCTCGAAGGGCGGGGGAGGATGCTCTTCCTGGTCCCGCTGGTTGCGCTCGCGAACCAGAAATACCAGCGGTTCCGCGACCGCTACGGCCACCTGGTGAGGGTCACCCTGCAGGTCGGGGTGAGCCGCCTCAACCTCCCCGAGACCCGCCCGGCAGGGGACCGGGACGTTAGCGCACCCCTCGTGGTGGGGACCTACGAGGGGATCGATCACGCTCTCCGGACCGGGAGGTCCTTGAAGGATATCGGTACCGTCGTCATCGACGAGGTCCAGATGCTCGAAGACCCTGAGCGGGGTCACCGCCTCGACGGACTGATCGCCCGGCTCAAACACGTCGCTCCCGAGGCCCAGTTCATCTACCTCTCGGCCACGATCGGGGTCCCGGGACTGCTTGCGGAGAAACTTCGGGCGAACCTGGTCCGCTACGCGGATCGGCCGGTCGCCCTGGAGCGGCACCTTCTCTTTGTGGAGCGGTCGAAGAAGATCGGGTTCATCAAGCAGATGGTCGCCGAGGAGTACAAGGTGCGATCGTCCAAGGGGTACCGGGGGCAGACGATCGTCTTCACCAACTCCCGGGCCCGCTGCCACGTCATCGCCGACGCTCTCGGCAAGAACGCCGCTCCCTACCATGCGGGGCTGTCCGCCCAGGAACGCCGGGACGTGGAGCGCCGGTTTGCGAGCGGGGATGTCGCCGCTGTCGTGACCACGGCGGCGCTTGCCGCCGGCGTCGATTTCCCGGCGTCGCAGGTGATATTCGACGCTCTTGCTATGGGCATCAAGTGGCTCACCGTCCAGGAGTTCCACCAGATGATGGGGCGGGCGGGCCGGCCCGACTTCCACGACCTCGGCCGGGTGGTCATCATGGCGGAGCCCGGCGGGTCGTACTCCCGGACGTCCGGGAAGACCGAGGAGGAGGTCGCCATCGGCCTCCTGCGGGGCGAGATGGAAGAGGTTGCTCCCGAGTACGACATGGAGCAGAGCTCGGAGGAGTTCGTGGCGAACGCTGTGGTCTGTGGCGGCGACGAGCAGCAGGTCATCCGGATGACCCGCTCAATGGTCGGGACGCTGGAGCCGGCCCTCCCCACCCTCCTCGATTACGGGCTGGTCCGACGGCGGGCGGGGCGTATCGAACTCACCGATATGGCCCGGGTGATGGCCGAGCACTTCATCGGCGCCGAGCGCCTGATCGAGATCAAGGATCTGGTCCGGCAGATGGACGATGCAGCCGAGGTCGTCGCGGAGCTCGAGTGCGCCGAGGAAAAGACACCGTAGGGGCACCTGGTCCTTTTTTGAACCCCTGGAGCCATCTCGAGCCCCGCCATATTGTCTGTCGCCGATACTGCTCCAGAGCATCTGAACGGCTGCCGGCTGCATCTCTCCGGGAGAGCCGTGAGAAGAAGGTGGTCTATCCGGGCCCCGGAGCCTCACCGTCGGCGCCTTCACGAGCGCTCCTCCGCATCATCACGGCGAAGATCCCGGTCCCGAGGAGGCTTATTGCCCCACCAATGTAGAAGACGGCCTCGACGCCGATGAGGTCCATGAACGCACCCCCCATCAGCGGTGCGATGATCATACCGACGCCAAAGACCGTGTTGTAGGCACCCATCGAGGTCCCCATCCCGATGGTCCGGCCCACATCGACCGTCAGGGCCATGATGGACGGCTGCTGGATGGCGCCCCCGACGCCTATGATGGAGGTGATAACGAGCAGGGGCCAGAACGACCGGGAGAAGGGAATCGCTGCGAGCGCTATCGCTGCTATGGCCGATCCGATGATGATCAGGGCGACCTTGTTCCCGGTGTCGGTGAGCCTCCCTATTGGCACCTGGAGGAGCGCCATCAGGAAAGTGTTGACGGAGAGGACGATGCCCACCTCGGAAGGGCTTAAAGCGATCAGGGGAGCAAAGACCGGGATGAAGACCATTATGCCCCCGCGGCCGAGGGCGCTGATGAAGCTGAAGACCATGACTCCTCGCATGACTGGCAGCGTGAGGATCGCACGCATCGGGGCGTGCGGGGTCTCCGGGATTGTCAAAGAACCCGGCTTTGCTTCCGGGAGGGATATGGCGACGAGGAGTGTGGCGAACGCCGAGAGGCCGGCCATGACATAGAAGACCGACGGCATCCCGAGCGTGTCGTTCAGAAATCCCCCGAGGAGCGGCCCCACTCCCATGCCGAGGAACATCGATATCGAGAAGTTTCCCATCTGGCTCCCTTCCTTCCCCTTCTCTGAGAGGTCCGCGATATAGGCCATGGCTATCGGGACGACCATGGCCGACGCCAGCCCGTGGATGAGGCGGACGACCGTGAGCGAGTAGACGCTGCCGGCGATGAGGTAGGCGAGCGACGTGACCGCGTAGACGAACATCCCGATGAGGATGATCCACTTCCTCCCCTGCCGGTCCGATATCCGGCCGATGATGGGCATGAAGACTGACC
>Ga0265294_10009628_pt1 | contig 11108 bp, 11 predicted proteins | sample MunlanPumphouse3_FD_192504 | JGI IMG/M metagenome (GOLD analysis project Ga0265294, IMG submission 192504) | Groundwater microbial communities from a municipal landfill in Southern Ontario, Canada - Pumphouse #3 | ecosystem: Environmental > Aquatic > Deep subsurface > Groundwater | place...
ATTACTGTGACATCCTGGTCCTTGATCAAAACCGAAGCTGGATATTCAAACAGTTCGGTACCCGGCTTTGCCCCGGAGGCATCATCCTGATGGTAAATTCTTATGACAGGATAGCCGTTACTGCGGAATAGTCCAATCAAGTTATTGATGAAGTACATACCCACCCCTAATTCTCTTTCAGGGATCATGCCCAGGTATAAGTTTTGAATGTCTATGATCAGCAAGGCTGGTTTAATTTCAGTTTTGGGTTGCTCTTGCCCATCCTGTGAAAACAAGTTACCTGAAACAATCGTAAACAGGATTGTAATGATAATAGTGATTTTTTTCATGGTTAATTATATTAGTTTATTTTTTAGCTAAAAGTATTGCTATTGCCGAGGCTCTTTATCTCCAAGCAATATCCACAGGATTTCGTCTTGGAATGGATGTTATCTCATACCTTGAATATCCAAATAACATGGGACAAGCTGCTTTACGTCCTTCGGGTATTGATATCAAATTCTTCAATGGCTCGTAATTTTCCATAGCCATTATCACATACCCGGCCCAGCATGTACCGATACCAAAAGCAGGCGCGGCAATGTCAATATGTGTCATGGCAATAACTGCTTCGGTAGGGTCGTCAATCGGGTCAACGGGATAATGAGCAAAAAGCAAATGGGGGGCATTGTGAGAAATCAAATCCACTCCACTATCCCAGGATGAAATTAAATACGTTACATAAGATCCAAGCGGGTGTGAGGTGTTTTGAATTGTTCTCATCCAATCAATAGTCAGACGTGAAATACGTTTTACTTCTGCGGGATCATGAATGACCATCCATTTAACCGGTTGGCCGTTCCCTCCAGATGCAGCGTAACGTGCAACATCAACAAGTTTGGTAATTAATTCCTTATCAACGGTCTTTGGAGTATAATGCCTGACAGAACGCCGGCTTTTGATATAATATGCCATATGCTGCGTGTCAATCTTGCATTCCAGGGAAGTAGCATTGATTTTTTCTTCAAGAAGGAAATCTAAAGTGAGAGCTTGCTGTGGGCAAAAGGACTCGCAATGTCCGCATTTCATGCAATAATCTGCTTTTTCTTCAGGTATTGTGGGGTAAGCCGAGTCGGTTGCTTCATTTATTATTTTCAACGCACAAACTGCAACACAGGTATTGCATCTGATACATCTTTTCTTGTCAATAATTATTTGCGGCATTTTCCCTCCTTTTGTCTTTAGTAGATTTTGCTTTTCACCAGTTCATAAAATGCATCCTTATTGGTCAGCATGGCAGGGTGCTTTCCTGTATCAAACATATGAATTTCAAGTTTATCGTTTTTTACTTTTAAAGCCTTATAGATTTTTTCCAGGTAATCACAATACTCATCTTGCTTGCTTCCCGTCAACAGGGTTGGAACAGTCAATTCAGCAATCGACTTGTGAAAAAATGATTTACATTGCTTAGAGAAATCAATCATCATTTCAGTATCCTGGTCCACTATTTTCTCCCAATCAAACCCATGGTTGGAAAACCAGAATAATCGTGCAAATATGTTTTTCTTTCCCTTTTCCCTGTCGCTTTCCAACGAGGTTAAATAAGAATCCAATGGGTATTCACCTTCAAAACTATCTGCAATTAAATACTTAATCCTTTCCGGATGCTCTAAACATAAATTAATCGCGACCAAAGCACCGCCGCTGGTTCCAATCACAGATACTTTAGGGAGCTTCAGATAATCTATCAACTGATAACATACTCTTGAATTGTAATACCAAAAGTCAAGCTCAAATTTCTCTACTCTGTCCGATTTTCCATGCCCCGGGAAATCTATCAGGATCACCTTGAAATCTTTGGAATATTTCCCGGTTATGGACCGGAACATTTTTGAAGACGCAGTATTTCCCGCCAATAACAATAGCGGCTCCCCTGCCCCGATTTCTTTATAAAAAACTTTCTTTTCTTCAAAAGTAAAAAAGGCCATATCTTGTATCTTGAACAGTGCAATGTAAAGATATATTTTTTTGCCGAGTCCGGGGCAGCGGGAAAAACAGCTTAACTTTGACTAAGAAAAATTTGCAGATTTACTTTTCAATCGTAAATTTACAAGAAATCCCAAATTTGCAGTAAAAAATGATTGGGCGAAACATAACAGAAAAATTATTATCAATGGGAAACAAATTTCCTGTTGTTACACTCACAGGTCCCAGACAGTCAGGCAAATCCACATTACTTAAATCAATATTACCTGACTATAACTATGTTTCTATGGAAGACCTGGATAATCGACTGCTAGCTAATGAGGATCCACGTGGCTTTTTAAAAACTTATTCTGATAAAACCATTATCGATGAAGTTCAGCGCGTACCGGAACTGTTTTCTTACTTACAAACTCATGTGGATGCTGAAAATAGAGAAGGCATGTATTATTTGGCCGGTTCACAGAATTTTCTATTAATTCAATCTATTAGTCAATCACTAGCAGGTAGAACGGCTATACTCAAATTGTTGCCCTTTTCTCACCGTGAATTGAAAAAGGCAGAAATTTTACCTACATCTGTTAATAACGAAATCTTTCAGGGTGGATATCCGCGAATTTATGATAAAAAGATACAACCAACTGATTTCTACCCAAGCTATATTCAAACCTATATTGAAAAAGACCTTCGATTACTGAAAAACATTGATGACCTAAGTAAGTTTATTCGGTTCATAAAGCTCTGTGCAGGGCGTATAGGACAGTTGCTAAATTTATCTTCTCTTGCCAACGATACAGGTATAGCTGTTTCAACCGTGCAATCCTGGTTATCAGTATTAGAAGCCAGTTATATTATTTATCTGCTGAAACCCGATCATAATAATTATTCAAAAAGGCTTATAAAATCTCCCAAACTGTATTTTTGGGATACAGGGTTAGCGTCATCCTTGTTGGGTATTGAAGATGAAAAGCAACTATCAACTCATTTCCTGAGAGGTGGCTTGTTCGAGAATATGGTTATTAATGAATTCTTAAAAGATGCATTTAATAACGGAAAAGAACCAAATTTAACTTTCTGGCGTGACAGTACAGGTAATGAAGTAGACTTTCTCTTTTCAAAAAAAGGGAAACAGATGGCTTACGAGATAAAATCCGGTTCCACTTATTCATCGGATTATTTTAAAGGAATAAAAGTATGGGCAACCCTATCGAAAACAAGCCCTGAAGACTGTTACGTGATCTACGGCGGAGACAAGAGACTATCAACTTCACATGGTGAGGTAATACCTTGGAATGAATTATAGAACATACCAATATTCCCAACAGCCGGTAATAGCAATTGCCAGGTAGATAAGGAGCTAAAGTTGGTTCGTCGGGTAAAGTCTGAACCTTGGATACAATAAAATTGACTCCGTTGTAACCTTTTAATACCTTGATTATCTAAACCATAAATTAACTTTAAAGATTAAGATTATGGGATTTCTAGGATTTTTAGTAATTATTGCATTTCCAGTTTGCGGACTGATTGGGTATTACCTAAAAACTAAGAATCATGAACGCATGAAACTGATTGAGCAAGGTGTAAATCCAGACGAAGGATTAACTATCTCGGAGTATAGAAAGCAGGCAAACTTGAAAAATGGAGTACTGTTTCTTTCTCTTGGATTAGGGTTATTCATTGGCCATTTGCTTGCAATTAACTATGAGCAAATGGATCATTTCATTACCTATGCGACCATGCTCCTGATATTTGGTGGAATTGGATTTTTGATCAATTATATGATTATAAAAAATTGGAATCGCAAGTAAAATATGGAATCGCAGATAATAAAAAAAGCGATTTCCGGAGATTCCGAGGCCTTGACAATACTGATTGACAAGTACAAAGACATTGCTTATAATCTAGCTCTTAGTATTGTCAAAAACAGGGAAGACGCAAGGGATATTACTCAAGAAAGCTTTTTGAAAATACTTGAGAATATCAATAGATTTCGGAGTGATTCGAAATTTTCGACATGGCTGTACAGGATCGTTTATAACCAGTCAATTGGCTATATTAAAAGAGTAAATCGTACAACCATGGTTGATTATTCTGGCCTTGTAGATATATCTGAAAAAAATGATAACCAGGAAGAAAAAATTCAAGATTTGTATAAGGCAATTAATTTGTTAGAAGTCACTGACAGAAATATTATTATGCTTTTCTATCTTGCAGAAAAGTCAATAAAAGAGATTGCACAAATAACAGGATTTAGTGTTGGCAATATTAAGGTAATATTACATAGAGCAAGGAAAAAACTATTTGAGAAAATGGATTATGAAAACAAATGACGATTATATAAAAAAAGCATTACAGCAAAACATACAACGGATTGATGACGATTCGTTCACAAATAGTATTGTTGCAAAACATCTGGCCGAAAAAAAGATTATTAAAATAAGACCATTTATCAATTTCTTGCCAATGATTATTGGATTATCAACTGTGATTTTAAGTATCGGATTTATTTTACTTATTAGACAAAATATTGATTGGATTGAAGGGATTGGCTTTACAGAAAATCATGGATTAATAATTTTATCAACATCCATTATATTTCTGTTTTATAAGTTATTGGAAGAACTTACTGCACCCAAAAGTCCAGACAATACCAGGACAGGAACAAACAATTTTTGATAAAATATCAATATGTCTCTAAGCATTCTCATGATCTCTTTACCTCCACGCAATATCCACAGGATTTCGTCTTGGAATAGATGTTATTTCATAGCTGCTTTTTCTTCAGGTATTGTCGGATAAGCACATTCGGTAGCCTTATCAATAATTCTCAACGTACAAACTGTAGCACAAGTATTGCATTTAATACATCTTTTTTTGTCAATAATTATTTGCGACATTTTCCTTCATTTTGTCTTTAACAAATTTTGCTTTTTACAAGTTCATAAAATGCAGACTTATTCAAGGACATCCATTTGAGTTGAATTCTTGCCGAGTCCGGGACAGCTGGAAAATTCACCCTAACCTTTCCATTTTCTTTTACACCGTCGTAGTTTGGCGTAGTGAACAACCATTTTTGGCTGTGCATTAAATTATTATTACTAAGCACTTTTATCATTGTGCTCAGCTGCGAAAAAGAACCTTATCTGTCAATTACTCCCACTGTTATAAATTGTGAAGCCAAGACAGGTAGCAGCTCCATATCATTGTCTTGCAACACTACCTGGACTGTTTCCGGCATCCCGGATTGGATCACCCTGAAACCCGCCAATGGCGAGGGTGATGCCACCGTAATTGTCGAATACAAGGCAAACTCACAGGAAGCCGAGCGATCCTCAACAATGACCTTTAATGCCGGTGTTGCGGGGGTAAGTGTAGTTGTTTCACAGAAAGGGATTGATCCCACAACCTACTCCATCTCCAATCAAACCGGATACATCATGTACAGTGTCGTCGTTTTTGAATTCGATGCGTCGGGTAATATCATAAAGGATGTGCCCATCGGCACCATGAACAACCTTCAGAGCACCAACAAAATCAAAACATCAATCTTACTATCACCGGAGAAACCATAATATCCGGCAGGTTGCAATAGCTTTTTACTTATTCTTATCCGGAACCTTTTTGCCCATTTGAAGCTTGCCCGATTTTTGGGCAATGATTCTGTTTATATCATATTTTATTTTAACTTTGTGGGTATAATTAAAATATAGAAATCCATGTTTTAACTTTAAATAGTTACCATGACGTTTAAAGCAGGCACATACAAACAGCAATATCAATACAAAAGTTATTTGCCTTCACTTTTGGCAAATCCTTTTGAATGGCAATCAGATACTGTGTTGGAGCTTCTGTCTGAAGCCAGCCGGTTTATCGGGGAACTGAATTCGTATGCAGACCTGGTACCTGACGTAAATTTCTTCATAGAAATGCACAAGGTAAAAGAGGCAACCACGTCCAGCCGGATTGAGGGTACCCGGACCAATATTGATGAAGCAGTCCTTTCCGAAAACAACATCTCTGTTGAAAAACGGGATGATTGGGAAGATGTACGGAATTATATCCGGGCATTGAATTATTCCATAGACCGGATGCAGGTACTTCCACTTTCCATGCGCTTGATTAAAGAAGCACACGCCATTTTGCTATCCGGCGTCAGGGGCAAAAACAAGTTACCGGGGGAAGTTCGCCGGAGCCAGAATTGGATTGGGGGGACAGATATTAAGAGTGCAACCTTTGTGCCTCCGGCACAGGAAGATTTGCCGGATCTGCTCACCGACCTGGAAAAGTTCTGGCACGGAGAAACCAGGCAATTGCCAATCCTGATCCGTATCGCTATCAGCCACTACCAGTTTGAAACGATTCACCCGTTCCTGGATGGGAACGGAAGGATGGGAAGGTTGCTCATCACGCTGCAACTGTTGCAATCAGAATTCATGGCAAAACCGGTACTCTATCTTTCCGATTTCTTTGAACGGAACCGGATGGAGTATTACCAGGCATTGGAGCGGGTACGATTTACCGATTCACTAGATCACTGGTTACGGTTTTTCCTTACCGGGGTTATCCAAACCGCACAAAATAGTAAAAAGACTTTTGTGGAAATTGGAACGCTCCGGGATTCGTACCGGGAACGGATTATAAGTCTTGGAAAACGGGAAAAGCTGGCAACAAAATTTTTGCTGCAGTTGTATTCCGCCCCAATTGTTTCCCCCAGGGAAGCAGAAAAAAAACTAGGGGTGACGGCAGCAACCACAAACCGCTTAATCAGCCAGTTGGAAAAACTCGGTATTTTGAAGGAGATAACCGGATATTCCCGGAATCGACTGTATGCGCTGCCTGAATATCTGGACATATTCAGGCAGTAGCGCGGGGGGTGGCACTGCACTATCCACTATGTTGTGTCGCTAAAAGTATGTTTTCACAGCGAACTGCTGACTTTGATGTCATATGGAATATCTGCCATATGGATCATCTCTCCTTTAGCGTTGTACGTCTTAATGATAATCATGCCGTCTTTACAGAAACAGTCCAGGCGCTCCCTGTCGTCGTTTACAAAAATAGGGAAATCGTTTTGCATTGTGCCTCGTTCGAAATACATATATTCATGAAGATCGGCGCCTATCATCAAATCTATACCTGCATGGTTGAGTATTGGAACAATATGTTTGTGCATCCACCTCTGCAAGTGATCTTCAGTCTGGTCGGGAAGATCGATCATTGGTACATGTGCAAAACACACCTTTACCGGTGCACTTTTGAACAGGGAATCATCCATTGCTTGTCTGGCCCACTCTATCTGTTCCAGCATATATTGCTCATAAACTTCTGTTCCGGAATAATGTTTTGACCTATTTGTATTAGTCTCACCTCCGTCAAATACGATAAAGGCTACCGGGCCCTCACGGAAAGTATAGTAAAAACCTTCTGAGACATCATTAGGGAATATCTTTGCAACATTCCTGATACCGTTTCCCCTACCCTCATGGTTGCCACGGGCAAACATGACAGGCATGCAGTGAGCATACTCTGCTAATGGTTCTATCTCGAAACGTGCCAGCTTGTCTATATCGTAATGGTTGGCAGAAATGATATCACCATTGAGGAATATAAAACCGGTATCATTTGAGTCAATCTGTCTGGTCAGAGCGGTGTATTCATCGGTATGAAGATGTATATCATTAATCACCGAAAAATGACACCCGGCCGAGGAGGTGTCAAACGTGTTCACATTGTACCACTCACCGCAATAACTTTCACCAAAAACCGGATAGTAGGGATCATCGAATGTACTGAGGAGCTCACCTCCTACCCTGTACCTGAGAGTACTGCCCTTCGCCAGATTTTTGATACTGACCGTGTGCAGGTTGTCTATGTTTCTCCTGCCGGCATACATGTCGTACAGGCGCTCGCCATCTTCTAGTTCTACATAGCCCATGCCAGGGGAATTGCTGATCCAGATAATTGTTACAGAAGTTTCGGAGACATTTGTTACCCAGGGTCCAATCTTTATGTCATCAAGGGCTTTTGCGCATACCGGCCACAATACCAACAGGCAGGCTGTCAGGAAACAACATTTATTTTTCATCTTCATAATTCAGTTGAGGTGCAAATTTAAGACAATTATCCCAAGCCTGCCCTACGGTTAACTACAGGAATTGCGAAGGCGTTGGGCTTATTTACTCCATAATTTGATTCTCTTTTGGCATTCGCTTTTTGGTAAGCCCAATTTTGGATTTACAACGTTACATAGTTCGCTTAATTTCTCGGTTGCTGTTTTGCCGGTTATGATGGATTTATTCACCAGGTTGTCGAATACCCATAAATGTCCATAGATTTCAATGTGGTTTGCCTGCGCAAATTTTCTGAGCTTGTTATCGCTTGTTATCAAGGCAGCATTTAGTTTTTGAGCCTGGTAAAAGGCCGAGCAATCCTGCTCCGAAAGATTGGGCTTTCTTGCCCGAATCATCAATATTTCCATAAAATCTTCTTCGGTGATATTGTCAACTCTTAACTGGCGTGTTTCTATGTAGGGGAACAGGGCTTCCTGCTGCTTGTCAAAAAGTTCATCGAGAATAATAACGGTGGTGTGAAATTCAAATTCTAGCTGAAAGAAGTAAGGCAGGATTTTTAAGTCCACTAAGTCGATTAATATGTTTGCATCGTTGACAATTATTTTCACAAGGCTATAAATTCTTCGCGAAATTGGGCTAATTTCTGATTCGACAAATTGGCGGCCTTGCTCAACGAAATTACTTCTTCGGCTGCAGCCCTATAAATTAATTGTTTAAAGCGAAAGGTATGTTCACTACCTTTATAATTGCCCAAGCCTTCTTCAGTACGGTTTTGGCTAATCCATTTTCGGAATTGAATAAAATGTGACTCGGAAATAATGCCCAAGTCTTTTGCCCTTGCCATAATTGCCTGTATTGAAATACCGTAAGTTTCTTTAATGGCAATTAATTCAGGTATTGAAAAATTAGTACGCACATCACCTATTTCAGATTTAAAGGTAGGTTCAGGTATCAACATAGCACCAGCAAATTGAAAGCAAAGTCTTTCTTTATCCCTTTCCGGGATTGCCTCATTTAATTTCAGAATAAGATGTCCTAATTCGTGTAAGGCAGTTAATCGCTTTCGTTCTAAAGGATAATTCTTATTAATTACAATAATTGGAATCTTGCCGTCTGCCCAGCCTGAAAATCCATCAAATTCCTCAAAAGCATCTAATTCAACTACTTTTATCTCATTATCTTCCAGAAGGTCGATTACATTTGGAAGCGCATTTAAACCCAATTCCCATTTGGAGCGAACAATTGATGCCGCTTTATCAATGTCTTGTATGGTGGAAATGTCTATGTTTTTAACCGGATTAACGAAAGCGGAGGTGATGTTTAAAAATTGTTCTACTTCTATATAACGTTCTACAAAATCGGTTACGTTTTGTTTGATGGCATTTACCTTCTTTACAGAAAGCTTATGTTTTTTGCGAAACTCCACCTTATCAATTTCAACGGTAAACGGGCGGAAAAAATAATCGGGTTTAACATTTAGGGCTTTTGACAATGCCAGTAAGACGTTACTATCGGCCATCATTTCGCATTTTTCGTATTTGGATATAGCATTTTTAGACACAATATTTCCCATTTTCTCAACCAGCTGGTCTTGAGAAAGTGCTGCCAGAGTTCTGGCAATTTTAAGTCGTTTGCTAAAAATCTCCTTCATGGTTAAACTTTTTGGTTTACATTTCAATACAAATATATGATTTTGTAAACCAAAAACAAAAAATATTTACAAAGGTCAGCGTTTCAATCCACGCACCCGCATGTGAGAACTGCATTTAGGAGTACATAGTTTTGGCAACAAGGCTACAGCGAGCAAGGACCTGGCAGAAACCCACTGCTATATTGAAGTTACCCAAAATCACAAACAAAGCGCCCAAAGGCGCTTTGTTTATAGAAGACTCAATTCAAGGGGATAACACCATTTGGTTTTGGAGGGGAGTCCCACCCGTCAAAGGGTAAACGTTCTCCATTGTATCCTTCCTTGATCAGCAAATTCACTTCATCTTCTCCTTCATATAAAATAATGGACCCTTCCATATATTCTATGGAAATTTCATATATCACAAGTTTTCGGGCAGAATAATTATAAATCATTGTACCCCACTTCCCCCCGCAAAGAGTTTCTCCCGGTTCATAGGGGCCGGTGTCCTTGCCGGCAAAGTAATAACTGTCACGAACGGTACACATCACCTTATCACCCACGGCGTTTAGCGCATAACCTCTCCAAATGAAATACTTGATTGTCTTATCACTAAGGTTGGAATAAGTCACAACGGCATCACACCCGCCCACCGAATTCGGATCCCTCAGGTAAGCATATGTGATTTCCACGGCCCTGTAGAAAGAATCTTGTTGAACAGTTAAAGTTGCCGTACTGCTTCCGGAAGCAAAAACAATGGCACCCATTCTATCATCCCGGGACAAATTCTTCTGAACTTGGATATTCAACGATTCCCCACTGCTTCCCGATGTCTTATCAAATGAAACCCAATCTACGGTCTGATCCATTTTCCAATCCAGTCCGTTAGTGGTCACAACGACATCTACTGAATCTTCAGAAAACCTACATTTTTTTTCAGTTATTGATAATGATATTGTAGGAGGAGCAGCAGACTGTTTAACTTTTAATTGCGCAGTGGCCGACTCGGCAAAAAATTCCACTGCAGCCTCCCTTTCCACAGCCATGGAATTTTTCTTCACACTTACGTTTACAGCAGTGTTTCCTGTTCCATTTACCGGAGAAAAAGTCATCCAATCCGGCACATCGCCCATGGTCCAGGAAGCACCATTGGTTGCGACATTAAGAGAAAACGCATCCCCTTCTACCGCTACCTGAACATTTGTTTTATCCAGAGAAATTGAAGGCGCAGCCCCGGCCTGTTCAATTTCAATGATTTTTGATAAACCGGCGGACGATACCGTAACCGTAGCACTCCTCTCTTTGACATCCTTGTTCTCCAATGCCGTTAACGTAACATCCACCACCCCTTCAACTCCTTGTGTAGCAGATAGCGTCAGAAAAGAATTGCCGGACAACACCGCGTTCCAATCGTTATTGCACGATATTGAAAACGTTTGCTTCCC
>Ga0265294_10009631_pt1 | contig 11105 bp, 8 predicted proteins | sample MunlanPumphouse3_FD_192504 | JGI IMG/M metagenome (GOLD analysis project Ga0265294, IMG submission 192504) | Groundwater microbial communities from a municipal landfill in Southern Ontario, Canada - Pumphouse #3 | ecosystem: Environmental > Aquatic > Deep subsurface > Groundwater | place...
GCATTGTCTGCACAAAATTGTTCCCGCTTGCAGAATAGAGCCAGGAGGTACGTAAAACGAGCCATTCCCCGCCGGCAGCCTCCAGCAGCTCCTCCCCCTTTCGTTTCGTTTCTCCGTATACAGACAACGGATGTGCTTCCATCTCCTCCGTATAGGGAACAACAGACGATCCGTCGAAAACAAAATCGGTGGAAATATGAATCACTTTCACTCCATACCGCTTGGCAACCATGGCGAGATGACCCACTCCGGCAGCATTGACGGCAAAAGCTTTCTCCCTCTCGCTCTCCGCCTTATCCACCGCCGTATAGGCAGCACAGTTCACGATATAGCGGATCTGCTGCCCGGTCACAAAAGCCTCGATCTGCTGCGGATCGGTGATATCCAGCTGGCCGGCACCGGCAAAGAAAAAGCGAAACGGCAGGTTCATCCTGCCGGTCCATGCTTTCAACTCACTACCCAGCTGGCCGTTGGCACCGGTGACCAGCACATGCTGCTGCACCAGCCCGTAGTAAGACTGCTCTTTCTGCGTCTCTTTCTCGGTGCCCCCCAACGCTTTGCTTCTTCCCGTGAATATGGCCATAATTTACTCCTCTTTTTGCTGATCAATAGTCCGGTACTTCTTGGAGAGCAGTCTCAGCAGCGATGTGATCTGTGCGACAGCCGCCTGCGTTTCGCCCGAGATTTTTCTCTTTTGTAATTTCAACAGCAGATACCCGTACAACGCCGTAAAGCAGGTCTCCAGCTCCGACACATGCTTCTCGCCTGACTTCGCCCTCAACGCCACAATATGCGGCAGGGTGTTGTAATACCGTCGAATATATTCCGATTCTTTGGGATCTTTCAACAGCCGCAAATGCACATCGGTCAGGTCGATGATCAGATTTTTGTTGATCTGCAGATGACCCTCCTGCTGCACGCCTTCGGCTTTCATCATCAGGATCAGCCCCTCATACCAGTCGCGCACCTTGGCCCGCTCCTCTTCCGACGGATAGGAAGAATTGATGACGGATCGCTGCACCTGATCGATATCCAGGTTACAGGCACGCAACAAGTCTTCTGTCTGCCACATGAAGAGCAGGTACTCGGCTATGTTTTCTTGTTTATCGGGAATGTTCATGCTTTCCTGCGATGCGTATTTCCGGTGATGCTCACCACGATTAATGGGTTTTACACGCAACATTTTACCGGAAAAACGTCACTTTTCACTAAATTTGCCACAAAAATACAACATTATGCTCAAGTTTCATATGATTGAATCAGGATATTTTCTGGGTGACGGCGGGGTGATGTTCGGTCCCGTACCGAAAAAGTACTGGTCGGCCAAGTACAAGACGGATGAAAACAACATGTGCGAGATGTCGCTGCGCTGCCTTTTTATCGAGACCGACACCAGGCGAATCCTGGTAGATGCAGGGCTGGGTGACAAACACGATGCACGGCTGAAGTTCTATCAGCCCTCCCGGCAAAAAAATATCGTGGAAGAGATCCGCCGGATCGGTTACGGGCCGGAAGCGGTGACCGACGTGATCCTGACCCATCTTCACTTCGATCACTGCGGGGGCAGCACCCTGCTCAACGAACAGCAGCAGCCAATCCCCGCCTTTCCCCATGCCACCTACCGGGTCAGCCTGGCCCAGTGGAAGAACTACCGGAACCCCTCCCTCTTCGAGAAGGGATCCTTTTTCCCCGAGAACATTGAACCGGTCTATGATGCGGGACAGTTGCAGTTCGTGCTGAACGATATGCAGCTCGATGATCAGATCCGGCTGGAGCTTTATGACGGCCACACCCCGGGACAGATTGTGGTGCTGTTCGAGACGAAAGAGGATAAATTCGCCTTCCCGGGCGATGTGGTGCCCACCTCTCTGAATATCTCACTCAGCTGGCTCTCGGCCTACGATAACAGCGTGGCCGTCGCCATGGAGGAGAAGAAACGCTTTCTGGATAAAGCCAAAAAAGATCGCCGCATACTCATATTTTACCACGATGCCTATACGCCGATAGCAAAATTATAGATATCTTTGTCCCATCAATAAAACACCCAAATCATATGAAAAACAAAACATTACTATCCGGGCTATTGCTCCTGATAAGCGTTCTGCCGTTTACGGGAGTCACTGCACAAACAGACTCTACGCTGCTGAAAAAAACCATGGCGCTGCAAAAGAAAGTGGATGACCAGGATCACCAGTTCGATATCCTGGAAAAACAGATCGACGACCTGCTCTGGTTCGAACGACTGGGTGACGTGGCCTATATCGACAAGGTGCGGCTCACCGGCACGCCCCGCTGGAAACCAAAAAATTCCGATGACCGGTTCGCAGGCAATAAACTGCAGTTTTACACGTATGTATTCATTCCGAAAAATGCAGACAGCAGCAAGAAATACCCCCTCATCGTGCTACCCCACAGCGGGATCCATGCCAACTTCTCCACCTACTGCTGTCATATTGTACGTGAGCTGATGGCGCAGGGATATATCGTGGTATCGGCCGAATATCGAGGCAGCACAGGCTATGGGAAGAGCACCTATGAGAACATCGATTACGGCGGCAGGGAGAACGACGATGTACTGGCCAGCCGTGATTATATGATAGAAAACTACTCCATCGTGGATCCGGGCCGCGTGGGAGTGATCGGCTGGAGTCACGGCGGGATGATTGCCCTGATGCAGATCCTGCAGCATGGCGACCAATACCGGTGTGCCTTTGCCGGCGTTCCGGTAAGCGACCTGGAGAACCGCCTCGCCTCTCATGACCAGAGTTACAGCGATTATTTCATTGCTCCCTACCATGTAGGGGAGACCATAGAAGAGAACCCGGCCGAATATGCCCGCCGCTCACCCACCCACTATGCGGCCAACCTGAACAAACCGCTGTTGATCCATACCAACACCAACGACAACGACGTCTATGTGGAAGAGGTGCTACTGATGATCGACAAGTTGAAAGAGTTGGGAAAGCCATTCGAATACAAGGTGTTTCAGGATGCCTCCGGCGGCCACGGCTTCGACCGCATCGACACGAAGGAAGCGACCGACATCCGTTTCACGGTCTACCAGTTCCTGGAGCGATACCTCAACCCGCCGCATCCGTTTCAATCTGCCGCAGAAATGCGCAAGGCAGCATATCGCTTTAACTGAATGGAAATAACGGATGAGGCATTCATCCTGCCGACGCTTTTTGAGAAGGCCTGACCCGAAACACACTGCTTCGATCCGTTTCAAAGAATTTGTTTACCTTTGCAAAGATTGATTGAAAAAATTCAAAGTAAATTATCGGCTTAACGGTTCAAAATATTATTTTTTATGAAAAAAGGATTATTAATCACATTTGCATGTATGGCATTACTGGCATGTAACAACCGGGAAAAGGGCACCGATAAGGGAGCCATCTTCCTGAGCGAATTTGACACCCCGTACGGCGCACCTCCGTTCGACAAAATCTCCGTGGAGGATTATGTACCGGCTTTTGAAGCAGGCATGGCTCAGCAGGAAAAAGAGATTGACGCCATCGTCAACAACCCCGATGCACCCACCTTCGAGAACACCATGCTGGCACTCGATAACAGCGGGTCCATCCTGGAGCGGGTCTCTTCGGTTTTCTACGGACTAGAGGGGACCGACACCAACGAGAAGATGCAGCAGATCAAGGAAGAGATGTCACCCAAGCTGACAGCCCACAGCGACAACATCAGCCTGAACGAAAAGCTGTTCGAACGCATCAAAACATTGTACGACAATGCAGCATCACTGGACCTCACCCCCGAACAGTTCCGGCTGCTCGAGGTGAACTACAAGAACTTTGTCCGTTCGGGTATCATGCTCGACAAGGCAGGCAAAGAACGGCTGCGGGAGATCAACAAGCAGCTCTCCGCACTCACCATTCAGTTCAATAACAATGTGCTGACAGAAACCAATAACTACAAGCTGGTGATCGACAACGAAGCTGACCTGGCCGGACTGCCCCAGAGTGTTGTCAACGCGGCGGCCGAAGCAGCAACTGCTGCCGGGGAGGAAGGCAAGTGGGTCTTCACCCTGCACAAACCCAGCTGGATCCCTTTCCTGCAGTATGCCGACAACCGCGACCTGCGGGAAAAGCTTTACAAGGCAATGTATATGCGTGGCAACCATGACAATGAATATGACAATAAGGCACTGATCAGCGAGATCGTGAACCTCCGCCTGGAACGGTCCAACCTGCTCGGATACAAGGACTTCGCCGCCTATGCGCTGGAGGAACGGATGGCCAAAAACGAAGAGAACGTCTACAAGCTGCTGAACGATGTATGGAAGTATGCGCTTCCGCAGGCCAAAAAAGAAGCAGCTGAACTGCAGTCCATCATCGACAGGGAAGGCGGCAAATTTAAACTGGCTTCGTGGGACTGGTGGTATTACACGGAAAAACTACGTCAGGAAAAATTCGCACTCAACGAAGAGGAGCTGCGCCCCTACTTCAAAATGGAAAACGTACGTGAGGGAGTCTTCATGGTAGCCAACAAGTTATATGGCCTCAACTTCAGCAAACTGGACAATATCCCCATATATCACCCCGAAGTGGAGGTATATGAAGTGACTGATGCCGACGGATCGCACCTCTCGCTCTTCTACACCGACTATTTTCCCCGTGCCGGCAAGCGTGCCGGAGCATGGATGAGCAACTTCCGCGAACAGACCACCCTGAATGGCGAAGAGATACGACCCATCGTTTATAACGTGGGCAACTTCACCAAGCCACTGGCCGACACTCCCTCCCTTTTGTCGCTCGATGATGTGGAAACCCTCTTCCACGAATTTGGCCACGCCCTCCATGGCATGCTCTCACAGGTGACCTATCACGGCCTGTCGGGCACCAACGTGGCACGCGACTTTGTGGAGCTGCCTTCACAGATCATGGAGCACTGGGCACTCAAACCGGAGGTACTGAAAATGTATGCGAAGCATTATGAAACGGGCGAAGTGATCCCCGACGCACTGATCGAAAAGATCGAGGCTGCCGGCAAATTCAACATGGGCTTCACCACCACTGAACTGGTAGCGGCTGCGCTGCTCGACATGGATTATCATACCCAGACGAAACAGCAGGCATATGATGTCAACGCCTTCGAAAAAACGTCGATGAACAAGATCGGACTGATCGACGAGATCATCCCCCGCTACAAAAGCACCTACTACTCTCATATTTTCAGCAGTGCAGAGGGATATGCCTCCGGATACTACAGCTATCTCTGGTCGGAAGTACTGGACGCCGATGCATTTCAGGCTTTCGCCGAGAAAGGCATCTTTGACCAGGAAACGGCCCGTCTCTTCCGCAACAATGTCCTCTCAAAGGGGAATACAGCCGATCCGATGGAACTCTATAAAAAGTTCCGCGGTGCGGAACCCGATCCTGTTTACCTGTTAAAGAACAGAGGTTTTATCGAGTAACCGGTCACCTTGTTTTTGCAGGACCCTATCGCCGGATTAGTTCTCAGAAAATAATCCGGCGATAATGTTCTTAAAAAGATAAAAAAAACGTATATTTGCACGCTAAAATTGTGAGGGCATGCTATATGCCTCGATCTTCATTCATAATAAACCGTTAACGACCTGCAAACGAATAAATTGTAAATAAAAAGTAATATTGAAATGCAAAACAAAGGATTCATTAAAGTCTTCAGTATTATCCTGACGGCGATCTGTTTGTTCTATCTGTCTTTCACCGTGGTAGGAAGGCAGTACAACAAAAAGGCGGATCAATACGCAAATGGAGACTTAGCTCTAAAGAATCAGTATCTTGATTCGTTATCTACCGAGAAAGTGTATCTGAACTATACACTAAAACAAATCCGTGAGAAAGAGATCGGATTGGGCCTTGACCTGAAAGGCGGGATGAATGTGGTCCTTGAGATCAATGCCGCCCAGGTACTCGGTTCACTGGCCAACACCGATGATCCTCAGTTCAACCAGGCACTGAACGAGACCATCTTACAGAACCGCCGTGGCAGTTCGTCCGACTTTATCTCGCTCTTTCGGCAGAACTATGAACGGATCCATCCGGGAGGAAAACTGGCCAATATCTACAGCGTCACCATGAGCGAAAGGGTGAAGCCCACTGCCTCCAACGATGAAGTCATTTCGATATTGCGCAAAGAGTTAGCAAGTGTGGCTGACAACTCCTTCAACGTGCTCGCCACCCGTATCGACCGCTTCGGTGTGGTAGCCCCCAATATTCAGCGCTTGGACCGTGCAGAGCGCATCCTGGTGGAACTCCCCGGCATCACCGAGCCGGAACGCGTGCGCAACCTTTTACAGGGGAGTGCCAATCTGGAGTTCTGGAAGACCTACAATGTCAATGAGTTGGGGACATTCTTCAATGAGATGAATGCCCGTTCGGCCGAGTATGCCATGGCTAAGCGGTCAGCACTGACCGACACCACCACAGCAGCACCGGCAGACTCCCTGAAAGCGGACGTCACTGCCACATTGCCGGCCTTGGAGGGAGAAGAGGAGATCCAAATCTCCAGAAGCTTCGCAGAGTATTTCCACGAACCTTACTTTGCCATGAGCGGCGCAGGTGGCCCGGTAGTAGGCACAGTATCCAAGCTTGACACCGCAGCTGTAAACTACCTGTTGCACCGATACAAAGATATTTTCCCGGCCGACGCAAAGTTCAAATGGGGATTCAAACCGGTCGATACGCGTGAGACTTACTTCCAACTCTTCGCACTGAAGGGTGACGGCAGTAAACGCGGGCCCGCCCTCGAAGGAGACGTAGTCACCAATGCCCGTGCCGACCAGGGACAAAAGGGGTCGGCCTGGGAGGTCTCCATGACGATGAATGCCGCGGGTGCCAGCCGCTGGTCGACCATCACAGGTGCCGAGGTCGGCAAATCGATCGCCATCCTGCTCGACGGCTATGTCTATTCCGCACCCACCGTGAACGGACGCATCGACGGAGGACGCTCCTCCATCACCGGCAACTTCACCCCCCAGGAGGCACAAGACCTTGAGAACGTGCTGAAGTCAGGTAAGATGCAGGCCGGCGTACGTATCGTACAGGAGGATGTGGTAGGACCGTCTCTCGGTCAGGAAGCCATCAGGGACGGGTTCGTCTCATTTTTGATTGCACTGATCGTGCTGTTTATCTTCACCATCATGCTCTACGGGTTCATCCCGGGCACGGTGATCAACGGAGCATTGCTCCTCAACTTCTTCTTCACTCTCGGGACACTGGCAGCCTTCCAGGCGGTGCTCACGCTGCCCGGTATCGCCGGTATGATCCTTTCGCTCGCCATGGCGGTCGACGCCAACGTGCTGATCAACGAACGCATCAAAGAGGAGCTGGCAGCAGGCAAGACGCTGCGTCGTGCACTGGAAGACGGATACAAGAACGCCTTCTCGGCGATCCTCGACTCCAACCTGACCACCATCATCACCGGTATCATCCTGGGGCTCTTCGGTTCGGGAGCCATCCGCGGATTCGCCATCACGCTGATCATCGGTATCGCGTCGTCGTTCCTTACGGCAGTCTTCATCACCCGTCTGGTTTATGAAAACCAGTTGGCAAAAGGAAAATGGCAGGAGCTCACCTTCAATACAGGGTTCTCCAAAGCGATCTTCAAGGAATACCGTTATGATTTCATCCATAACAGCAAGAAAGTGCTGATGGTCATCGCAGCATTCGTGGTAATCAGTATCATCTCATTCTTCTCCCTGGGGATGAACGTAGGAATTGACTTCACCGGCGGACGCAACTATATTGTACGGTTCGACCAGCCGGTACACACCGGAGAGGTACAGGATGCCCTCACCCCCTATTTCGGCGAATCGGTACGGGTGATCACCATCGGATCGAGCAACCAGGTGCGCATCTCCACCAACCACATGATCGACGTCGAAGGAGACAATGTGGAACAGGAGCTGCGCGATCTGCTGGGCCAGGGACTGGAGAAATTTATCACTCCCGGACAATCCATTGAAGACCATATCCAGAGCTCACAGAAGGTGGGGCCGAGCATTGCCGAGGACATGATCCGCAATGCCTTCCTGGCCCTCGCCATCGCCCTGGTCTGTATGGGTCTCTATATCCTGTTCCGCTTCCGCAACTGGTCCTTCTCCATGGGAACCGTTGCTGCACTGGCAGTTGACGCCTTCTCCGTGATTGGTCTCTATTCCCTCCTCTGGAAAGTGATGCCTTTCTCCATGGAGCTCGACCAGACTTTCGTGGCAGCAATTCTCACCATCGTGGGTTACTCGATCAACGACAAAGTAGTGGTGTTCGACCGTGTGCGTGAATATATGCATCTCTACCCGAAACGGGGACTGAGAGAGCTGTTCAACGACTCCATGAACGCCACGCTGGCTCGTACCATCAACACCGGCCTGAGCACCATCTTAGTGATCATCTGTATCCTCTTCCTCGGAGGAGATGCGGTAAGGAGTTTCGTCTTCGCCATGTTGATCGGCGTGGTGGTGGGAACCGTGACCAGCTTGTTCGTTGCCTCCCCGGTAGCCTACACCTTCATGCGCAACCAGCAACAGAAGCACCAAGTAGAAGCAAAGAAATAAACAGATTCAATCCATCATTGAACGGGCAGCAGGAATGCTGCCCGTTTTTGTTGCAATAAAAAACAGAGAGTCGGTTGGCGGATGTCAATATTTTGTTTACTTTTGCAGTCGCAATTCACGCCACAATAGCTCAGATGGTAGAGTAACGCATTCGTAACGCGTAGGTCGCGAGTTCGATCCTCGCTTGTGGCTCCCAGATGACCCTGTTGTCGCCAGGGATCTGTTCTTATTGAAAACAGAACTTTTTCTTACTTTTTTTTCATCCCGTATTTTTGTATCTTTGTGCTCGGTCGGCGGTACGCCGGCCTGTTGATTATTTATATTCATTGCTATGTCAAAGCTGATCGGACACATCTCACAGATCATCGGGCCTGTGGTAGATGTGCGGTTTGAATTCGCAGAATCGTTCGAAATAAAATTGCCGGCCATTCATGATGCACTGCTCGTGTCACATGCCAATGGCCAGAAGATATTCCTGGAGGTACAACAGCATATCGGAGAGAACATTGTCCGCTCGGTAGCCATGGAGAGTACCGACGGACTGAGTCGCGGGCTTACTGTGAAAGCGCTTGGGAGACCCATCAGTGTGCCGGTGGGAGACCAGATAAAAGGGAGGCTGCTCAACGTAGTAGGCCAACCCATCGACGGATTGCAAAAGCTCAGCCGCGAGCAGCAGTATCCCATCCATCGGGAAGCGCCCAAGTTTGAAGAGCTCACCACCTCGGAAGAGGTGCTGTTCACCGGAATCAAGGTGATCGATTTGCTGCAGCCCTACCTGAAGGGAGGCAAGATCGGACTCTTCGGCGGTGCCGGCGTCGGCAAGACCGTCATTATTATGGAGCTGATCAACAACATTGCCAAGGGCCACAACGGCTACTCGGTCTTTGCCGGCGTGGGAGAACGTACACGCGAAGGCAATGACCTGCTAAGGGAGATGATTGATTCCGGCGTAATCAAGTATGGCAAAGTGTTCAAAAAAGGAATGGATGAGGGGAAATGGGATCTGAGCATGATTGATTATGAGAAGATGAAATCGTCGCAGGCCACGCTGGTCTTCGGACAAATGAACGAGCCGCCGGGTGCCCGTGCATCGGTCGCCCTCACCGGACTGGCCGTAGCCGAATCCTTCCGGGATGCAGGGAACGAGGGAAATGACATCCTGCTTTTTATCGACAATATATTCCGTTTTGTACAAGCCGGCTCTGAAGTATCGGCACTGCTGGGGCGCATGCCATCGGCAGTGGGCTACCAGCCTACGCTGGCCTCTGAGATGGGGACCTTGCAGGAGCGGATCGCTTCCACCAAACACGGATCCATCACCTCGGTACAGGCGGTCTATGTGCCGGCCGATGACCTGACAGACCCGGCGCCGGCCACCACCTTCAGCTATCTCGATGCATCGACAGTGCTCAGCAGGAAGATCGCCTCCTTAGGGATCTACCCGGCAGTGGATCCGCTGGAGTCCTCTTCGCGCATACTGGATCCTGCCATTGTGGGAGAGGATCACTATACCACTGCGATGGAGGTAAAACAGATCCTGCAACGATACAAGGAGTTGCAGGATATCATTTCCATTCTTGGGATGGATGAACTCTCTGATGAAGACCGTCTCACCGTGAACCGTGCGCGCAAGGTACAACGGTTTCTCTCCCAACCCTTCTTTATGGCAGAACAATACACCGGTCAACCCGGCGTGATGGTCGGTATTGCCGACACCATCAAGGGATTCAGGATGATCTTGAACGGGGAGCTGGATCATTTTCCAGAAACCGCATTTATGAATGTGGGAACCATTGAGGAGGCAATAAAGAAGGGCAATGCCCTGATGGAACAAACGCAAGTGACAGCATGATTCTTGAAATCCTCTCCCCCGAAAAAACGTACTACAGAGGCGAAGTGGAATCGGTGACCCTGCCCGGAACCATGGGATCATTCCAGGTTCTGAGAAACCATGCTCCGCTCATTTCGTCCCTCCGCCGCGGCACCCTCACCTTCGCAGTCAAGGGAGATCTCCGGTCGATGAAGGTGGAGGAAGGGTTTGTAGAAGTGAGCGATAATAAGATTATTGTCTGTATTGATTCGGTAGAGAAATGAAGAAGTTAATCATCCATTTTCTGCTTTTACACACGGTCATGATCCTAATCACCGGTGTGGGAATCTGGTTCCTGCTAAACGCCTTTTTCCCGTTACTGCTGGTCAGAGGCTATCTCGTGATCCCTCTCTTTTTTTATCTTCTGGGGATTCTCTTTATCAGCCAGTTCCGCCGCTCCGCGATTGTCCACCCGACGAAAATGGTCAACCTCTATATGTTATTGAAAATTATCAAGATATTCACCTCTTTCATCCTCATCCTCCTATACTGGTTCATTCATCAGTCGGATATACGAAGCTTCGCGATTGTCTTCATCATCTTCTATCTGATCGATCTGGTTTGGGAGACCTGTATCTACCTGCGGATGGAGAAGTATATCAAATATCAGGCAGATCACTGTAAACCACCTAAGGAGGCTGTGAATCAATGAAACGAAGCATGGTCATAGCGGGATTCATATCC
>Ga0265294_10009632_pt1 | contig 11103 bp, 10 predicted proteins | sample MunlanPumphouse3_FD_192504 | JGI IMG/M metagenome (GOLD analysis project Ga0265294, IMG submission 192504) | Groundwater microbial communities from a municipal landfill in Southern Ontario, Canada - Pumphouse #3 | ecosystem: Environmental > Aquatic > Deep subsurface > Groundwater | place...
CCCAGACGTTCTTGTCGCAGTTGGCAACTCTCTTTTTCACGTATTCTGTAACTAAATTATGGCGGATAAACTTTTGACCCTTTGCCGATGAGCCAGGCCCTACAATACAGCCTTCACAGAAATATAGATTGAAGTTCTTGTTAAACTTATTGCCATGCTCCGAAAACTGAGTTACAGCATCAATTGCATCAACAGCTCCTTGGGCAGTAATGAAAGAACCATCGATTAGGGAAGTTGAAAGCTCACATGCCTCAACAAAACCTTCAGGAATTGGGTATAATGCACCTTTGTATCCAAATGGAGGGTCGAAATCAGAGTATTCAACTGTCTCTTCTCTAATTTTCATTTCCTTAAACATCTGTCTTAACTCTCTAAAAGAGAGAACTGCATCGATTTTAGCAGAATTTTGATGGCGATTTATATCTTTTTTTGCTCCAAGACAAGGAGAGATATTTACTATTTTTAAATCATTTCCGTATATACTCCTTAGTGCAACTGCTGTTGCTGAGGCTGGAGAAACGGTTCTGGTTATGTTTTCAACAAGATCTGGTACGTATTTCTCAATATATTGGTTCATAACCGGGCAATGAGAAGTTATATAGTATTTTCCAGATTTATCATTTGTTAATATGGCTTGACGATTTGCAACTAAGTCAACTCCAAAAGCAACCTCAGAAACATAATCAAAACCAATCTTTCTTATCATCTTAACAAACTTCCTATAATCGGTTATATCTTCAAACTCTCCCGCAATTGAAGGGTCGCAAATTGCAGCAACCTTGTTTTCAGACTTTATTAAATCCTTAACAACTTGAATTGTGTCGGCAACAATAATGGCATCGAAAGAACAAGCCTGAACACAGTTGCCACAACCAATACATCTCTCAGCAATAACCTGTGGATAAACACTATCTTTTGTAACTTTGATTGCTTTAACTGGACAGTTCCTAACACATGCGTAGCAAGAGGTACAGTTTTTTTCATTGAATGTAAATACACTTGAACTCATAATAATGATGGTTTTTTCAAAGACAAAAATAATATAAATAACCCAAACAACACTATAAAAACGATTTTCTTCGTTTTTTATTTGAAAATCTTTGGAAATTCAAAATTTATACTTTACTTTTGCAAGTTGAAGAAAGAAAGTTTTATGCAACAATTCAAGCTCTATATTATCACATCTCTTTTTATTTTAGGACTACTTGTTAGCCCTAAGATATCATTTGATGATAGTGTTGATGTAGCTCTAAAGTTTGAATCAGGCTTATCAGTTAAGAAGAACACCTCAAAAGGGCCCTTCAATTCAATGATATCATTTGCAAAGACCGACTCCAAAACTAATCTTAATTTCATCCTTACCGACTATAGGTTTGGAACATATAAGATTGACAATTCTTCATCTGGAGACAATACAAACTTACTTAGTCTTAACAATAAGACAACAAAGTTTAGCTATTACCTAATCTCCACTGATAATCGATATTGCAATAAGAAATCGATTCATCAGCTAAACTCAATTCGTTTATAGACCTTTTCAATCTCTATATTGAAATTATAATTTTCAGGAAAATTAAAATTAAATCCTATCGTTACTACAATTCAATTTGTTTTAACACCAAAGTATTATAATAATGGTAGGTAAATATTGGGACACAAAAAAGCTTTTTTCGATATAAGTTATTTAACTTATAAGTTTGACAATTTATTTTAACAAAATACGAAAGGCTACACTTTTAACTAAGTGTAGCCTTTCTTCTTTTAGAGTTTTAAGTCTAAATTCTCTTATTCAGAATATTTAATTACTTCAACAGGACAAGAGTCTGCTGCTTCGATGATACCATCAGTGTATTTCGCATAATCTACACCTTCTATAACAATTGCAAGGTCTTCTATTTTGAAAACCTCTGGGCATACACTCTCGCACATACCACATGCTATACAATCATCTTCTATCCATACTTTCTTTACTGCCATAAGCCATTTTGTTTTAAGATTAATAAATAATTGGACTGATTAATGCTGCAAATATACATATTTATTCCAAAGACAGTAATTTTAACCCAAAAGTTTGTACATTTGTAAATAATTTTATTCCTTTTTATATTATTAACAAAGGATAAGCGTTATTAATTTATTATTTATCAAATCATTTTATTCACACAAGAAATTAAACTATGAGAAAATTGACAGTAATTCTATTTGCATTGTTAGGAGTTGTATTTTTCAACTCATGTAAGGATGAAACAACAGATGAAAAACCTCAAGCCACAGACACAGGAATCCTAAATGAGCTCAAAGGCTATGCAGGAAAAACATATGAAGAAATAAGTGTTACAATCCTAAGTAAAGGATTCACTCTAACCGATAGTAATGTAGGAGAAGGATTTGGGTTCTATACTTTCTCAAATAGCGATGCTACAATTACTTATGACTTTTTTAAATATGAAAATAAGATGTGTATGATGAGTTACTCTTTATACAATGATAACAGAGATGTTTTACTAAGTAATTTTGAAAAATACTCCCTAAGTGCAATAGCTTTTATAGGAAATACCTCATCAATATATGAAGGAGAAATTGAACTATTAGACTCTATGGAAGGTGGTGAAGAATTTGAAAATAGAACTGATTTTTTAGCTGCTTATAATCAAAACAAGCCTAATATTGCGTATTGTTATGAAGACTGGACTACTCAAGACTATATTATAGGTAGTGAATTCGACTACGCAGAAGGTGATGAATATGAAAACTATTCCTTAATTGGATATGCAGACGTAAGTTTATTGCCTCCAATGTTTGACAAAAGCAATAAGTCAATATTTGAAATCCTTCACAAAAAGAGAAGATAAGATAAGACTGACAACTAATAAAAAAAGCGACCCTAAACAAGGTCGCTTTTCTTTTTATAGTGTATTTGATAATGGATTATCTTATTTTATTTCCCAAGTTTCTCCACTATTTAATAGATCGTCCATACATTGGATTTTAGAACTAGCCTTAACCTCTAACATTTGTTGTTCAAATAATTGGTTATAGGTTGGTTTGCTTACAGCACGAATAACGCCGAAAGCCATTGGGAATTCTGGTGGAGCCATTTGAGCTAACATCATATGAATTCCTGAGTTTTCAACTGTTGCATCGTGAACAAGTAAATCCTTTTCTGTAATTCCATTCTTACCTATTTCAACAACTTCAAGATTGTTTCCTTTCAGAATGATACCTTTGTCTTTAGCCTTACCAAATATCATTGGTTTATCTTGCTCAAGCCAAAGTTGACGTTCTTCTCTAAATTCTCTTTCAGTAACTTCTCTATGAGTTTTGTCATTGAAGATAACACAGTTTTGCAAAACCTCAACAATTGCTGCACCATCATGTGCTGCCATTGCTCTACAAACTTCTCCAAGTGTTTTTGGTGAGTTGTCGATAGCTCTTGCAAAGAAAGTACCTCTTGCTCCGATTACTAATTCTCCTGGGTTAAAAGGATAGTCAATAACTCCATAAGGTGAAGTTTTGGTAACTTGTCCTTGTTTTGTTGTTGGTGAGTATTGTCCTTTTGTTAGTCCATAAATACGGTTGTTAAACAATATATAGTTAACGTCCATATTACGGCGGATAACATGAATAAAGTGATTTCCGCCAATTGCAGTTGCATCACCGTCTCCAGAGTTTATCCAAACGCTTAGATGTGGGTTAGCTATCTTTACTCCTGTTGCAATTGCTGCTGCTCTACCATGTATTCCGTGAAATCCATAAGTATTTACATAATATGGAAAACGAGATGAACAACCTATCCCTGATACCATACAGAAGTTTTCTTTCTTATATCCTATTTCAGGAAAGATTCCTAATACTGAAGCTAAGATTGCATGGTCGCCACAACCAGGGCACCATTTAACCATTTGGTCACTGGCAAAATCAGCCTTTGTTAGTTTTATTGGTGAATGTTCTATAGACATAATATTATTCTCCTAAAATTTGATTAAACTTTTCTTTTAATTCAGTAACTTCAAATGGCAATCCTTGAATCTTATTATATTGTTGGAATGCTATTGTTTGGAAGTTCATTCTAAGATAGTTTACGAATTGTCCCATGTTTAATTCACAAACAACTATCTTTTTATATTTTCTCATTATATCTCCAGTGTTTTTTGGAAGAGGCATAATGTAGTTGAAATGAGTTATAGCGATTTTCTTACCTTCTTCTCTCATTTCTTCAACAGCAAGCTTCAAATTGCCCTCTGTTCCTCCCCATCCAACAACTAAAAGATCTGCATCCTGATCACCATAAACAACTTGTTCTGGTATATTGTTTGCAACTCTTTGAACCTTTTCGTTTCTGTATTTACTCATCAGTTCGTGGTTTGCAGGATCTTGAGAAACATTACCCTTACCATCACATTTTTCAAGTCCTCCAATCCTATGACGAAGACCTTCCATTCCTGGAATAGCCCATTGTCTAACAAGAGTTTCTGGGTCACGTTTATATGGTGCGTAAGTTGTGTCGTTTGGTGTTGCAAGTGGTGGATTAATGGTTGGAAGATCTGCCATCTTTGGGATATGGAATAATTGAGATCCGTTTCCAAGATAACCATCAGTTAGAAGTATGGTTGGTGTCATGTGTTCTAATGCAAGACGAGATGCTTCAAAAGCCCAGTAGAAACAGTTTGAAGGCGTTGAACCTGCAACAACAATACAAGGAGCTTCACCATTTCTGCCAAATAAAGCTTGGTAAAGGTCAGATTGTTCAGTTTTTGTTGGAAGACCTGTTGAAGGGCCACCTCTTTGAACGTTAACAATAACAAGTGGAAGTTCAGTCATAACAGCCAAACCAATTGCCTCAGCCTTTAAAGAAAGACCAGGACCAGATGTTGTTGTACAAGCCATAGCTCCTGCAAAAGAAGCTCCGATTGCAGAACAAATACCTGCTATCTCATCTTCTGCTTGGAAAACTCTTGCTCCAAGTGATTTATGTTTAGTAAGCTCTATTAAGATTTCAGTTGCTGGAGTTATAGGATAAGAACCTAAAAATAAAGGTAGGTTTGCTTTCTCAGCAGCTGCAAGTAATCCCCAAGCTGTTGCAATGTTTCCTGTAATGTTTCTATAAACACCCTTTTGCATTACTGCTTGTTTAACTTGAACTTGTTGATAAGGGAAAACGTCTGTGTTTTCACAAAAGTTATATCCTGCTCTAACAACCGCTTTATTTGCGTTTATGATATCAGGATTCTTTTTAAATTTCTTTTCTAAATAAGTATCAGTATGATCAAATTGTTTATCAAAAAGGAAAAACATCATACCTAATGCAAACATATTCCTTGAACGCTCAGCAGATTTCTTATCAGTGAAGATATCCTTTACTGCCTCTGCTGTCATTGTTGTCATTGGAGCCTTAATTACATTATAGCTTGATAAACTATCATCATTTAATGGGTCAGTTTTATAACCACATTTTCCAAATGCATCTTCTGTGAAAGTGTCAGCATCAACTATTATCATGCCTCCCTTTTTAAGCCACTTAAGGTTAGAGAATAATGAAGCAGGATTCATTGCAACTAAAACGTCGCACTTATCTCCTGAACTATAAATCCTTTTCCCAATATGAACTTGAAATCCTGAAACACCAGCGACAGTGTTATGAGGAGCTCTAATTTCAGCTGGATAGTCTGGAAATGTTGCTATATCATTTCCGTCTAATGCAGATGTGTCAGAAAAAAGAGTTCCCGTAAGTTGCATTCCGTCACCTGAGTCACCGACGAACTTTACAACAACATCCTCTTTCTCAATAAATGTTTTTGTTGTCATTTCTTTTATATTTGATAATAACTTTGATTGATTCTAATTACGTCTAATAAATGGCAAAGTTACTAAGTTTATTTGTAATAGAAGATTATTTCACATACAATTTTATCTTTAATTGGCTTTATCAAAAAAAAACAATTTATAGTCTCATAATTCACAATTATTTTAAATCTTAAACAGCTGATTTTACTAATCATAATATGATTAGAATTGATATAATATGATTATTTGAGAGTTTTCTTGTTCTAACTCATTATAACAATTCATCTTTTTAAAATACAATATATCTAAACCATAAGAGAGAACTCCAGTTTGCCTATATAATTCTTTTATTATCAAGCAATACGGATTTACATCTTCGTTTCCATAATCCTCCCTTGCCAACATACTGCCTCTCTGTTGCCAAGGGAGAGGCTGTCCCTTGGCAACAGAGAGGCTCTCCCTTGCCAACATAATTACTCTCTATTGGCAAGGGAGGGTTATTAATGTGAAGTTATAGAAAATTATTATAAGGATTTAGTAGTTTAATACTGCGTTTTGACCCAGAAGTCCTAAGAAAGATTGACACGTCCTAAGGAAAGTTGACAATATTATTATTGAAGACTAAGTTTAGTTTACACTTAAGAAAATAGATTTTAAGGTTCTTAAATGGTGAAAATGCAAAGCTTTAAGATTTATTTTCATTTAAATCTTTGCTCTAAGGCATTTTTTCAATACTTTTGCAACTATATACATAATTAATACTCTAACAATAAATGGCAGGCAATTCAATAGGAAAGATTTTTAAACTAACAACTTTTGGAGAGTCACATAGTGATTACACAGGAGGGGTTATTGATGGATGTCCCTCAGGACTGAAAATTGATATTGACTTTATTGAAAGGGAAATCCAAAGACGAAAACCCTTAGATGAGAGCTTCTCAACTCAAAGAAAAGAAGAGGATAGGGTTGAGTTTGTTTCTGGGATTGAAAACGGAATAACGCTTGGCTCACCCATTGCTTTTATTGTTAAAAATAAGGATTTCAAAAAACAAGACTATAACCACCTTCAGGAATTGTTTCGTCCCTCTCACGGAGACTTCACATATTTTAATAAATATGGCATAATGGCTTCTTCAGGAGGAGGAAGGGCATCTGCAAGAGAAACCTTATCGAGGGTGATTGGCGGAGCTATTGCAAAGCTTATGCTAAAAGAATATGGGATTGAGGTTGTTGGAGAAATTCATTCAATTGGGAAATGGGAATATGCAACACATAGAGATGAGATTGACAAAGATCTAGAGATGATTTCTAAAAATGGAGACTCTCTTGGAGGCATTGTTTCTTGCTCGGTAAAGAACTGCCCCGTTGGTTTGGGAGAACCTGTTTTTGATAAGCTAAGTGGAGATTTGGCAAAGGCTATTATGAGTATTCCTGCAACAAAGGGTTTTGAGATTGGTGACGGTTTCGATTCAACAAGAAAGTATGGGAGTGAGCAGTTGGACAATTGGAATATTGATTTCTCAACCAAGACCAACCACTCAGGAGGAATACAGGCTGGGATTTCGAATGGGATGGATATAACTTTAAAAGCCGCCTTCAAACCAATAGCAAGCCTTTATAGGAAGGTCGAAAGCATTGATAAGGAGGGCAATATTCACAATGTTGATAATAGTGGTAGGCACGATAGATGTTTTATTCCTCGTGCTGTTGTGATAGTTGAGGCTATGGTTGCACTAACCGTTGCCGATCACTTACTAAGAAGTTTTACAAATAAAATAAATAGATAAGAAAGATGAAGAGAATATTAATATTAGTTGTTTTAATAGGAGGTATTTTTGCAGGATGCAATAAGATTGGGAAAGACAGTTTTAGGATTAGTGGCAAATTGTCTAATGCCGAAGAAAAGCAGCTTATTTTTATGGAGATGACAAATCAAGAATTTAATCCATTAGATACCATTAACCTAGATAAGAATGGAGAATTTAAATTTACTTATAAGCTAACTGAGCCTGGAATCTTTGTTTTAATGGCAAGCCCTAATAATTACATAACTTTAATTCCGCAAAAGCAAGAGGATATAATTATAGAAGGGTTTTTCAATTCTTTGTCTAGCTCATATACAATTACTAACTCAAAGGAATCGGAACTTCTTCGCGATTTAAACAAGGAATATATAAGGACTAATGCTATTTTGGCTGAAATCAAACAAACCCTTCACGAAAACAAGTATGCCAATAACTTTGATGAACTAAGGGGTCAGCTTCTTAACCAATACACTATCCTTGAACTGCATCAGAAAGATGTTATAAAGAAATTCTTAGACAATAATAAAGGTTCACTTGCTTGCATAATTGGTCTTTACCGCTCTTTTGACAACCATTATTTATTTAATTTAAACACTGATTTAGACATTTACGAAGGAGTTTATGCTGAAATGCAAAAGACATATCCTTATAACCAACACACAATTGGCTTAAAAAACTTGATAAGGGATGCAAAAAAGAAACAAAATCAACCTCAAGCAGAGCCAAAGAAAGAATTAGCTAATAAGAAATGATAAAAGATAAGTATTATTTTGTTGCAGACACTCATCTTGGAGTGCCTAACTATGATGAATCGCTGAAAAGGGAGAAGAGATTAGTACGTTTCCTTTTGGAGGTAGAGAAAGATGCAAAGGCAATCTACCTATTAGGAGATATTTTCGACTTTTGGCACGAATATAAGAACGTTGTCCCTAAATACTATGTTCGTTTACTTGGCACCTTAGCCTCAATTGTTGACAGGGGGACAGAAGTGCATTTCTTCACTGGCAACCACGACCAGTGGATTGGGGATTATTTTGAGAAAGAGATAGGAATGATTGTTCACAAAGAAGAGATTATAAAAGAGATTGGAGGCAAGATGTTTCTCTTAGCCCATGGTGATGGAATTGATAAAAAGGATAGAGTCTATCTTATTATGAAAGCCTTCTTTAATTCAAAAATCACAAGAGTTCTTTTTGCAGCAATACATCCACGCTGGGCAATTGCATTTGGAAATAGATGGTCTTCAAGTAGTCGGAAGTCTCATTCCGAATATGATTTTATTGATAAGGGAGAAAAGGAACCTCATTTTCAATATTGCATTGAGAAAATTAAAACCACAGATATTGATTATTTTATCTTTGGACATCGACATCTCGACAAGGAATATTGGGTTGGTGAAAACAGAAAACTAATCATATTAAGTGATTGGGTTTATGGCAGTGGATATGCTCTTTGGGATGGCAAGAATTTAGAGTTAAAAAAGTTTGAATAGCAATCAGAAAAACCTTATCTTTGCAAATCTAATATAAATTAATAATAAATACAAAAATATAAGATATGAAAAGTACACCATTTACTCAAAACCATATTGCCTTAGGTGCAAAAATGGCTGAGTTTGCAGGATACAATATGCCAATTTCCTATGATGGATTAGTGATTGAGCATAATAACGTTAGAAATGCTGTTGGCGTTTTTGACGTTTCTCATATGGGAGAATTTAGAGCAACAGGTGCTAAAGCACATGACTTTGTTCAATACTGCACTTCAAACAATATAGATTCTCTTTTCGATGGAAAGATATTATATACCGTTCTTCCAAATGGACAAGGAGGAATTGTTGATGATATCTTAGTTTATAGAGTAAGCGAAACAGAATATTTTATGGTTCCAAACGCAGCTAACATTGAAAAAGACTGGGCTTGGATGAGTAAGATTGCTGTTGAAATGGGTATGGAACTTGGTAAGGATTTTGTTAACGAGTCAGACTCTTGGGCACAACTTGCTATTCAAGGACCATTAGCTCTTAAAGTTATGCAAAAGCTTACATCAACTCCTGTTGAAGATATGGAATACTATACCTTTAAGTACTTAACTCTTGCAGGTGTTGAGAACGTTCTTCTTTCAACAACAGGATATACTGGTTCTGGTGGATGTGAGATTTATTTCGCACCAAAAGATGCTCAAACAATATGGACTGCTCTTTTTGAAGCAGGAAAAGAATTTGGAATTATGCCAGCTGGACTTGGTTGTAGAGATACTCTTCGTTTGGAAATGGGATTCTGTTTATATGGTCACGAGATTGATGATGAAACTTCTCCAATTGAAGCTGGTCTTGGTTGGATGACTAAATTTGAAGAAGGAAACGACTTCGTTGATAGAAAAACCTTTGAAGACCAAAAAGCAAATGGAGTTAAGAAAAAACTTGTTGGCTTTGAGATGTTGGATAGAGGAATTCCTCGTCAAGGATATGAGGTTTGCGATCAGGAAGGTAATGTTATTGGAAAAGTATGTTCAGGAACACAATCCCCTTCAACCTCAAAAGCAATTGGAACAGCACATGTTCAAACAGCTTTCAGCAAAAAGGATACTAACATTTACATTAAGGTTAGAGATAAAATGTTAAAAGCAGTTGTAGTTAGAATGCCTTTCTACAAGGTATAATTTCTACAATACTACATATTTATAGGGCGTTTTGTATTAGAACGAAACGCCCTTATTTGTTTAACCATAAATTTGTCCGTATTGATAAATAGATACTTCAAATATTACATTATATTAATAACCATGTCATTTCCTCATTTGCTAAAATCCCAAACAGAAGTCATAGCCTTTCATAACTGTGAGAACTTCTTCTACCCCACCAACGACAGTTTAACAAACGATGATGCTTTCACCACCAGCTCACCAAGGAACTGGAACTGGGAACGCTTTAACCTAAAGAAAGACTTACTTGCAAAAACATATATTGCACTATCAAAAGGAAATCTACCTGCAATAATAGGACTTTGTGAAATAGAAAGCCAACAAGTTCTTAATGCCCTATGCAACGACTCACCACTTAAGAAAGGAAACTACGACTTCATACACTACGACTCCCCAGACATAAGAGGGATGGATGTTGCGATGATATATAGGAAGGATAAGTTTAAGATAATATCTCATGAACAAATCGTTATTGATAGTTCATTAATTATTGATGAGCCAACAAGAGATATTCTCTATGTTAATGGTATTCTAAACAAAGTTCCGCTTCATCTCTTTATTGTTCACGCACCCTCAAGAAGAAATAACGACAAAAACAAACCACTAAGGAAATCAGTATTTGAACTAATCTATAAGAAATCAAAAGAACTCTACGACAAAGGAGAGAAAAACATAATCATAATGGGAGACTTCAACGACAACCCTTGGGATAAGAGTGTTGAAGAAGGATTTAGGACATCAGGCGGATACCATAACCACCAACCACTTCTAATCAACCTTATGAAGAAAGACAAGAACAAAAGAGGCTCCT
>Ga0265294_10009633_pt1 | contig 11103 bp, 6 predicted proteins | sample MunlanPumphouse3_FD_192504 | JGI IMG/M metagenome (GOLD analysis project Ga0265294, IMG submission 192504) | Groundwater microbial communities from a municipal landfill in Southern Ontario, Canada - Pumphouse #3 | ecosystem: Environmental > Aquatic > Deep subsurface > Groundwater | place...
ATGTTAGCATAACGGATGCCTCTTTTTCCGTATTTTCCTGTCATCCGCGGGTAGACTGCGGAGATTGCAAGAGAAACCGGAGCTTTGCTGACCATTGGCTGGGAAAGAGCTGCTCCTGCAAGCTTTTCTCTCATATCTCCTGGAATTTCCTGAGTGAGGGCATGCTCTTCTGCAACGTACCTGTAAATCCCGGGTTCAAGCCCGTTTCCCTCTCCCACTACAGCATGGATTTCAAGAGGATAAAGAGCTCCTGCGGAAGGGCATGTCCTTAAACCTTCTTTTTGATTTTGAGAAGGCCGGGTGACTGAGACAACCGGTGAGAGCCTTGGCTATTAAAAGTAAAATACAAAAAAGGATGCCATAAAATCAGGAAATCAAATCCAAAAAAGATTTAGGGATGATAAAACAAAATCTTTTATGCCAGCACGGATATGAGATTGTGTCTAAATCTCTATCCATTTTACTTTGTGAGTCTTTTACAGTTCTGGATTCACAACTCAGTAAGGTAATGATGACGAGGAGTTATGAATTCATAGCCTGATAAACTGGGAACAAGAATCTAACAAAAAATAGAGAGTATTTTTCTTCGTGTAACTTCCCGGTTCTTCCGGGTCAGCGAAATAGAGCCTTTTTCTATCTGGACAATACATGCCAAGCTCAAGCTGGATTCTCTCAATAATCCCCATGCAGCAGCTTTCTGTAACTCCGTAGTTTTCTTCCAAAACTTCTATCAGGTTTTCTACTTCAATTCCGTCATAGATAACTTTTTGCAGGCTCTTCAGGATACTTCTTACGAGTTCTTCTTCGGTTAAAGAATCCTGTATCTCGATATTTTCAATCACATACCTGCAAGCCTCCCTTTCTCCCTCGAAATGCAGATATTCCAGAGCAGATAACCTGATGTCATGGTACATATCACTATCACAAATCGGACAATGTATTTTTATAAACATTATTAACCCCTCTATATGATAATAAAATCACATCTAGCAATATAAGAACTAATCAAGCATGATGAAAGTAATCAAAAACTTGAGTGTGGAATAAATTTCTTGAGAACTAAAATGACATCATCCTCAAACTTGTGGTACACAGGTAGAGAAAGAACTATGCTTCTATAAAGGACTAACAGGTGCGACCCCCAATTTAATTATGTGAATAAGATTTTATTCAAAAAAAACTTTTCTAAGTTTTTGCTCTTTAGTTCCTTCCCCTTTTTCCGATTCCACAATATTTTTACTCAAATTTTCCAATTCCTTATATATAAGTACACCAAGCGTATCTTCAAGACTAAGATTTAATTTTTCAGATATCCTGGAAAGAATTTGAACATTTTTTTTAGATAAGAAAACCGGCTCCACTTCTTCTTTACCCCAATGTAAAAGCACAACCTTTTCGATATCCATTTTTTTTATTTGCATAACGCAAAACTCAATACCATGACTTCTACTGCTGAATATTTTTTCATCACACAATCTATCAAGCCATGATGCTAAATCGTTATCCATTGAGATAGTGAACCGTTCTTTCATCACTAAATCATATAACTGATTATAATATAAACAATTGTATGAAAATCGAACCAATACTAAATTACTTATAAGAATAAGTATTAGAATAGTATGATAATTACACCAACAAAGTGTCAAAAAAAATACGAAGAGGGAGGGAGAGTGCTGGATCGAAAGAGGAATGTAATAGAAGAGTCCTGCGGCACAATGTTTGGTACAGTTTCAAGACATTCATTAAGTATAATCATCCTGTTGACTCCTTTGTTTTTGATGGATAAAGGAGAAGAGAAAACAAAAGCAAAATCCACATCTTGGGAAAAAACAGCGTTTTTATGGAGAGAGGAAAACGAAAGTGAACTTTCGGGCAGGACGCTGCTGAATGATGAAAATGACTGCCGTTTACTCGTACAGAATATAAAAGGCTTTATAGGGTTCAGGGCGAATGAGAACTTTGAACCGGTATTTATTGATGGAGATGTGAAAGGCATAACCGGTTATGATAAAAAGGATTTTCTATCCAGAGAAGCAAGATGGTTAGAAATAATCGTATCTGAAGACTTACCTCTAATTTTTAAGAATGTAAAAACAGCTTTGTCTAACCCGGTTGCACCCGCCGAAATCGAGTATCGCATACGGAACAGAGATGGTGATATAAAGTGGATCAGGCAGGTTATTCAGAAAACTCCGTCGGGTTCTGGAAAGCACGGAGAAGTACAGGGATTTATTCGTGATATCACCGTAAGTAAACTGGCAGCAATTTCTCTGGAAAAAATTGAGAATGTACGCATAAAAGAAGTTAATCACAGGATAAAAAATAACCTTCAGGTGATCTCATCCCTGCTAAGTCTCGAAGCTGAAAAATCCACCGATCCGGAAATTCTTGAAGTCTTTCGGAAAAGTCAGAATCGTATAGCTACAATGTCTCTGATCCATCAAAAACTCTGCATAGGAGAAACACATATCATTGATTTTTCAGACTATCTTCGGAAACTTACTGAAGGACTTTTCGGTTCCTACCGGGTAGGAACTGAAAGGGTCAATCTGAGACTGGAACTCGAACAGGTTTATATGGCAACAGATACCGCAGTACCTCTTGGCATTATTGTCAACGAACTGGTTTCAAACTCTCTGAAACACGCCTTTCTACCTGGAGAAGGGGGAGAAATTCGAGTAAGTCTTTCCCGGATGAAGAATTACGAAAAAGAATTTAAAAACTCCGGAAACTCAGGAATTGTACCGAGCTACTCAAATGGAAAAGATTTACAGTTCATCCTGACCGTAGAAGACAATGGCCGGGGAATTCCGAAATTAGTGAACCTTCAGAATAGTAATTCTCTTGGATTGCAGCTCGTAAACATTTTTGTTGAACAGATTGGAGGTTCTATTGAACTTAAAAGAGACAGAGGGACAAAGTTTAATATCCACTTCAGTAAGCTAGAAAAAGAAAAATGAGGCTTTCCTAGACATTAATTTCAGTCAGGCATGTAAAAGTATGCTCTTGCTGTAGGGAATATGGCAAGTATAAGCCAACTTTCCGCAGTAAAATTTTAGATGTCATAATTATTTTTGTTATCGATTTTGAAACTAACGTCATGTAATTGGACATTTATGCATGAGGTAAAAGCAACTATAGGAGCTTTAGAGACTAAAAATGATATCAATTAATTATCATCAAGTTACACCAATGGTCAAAATTACTTAATCTGTTTCAAAAACGCAATCAGGGAAAATGTCGATTTTCTAAAAAATACTGCAGAACATGGGTTGAAATTAGACTTCTCCTTTTTTAAAATCCACTCAGACCAGTAAATCCTCAATCCCTGCCTCTCTTACAATCTCAATTGCCTTCTCCTCTTCTTCAGGTGTAAGCTGGCGGGCAATTTCCGGGTATTCCATTGCATGGTAGCAGGGCCTGTACTGGAACATAAGGTTGAACCTGGTCTCAGGGATATTTTTTGCAACCCATTCTGCGATCGGTTTTGTGCAGCATTCGAGGTTGTCCGGGAGTACGAGGTGTCTGAGAAGAACTTCTGCTGTTTTGTAAGCAAATTTAAAATTTGGCTGGACGATTTCGAGATAATTCTTTATTTTTGAATATTTACGGGCACAGTCATTGTTTCCGTATTTGAAATCCCCGAGGTAGACATCCACCACTCCTTCCAGAATTTCTGCAATCTCAGGGGAATGATACATATTTGAGTTCCAGATAACCGGGTTGTTTTGTGAGGTTTCCCTGATGGTTTTGAGGATAGTGTATGTGTGAGGGGTAGGGGTTACGAAATTCACATTTTTAGCCCCATGGAGACGCCTTAAGTCTATCAGTTTTGCAAGCTTCCTGGGCTCAACCTTTGTTCCGCATTTCGGACATGTGGAGATTTCCCAGTTCTGGCAGTAGACGCAGGCAAAAACGCAGCCTGAGAAGAAAATAGTGTGTGAAGGGACGAGTTCGGGCTCTTCTCCCATATGCATGAATTCGGAGGAGTAATAAGAAGAATCTGTCAGCCTGCAGAAGCCTTTTTCACCCTCCTCTCTGTTGACCCCGCAGTTCCATCCGCAACAGGAACAGTTCCTGAGCATCCTGCCCACAATTGTGATCTTGAGGTCAAGCAAAGACGTGCTGGCTTTAGGGATCTCAAGGAAACTTTCCGTATACATCCTCAGCCTGTCCGGGCTATCTGCATAAACAAGGGAGTCCATAGCTTCTATGTCAAGGCTTTCCCGCAGTTTCCTGTACTCTCTGATGCTTGCTTCATGGATTCTCCGGAGCTCTTCAAGTTCCATTTCAGGATCAAATTCGACTGAAATTCTCTCTGTTATGCGGCAGAGGGCAGGCATTTCATCTCCCTGCACCCTGAGATAGCGTTTCAGGTATTTCGGGACTGCCATACTAGGATATCTGTTTGCATGGGTTATAGGTTTATTGTAAAACTTTTTTATTGTGAAACTTCAATTGTTGCAACCAGGTAGACATTGACAAAGGTAGACATTGACAACTGCAGCGAATAAAGAGCAAAAATTTCTGAGAGAAAGTTTTCTGAGAGAAAGTTTTCTGAGAGAAAGTTTTCTGAGAGAAAGTTTTCTGAGAGAAAGTTTTCTGGGGAAAAGTTCTCCCGCCGCAGGAAGTAATAAAACTGAAACATTCAGGTCCATTTTTTGAAGTTATTTGTTAGCTGTTTTATCTATTACAGGGCCCGAAGCTGGTATTTCTCAGTATTCCTTCCCTGCACCGTGTCGAGGAAACCGCAACCTGCCTTTAAGTATAAGAAATAATCGGCAAACCAGGATATTGATAAGAATAATTTCAGTAATTAACCAGCTTTCAATTTCTTAATTTTTTTCATAAGCTTATCTCTGTGCATTGTAAATAGGTGAAAAATATACTGTGGTTTTTGAAGGATTTTAAGGGGCTTGGTTTTGAACCGCGGACATCAGTGGTTCGAAACATCAAAGCAAATATATTCAATAAAAAATAAAATAACTGTATTCAGATGGGAGAAAAATATGGACAATAAATGCCAGTTTTTCAGGGAAATTCCTCTGGAAGAATGTTTTATTGATAAAGAGCCTTACTACGTTCCTGTGGGAAATGAGGTAGAGGTCTTTATGGCAGCCTACAAAAACCGGCTGCCGGTAATCCTTAAGGGGCCTACCGGGTGTGGAAAAACTCGTTTTATGGAATACATGGCATACAGGCTGAAGCGGCCTTTGATTACTGTTGCATGCCATGAGGACCTTACTGCAACTGACCTTGTTGGGAGGTTTTTGATAAAGGGGGAGTCCATTGAATGGAGCGACGGGCCTTTAACAAAAGCAGTAAAGAGCGGAGCTATATGTTACCTTGATGAGGTCGTTGAAGCCAGGAAAGATACAATTGTTGTTATCCATCCTCTCACCGATGACAGGAGAATAATCCCTGTTGATAAGCTGGGCGTGATAATGAAAGCCCCTGACGGGTTTATGCTTGCAGTTTCCTATAACCCGGGCTACCAGAGTGTTGTGAAGGACCTGAAGCAAAGTACGCGCCAGAGGTTTATTTCCATAGATTTCGACTACCCGCCTGCGGACCTTGAGGTCCAGATTGTGGCACATGAAAGCGGCATTGGGCAGGAAATGGCAAAGTACCTGGTGGAGATCGGGTCGCGAATAAGAAATTTCAAACACCACGGGCTGGAAGAAGGTGTCAGCACACGGCTCCTGATCTATGCCGGAAAACTAATACGGGAAGGCATAGAGCCCGCAAAGGCGTGCCAGATAGCAATGGTCAGGCCTATCACGGATAACCCGGACCTGCAGGTCAGCCTTGATGAGATCATCTCTGCAATAATGGAGTGATAAGCAGATTGTCCTCTTATACGGAAAAACAGGATAAGCTGTCCCGTAAAAGCGCCGGGGAAGGCTATCGGGAAACCCATGCAGAAAAACCCCGGTTTCAGGAAGAGTTTCGAGGATACTTTAAGGAAGACCTCTATGAATTGATAAGGTCGAATTTTCCGAAACCTGACGCTGAAGATATTTCCAGGGCTGCTGAACAATTTGCAGAATTTGACCGGGCTGAACTGAACATCCTGCTGCACCCCGGGAAATTTATCACTAAAAAAGGAAAGAGAGTTCAGGTAGCCTATCTTAAAGTGGTGCCTGCAATCTATAAACTCACAGAGCCCCCGGAAGCCCGGAAAGCCCTGATAAGCCAGAAAGACTGGCAGTATCAGATAAGCCAGAAAGAGCAGAGTCAGATATATCAGAACAGGACAGGAAAGACAAAGAACCAGATAAAGCAGACTAAGACTGAACCTGAGAAGATAAAACAGACAGACCAGGACCAGATAAAGCAGGGTAAGATAGGACCTGAGAAGATAGACCGTGGAGAAGAAAAAGTCCAGATAAACCCGGAGTTCAGCAAATGGCTCTCAATTGCCAGTAAAGCTTCAGAATTAAGCTTTTCCTGTTTTGAGGGTTTCTTTAACTCTTCGCCTGTAATCCTTGAGAAAAAAGGTCCAGAAGGACTGTCCCTTTTGGAGAAATGGACAGAAATCGGAACTTCCCTTGCTGAAAAAAGCAATCAGTTTGCAATTATTTACTTCAATCATACGGCGAATGCAGTGGTTTCGGATAAGTTTTCTGCTGATAGTGTCCCTACTTCATTTTCCGGGGACGTTTCCAGCGGTTCCGTCGGTCTTGAGGGTTTTAGAGAATTCATAAGCCTCGGAGAGAAATTTTCAGGTTTGAATGCTAGGCTTGCTGAAGTATATTTTGAGCACCTCCCTGGTATGCTGGATCTCCTTTCTCCTGAAGAGATCGGGCTTTTTTACAGCATAACCGGTAGTCTGCTGAAGTTTCGGTGGGAGATCGCCGCCGATATTTTTGATGAAGCAAAAGATGTGTTTTCCGCCATTTCACCCCCGAGACAAAAAGAGCTTCTTACAGCGTTAAATAAATTCGCAGGCTGCATGGAAACCTTTCCGGGTTGTTCAGACAGGGCTGCTGCTGCACCTGCATTATTTAAAAATGCTCCTGCAGCAATGGCAAACCTTGACAGCAGAGGTTTTGAAGCCTGGGTGTCGATAGCTGAAGAAATCACGGATATAAGCTCTGATGCAGCTGTTACTTTCTTTAATCGGAGCCCTGGAGCCCTCAGGTACCTGAAAATCAACGAACTTGAGCAGTGGGCTGAAAAGGGAATTACTCTGCTCTCTTTTGAAAAACAGGCTTTTGAGAGTTTTTATGAAAGCAGCTTTAAAGGGCTGGAAAAACACCTTCAATCTCTTAAGGCTGAAGAGAGAAATCTTTTACTTGATATCGGAGCCGAAATCGCGCTTATAAATCCTGGCTGTACTGGCAGTTACTTTGAAAACTCAACTCCTGCCCTCAGGCTGCTTTCAGGCAGTGAGTTCAAAACCTGGGCGGATACGGGAGCCGGCATTTCGAAAGGAAGTTCCAGTTCCGGTTCGGATTATTTTAGAAACTCGGTTACTTCTTTTAGAAAAATACCTGCTTCTTACCGTGCTGAAATACTTGAAACAGCAGAACCTTTGCTTGAAAAAGACTGGCTTCTTGCAGGAAAATTTTTTGAAAACCTGCCCGATATTATTGAAAAAACAAAAATCGGGGACATAAGGAAATGGGCAGATATAGGGACAAAAATATATGATACTGATAGAAATCTTTCTGTAGATTACTTTACTTACTCAGCCCTGCTCCTATCCGAACTTGACATTTATGAACTGGAAGAGTGGGCTCTTAAAGGGCTTGAAATTTTTAAAAACAATGCCTCTTTCGGGAGGCCTTACTTTTCCTTAAAGTCCCGAAGTTCAAATGATTTCATCGACGAACTTACAGGAGGAGTTGCCCTTAAAAAGGTTGCAAATATCCTCAGGTATTATGCAATGGGACTTTCAGGCATCAGTTTTAATATCTGTTCAAAAAAAGAGCTCCCGGGTTATACCATAACCGGCTCTGTGAACCCCATTATTTCAGGCAGGACCATCTTTCTTGAACCCGGAATCAAAAAATATGGGAACTTCCAGGATAATTTCAAAATATATAAGTTAAGTATAATGCATGAGGTAGGCCATGCCAGGTTCAGTTCTCTGGAATCTTCGCAGGAATTAATTGACGAACTGATAGGCAAGATAAGTGCAAAATATGGGACTAATAAAAGTTTCAGGGCTAAAAGGACTGAAAAGGCTGAAATAATCGAAAAGGTTGAAAAGTCTGAGAGGATTGAAAAGCCCGGAAAGACTGAGAGGATTGAAAAAGCTGAGAGGATTGAAAAGTCTGGAAAAGCTGAGAGGATTGAAAAGTCTGGAAAAGCTGAGAGGATTGAAAAGTCTGGAAAGGCTGAAGAGAAAAGCCAATTTTCAGGGGACATATCATCAGGGAAAAGGGTCAATATTTCAGCCATAATATCCATGTTTTCCAATAAGGTCCTGGCAGCAAGCATATTCGGTGTACTTGAAGACGCAAGAATTGAGTACCTGATAATGGACATTTACCGGGGAGTGCGTTCGGATCTTGAATCCATAAGACAGCAGATGCTGCTTTCAAGGCCAGCTCCTGAAGGAGAGCTTGAGAAGCTCATGGAAACCCTGCTGTGGCTTTCAACCTTGCATAACCCTCCTTTTGATCTCGCTGAAGATACCAAACCTGTTTTTAATAAAATTCGCACTATATTGCAGGACAGGGTTTTACAGCCGGATTCCTCTATTTTAACCTCTCTGGAAGCTACTTTTGCCATCTACAGCCTGTTTGAGAGCATTCTTGGCCCGCTGGAATTCCGGAAATACGAGATGTTAAAGAATATTGAATACAGGGGTATGGGGTCTGGTATATTTGATTCGAAGAGCCCTCTCGACCCGGATGAGCACAGGAATGTGATCAGGAGCTTTATTCCAGAGAATGAAAGCAGTTCTGCAATTAGCAGAGAACAACCTGTAAAAGAAGAAACTGAAAAAGAAAAACTGGAAAAGAAACCCTGCGCATCGGACAGGAACTGGAAAGCACTTGGCAGTTGCAGGTATGACGAATGGGACTGTGCGATAAGTGATTACAGGTCAAACTGGTGTGCTGTAAACGAGATCGAGCCTGTCGGCGGTTCAGGCGAATATTATACAGGTGCTTACGACCGTTACCGCAATGAAATTACACTCATAAAAAATGTTTTTATCAGGATGAAACCGGAATCTTTCCACAGGCTGAAAGGTCAAACGGACGGAACAGAGATTGATATTGATGCTTTTTCCAATGCTCTGATAGAACGAAGATGCGGAATTAATCCTGATGAGAAACTTTATGTTAGAAGGGATAAACGCAAAAGAGATGTCGCCACACTCTTTCTTGTAGATGTAAGTGCCTCTACGCGGAAAAGGCTTGGACAGGAAGAGTCTCGAATTTGGGAAAAAAAGAGTGCTGGGGAAAAACGGGGCATTGAAGGAAGAAAAAGCAGTGTGCAAAGAAGGAGCATTATAGATGTTGAAAAAGATGCCCTGATAATAATGGCTCAGGCGCTTGAAACCATAGGGGACAGATATGCAATATACGCATTTTCCGGCCATACAAGGGAAGGCGTGGAGTATTACGTTATTAAAGAGTTCGACGAAGAACTATCAGGTGATGTGGAAAAAAGAATAAGCCTGCTGGAGCCAATAGCTAATACAAGGCTTGGGGCTGCAATCCGCCATTCCATAAAAAAATTAGACCAGGTCAGCTCCGGAACAAAGATCCTTATCCTGCTTTCGGATGGAGAGCCTTATGATACCTGCTACGGAGAAGGGGCATATCAGGGAAAATATGCTGAAGAAGACACAAAAATAGCCATTCAGGAAGGAAATAATCGGGGAATTCACTTCTTTTGCATTACTGTTGATTCCAGCCCCGGAGAATACCTTGACAAAATATTTTCCGACTTCGGGTACACAATAATCGATGATGCACGAATTCTTCCGGAAAGGCTTCCTCTACTCTATAAACGGCTAACTACGTAAGTAATCCCGAAACCGGAATGAATATTAAAAAATTAAAGGAGCAGAATTTAATAAAGTATTTTTACTGTCCCTGAAGCCTCTGCCCGGCTGCCGTCAGTGTTTCACCCAGTGCTTTTGCAAGCTCACAGTTCTGGTTGCATTTTGAGGCACAGGTGCAGTATCTGGGAACGTTCTCCATCATCCACTGTCCCAGGAAGCCGAAGGCTTTAAGCTGTTCTTCGTTTGCAGCCTGTACAAAATTATTGAGGTCCTTTAGTTCCATTTATTATCACCGGCTTTCAGAACGCTGTATATATTTATATACCTGAGCGTTATTATTATGTACAAGTTTGAGATTGTATAGAAAAATGACCTTAACAGAAGTTAGAAAAGTAATGGGATCAGAAAAACAAAAATGAAAAAGAAATAATCGGGAACTGGAGTTTCATTAATTGAATTATTGCGTACACAAAATCATATACACAAAATCGTATTTTCATTATTTTTCTAACAATAGACCTTGAGGCTGATAAGAGTGGAGACTACAAAGGCAGATTCCGAGCTTCATTATATAGAAGAGCTGCATTCAATTAAAGAAGAAGTAACATCCCTCAGAAACGACTTTTCACGTTTTTTGCAGAGAGCTAACCAGCAGCATATTGATGAAATGCTTGCAGAGATGAGAAAAAATTTTATGAAACCGATGGTAGATTATCTTTGCGAGGATGCAAACGAAAGGATGCACAGTCGGATGACGCGGAACTGTGGGATGAGGGAGCTTTGTGAAGTTACGTTCAAAGAGCTTTTGCAGGAAACTGCAGGGCTTGTTGTCAGGCCAAAAATCGAAGCTGCGACTATAAAAATGTACAGGGATAAACTTGAAGAGTTAAAAAAAGAGGCAAAAAGCCCCCTGTGCAGCAGGTGCTTTTCTGAAGCCGGCAATCTTTTTGAAAAGCAGGTCAAAATTATGCGTTCCCTCCAGATATATGAAGACAGGGAAGATATGGACGAAAAAGGAGACATAAGTGCAATAGAGCCTGAAAAGATAGTGTCCGAAGTCTGCGAGCCAGTAGCAAACAGGCAGAGGCTTCTTATGCTCAAGGCGCTTTCGGGTGAGAACAAGACCTTTTCCG
>Ga0265294_10009634_pt1 | contig 11102 bp, 9 predicted proteins | sample MunlanPumphouse3_FD_192504 | JGI IMG/M metagenome (GOLD analysis project Ga0265294, IMG submission 192504) | Groundwater microbial communities from a municipal landfill in Southern Ontario, Canada - Pumphouse #3 | ecosystem: Environmental > Aquatic > Deep subsurface > Groundwater | place...
CTCCTTATATTCTTAATTATTGTATCATGTATTGCCCTTTAAAGAAGCAATTGTGACTTAAAATGTGATTTATAATTAGGTTTTTCAAGAACTGAAATTGTCAAAAGTTGATATTGAGATATAAAAAATACTTTGATATAATTAATAAGGGCACACCATAGAAAGTTCTCCTCACGGGAACTTTTTTATTTTAAAAAGGAGGCTATTATGAAAACGAAATTTATCTTTGTGACGGGTGGGGTTGTATCTTCTTTAGGGAAGGGTATAATGGCTTCATCAATTGGACAACTATTAAAAAGTAGAGGTTTTAAAGTGTTCATGCAAAAGTTTGATCCTTATATTAATGTTGACCCAGGGACAATGAGTCCTTATCAACATGGGGAAGTTTTTGTGACTGAAGATGGAGCTGAAACGGATTTAGACTTAGGCCATTATGAACGTTTTTTAGATGAAAACTTAAGCAAAGAATCTACTGTAACCACAGGAAAAATATATTCTACTGTTATTGATAGAGAAAGAAATGGTGACTATGATGGGGCAACAATTCAAGTTATTCCACATATTACAAATGAAATTAAAAAAAGACTTAAAGATGCGGCAACAAGCTCAAAAGCGGATGTTGTCATTACAGAGATTGGCGGTACAGTAGGGGATATTGAGTCCTTACCATTTTTAGAAGCCATTAGACAAGCAAGAAGAGATATTGGTTATGAAAACACTTTATATATTCATACGACTTTACTTCCTTTTTTGAAGGCTGCTAATGAAATTAAAACAAAACCTACCCAACACTCAGTAAAAGAATTAAGAAGCTTAGGGATTTCACCAGATATGATTGTTTTAAGAAGTGAAGTACCCGTATCAAAGGATATTAAAGAAAAAATTGGATTATTTTGTGATGTTAAAAAGGAGTTAGTCTTTGAATCGGTTGACGTAGACATTATTTATAAGATGATTTTAAGTTTAAAAAATCAAAAGATTGATGATAGAATCTTAGAACATTTTAAACTTGATGCTAAACAAGACTCTAACTTACAGCCATGGGAAAACCTTATTTCAAGAATTAGTCGTCTTGATGATAGTGTTACCGTTGGATTAGTCGGTAAATATGTCAGTCTTCATGATGCCTATTTAAGTGTTAGTGAATCACTAAAACATGCCGGGTATCATTTGGACAGACATATTAAATTGGTGTGGTTAAACAGTGAAAAGATTACTGAAGACAATGTTGCGTTCACATTAAAGAATCTTGATGGAATCATAGTACCGGGCGGATTTGGAAAACGTGGAACAGATGGAAAAATATTTGCGATTCAATATGCTAGAGAAAACAATATTCCTTTTTTAGGTATTTGTTTGGGGTTACAACTAACGGCTATTGAGTTTGCGAGAAATGTATTAGGAATGAAAGATGCTACATCTAGTGAGTTCCACCCACATACAAAATATGCTGTCATTGATTTAATGAAGGGTATGGAAATTAATAAACTAGGGGGAACACAACGTTTAGGTTCTCACCCATTCAAGATTAAAAAAGGGACACTTGTTCATTCAATGTATAAAACCACTGAAACCGCCGAAAGACACCGCCATAGATATGAGTTTAATAAGAACTATCAAACTCAATTTGAAGAAGCTGGCATGGTGTTTAGTGGTATTAATCAGGATTATGAAGGGATTGAGATTATTGAGTATCCAAAGAACGATTTCTTTGTGGCAAGTCAATTCCATCCTGAGTTTAAATCAAGGCCTTTAAGACCACATCCACTCTTTTGTGGTTTCGTGAATGCATGTAAAACATTCAAACAAAACAAAATTTAACTGCATTCATTTGTAATATTAAGGATTAAAGCGTATAATAAGAATGGAAAATAATTATTTTAGGAGGATATAAAATATGGCATTAGTATCAGCAAAAGAAATGCTTCAAAAAGCTAGAAAAGAAGGCTACGCTGTAGCACAAATTAACATTAACAACTTAGAATGGACTAAGAGTGCTCTTGCAACCGCTCAAGAATTAAATTCACCAATTATTTTAGGTGTATCAGAAGGTGCAGCTAAATATATGGGTGGTTTTAGAACTGTTGTTGCAATGGTAACAGAATTAATCAACTTTTATGGATATACAGTTCCAGTTGCACTTCATTTAGACCATGGTTCATATGAAGGTTCATTTAAAGCATTAGAAGCTGGATTCACTTCAATCATGTTTGATGGATCGCATTATCCAATTGAAGAAAACGTTCAAAAAACAAAAGAAGTTTTAGCAGCAGCACACGCTAAAGGCGTATCTGTAGAAGCTGAAGTTGGCGGTATCGGTGGAGAAGAAGATGGTGTTGTTTCTTCAGGTGAACAAGCAGACGTTGAAGAATGTCGTTTAGTTGCTTCACTAGGTGTGGATTTATTCGCAGCTGGTATTGGTAACATTCACGGAACATACCCAGCTAACTGGGCAGGTTTAAACTTCGATTTATTAAAAGAAATCAGTGAAGCGACAAATGGAATTCCATTAGTATTACATGGTGGTACAGGTATTCCTGAAAATCAAGTATTAAAAGCAATCAGTTTAGGTGTTTCTAAAATTAACGTTAACACTGAATGTCAATTAGCATTCGCTGCAGCAACAAGAAAGTATATTGAAGAAGGTAAAGACCATCAAGGTAAAGGTTTCGACCCTCGTAAATTACTTGGACCTGGTGCAGAAGCCATTAAACAAGTTGTTAAAGACAAATTAACAATGTTTGGTTCAGTTAACAAAGCTTAAATTTAAAACTATGTAAGAGCACCTTAGGGCGCTCTTTTTTATTAAATTTTGGGGGATTATTTTCAATATCGTCCTACTTGATTATAAATTTAATATCGGTATAATATTATTTATTGAAAGGTGTGATACTATGGATGATAAAGTATTTCATGATTATGCAAGTTGGTTAATTGAAAATTCTAATTTGTTTGATAAACTGAATTTAGCTAAATCCCTCTTAATGGATCGATACAAACATGTGTTTGATGTGATTAAATATTTATATGATAAAAATATTGAAAATAAACATCTTGATGAAGATGAATTTCAAATTTTTAATGCGGGGTTTTACTATTTGTTTGAACAATTCGACCAAATTAGTTTAATCTTAGAACACACCTATAATGGGGATGTTTATGCCCTTGATCAACAAGCCTCAACGATTATTCTGCTTCTTAATACCATTGAACTAGAAAATGAATTATATGATGCCGCTCAAGGTCAAGAAGAAAAAACAAAACCACTCACGGATATCGAACAAGAAATATTAGCCATCTTAGAAAGAAAAGAAGATGCCCCAGTTGAACTTTATGAGAAACTGGATAAAGTATCGGTGAAGTTATACGACGAGTTTGGTATAGACTTTTATCCAATCGGTGAAATATTCTTTGAAATTGCTGAGGAATACGATTTACTAGATGAAATTTAAACCATTGAAAAATGGTTTTTTATTTATACAAAAAACTTTGGGTTTTTGATTTTCAAGTGTTATAATACCGTTAAGTAAAAAAGGAGTGAATTTATGAAAAGAATAGTTTTAACAATGAGTATTTTTATGATGACTTTGATGCTAAGTGGGTGTAGTTTTACTTTACCCACTAAAATAGCCGAACAACCAAAAATTGAAAATATTGAGTTCTTAGAACAAAATGATGAAGTGGTTGAATATTTAATTAATTTCACAGACGGAACAACTCAAACCATAACCATCTCTAATCAAGAAGTAGCGCCTTCAAATGAAATTACTGTAAATGATTTATATCAAGCGGCGTTAGAAGCTGGATTTACGGGGTCTATGTTGGATTTTATAGACACTTATGTAGATGTTACAGTAACCAATGACTATACTAAAGCGGTTCAAAAGGGTTTAAGAAGTAGCGTAAGTGTACGTGCTCTATTTAGAAGAGTGGAAATAATTAATCCAATCTTCGGAATTCCTCGTGAGACTACAGTGGAATATGGTAGTGCTGGAAGTGGTGTTATATACAAATTAGACAAATCTTCTGGAACGGCTTATATTATCACTAACCATCATGTAGTCTATGATAGTAACAGCAACACAAGCAATAAAATAAGTGATGAAATTTATATCTCATTATACGGACTTGAACAACCAAGTAATCAAATAAGAGCCACTTACGTTGGTGGGTCTGAAACCTACGATATTGCGGTATTGAAAGTGACACAGTCAGAGATTATTAAAAACAGTATGGCTGGAAAAATAAGTTATGTTAATTCAGATAACTTACAAGCTGGTGATGTTGCGATTGCCATTGGAAATCCGGAAAATAATGGTATTAGCACAACCCAAGGTATTATTTCACTGGAAAGTGAGTATATTGAAATGGCAAATAGTAATAATACAGATAGCATTACTTACCGTGTTATGCGTGTGGATACAGGGATTAATAGTGGTAATTCAGGCGGCGGGCTATTTAATGCAAATGGTGATTTAATTGGCATTGTAAATGCGAAGATGGTTGATACTTCAATTGAAAGTATTGGTTATGCAATTCCTTCTAACATCGTTATAAATGTTTCCGATAACATTATTTATCATAGCGATAATAAGGCAAATGAGAAAGTGAAAAAGGCTTTCTTAGGGATTACCATGAAAGTTGATGAAACAATCGTCAGTTATAATGAGAATGTTGATAGAATTGTTATTAAAGAATCCGTTAAAGTAGATTCTATTAATGTAGGGTCACTTGCCTCCCTCTATTTTGAAGTAAACGATGAAATAGTTAGCATTACTTTAAAAGGTGTTACGTATCAAATTAACCGGCTTTACCAAATATCGGATTTGTTATTAAAAGTAAGAAGTAATGATACAGTAACATTTACCGTTAATAGAAATTCAGTCATTACCGATTTAGAGATTAAATTTTTAGAGCAAAACTTTATTATAGTGGACTAAAAAAGGGACCAAGCGGTCCCTTTTATTATGTTATACTTATTTATGTTTCATATGTGGGAATAAGATGATGTCTCTAATGTTATTCACATCGGTGATTAACATTACGAATCGATCAATCCCAATTCCTAAACCACCTGTTGGTGGTAAGCCATATTCTAAGGCTTCTATAAAGTCAGTATCCATTTCATTGGCTTCTAAGTTTCCAAGTTCACGTTCTTTTAATTGACTTAAGAAACGTTCTTTTTGATCAATAGGATCGTTTAATTCACTGAATGCGTTGGCATATTCTCTACCATCAATGAATAATTCAAATCTATCGGCAAATCTTCCGTCTTGTTTATTCTTTTTCGCTAGTGGAGAAATTTCAGTTGGATGTCCATAAATGAAGGTTGGTTGAACAATGGTTTTTTCAACAAATTCATCAAAGAAAGTTTCAATAATATGTCCTATAGTAAAATGTGGTTCAACTTTAACGTGGTGGGTTTTTGCGATAGCTTTAGCCTCATCTAACGTTTGAACGGCTTTAAAATCAATGCCTGTAATTTCTTTAATGGAATCGGTCATACTAATACGTTTGAAACCTTTCTTTAATGAGATTTCTTTACCTTGGTAAACAATATCATATTTCTCTAAGATTTCAAATGTTACATAACTTAAAACATCTTCAACTAAATCCATCATGCCTTCCATGTCAGAGTATGCTTGGTAAGCTTCAACGGTAGTGAATTCTGGATTATGTTTTGGGCTCATGCCTTCATTTCTGAATAGTCTTCCGATTTCATAGACTTTTTCTAAACCACCAACGACTAATTTTTTAAGTGGTAGTTCAGTGGCAATTCTTAAATAGAATTCCATATCTAATGTGTTATGGTGTGTAATGAATGGTCTCGCTGTAGCACCACCTAAGATAGGTTGTAAGACTGGGGTTTCAACTTCAATGAATCCACGGCCATCAAAGAATCTTTGGAAGGCACGAATAATTCTTGGCCTTGTCAAAGCGATACGTTTTGATTCTTCATTAACAATTAAATCTACATAGCGTCTTCTACGAGCTTCTTCGACGTCTTGAAGCCCGCTCCATTTGTCAGGAAGTGGTCTTAAGGCTTTTGATAAGTGTGTATAGACTCTCGCTTTAATGGTTAATTCACCGGTTTTAGTTCTAAATACTTGACCCGTTACACCAATAATATCCCCTAAGTCAGCAAGTTTAAATACTTCATAAGGTATATCGCCAACCATGTCTTTTCTTACATATACTTGAATTTGACCGTCAATATCTTGAATCGTTAAAAATCCAGCTTTGCCTTGGATTCTCTTACGCATAATTCTACCAGCGATGGTTACTTCTTGGTTCATGTCTATTAAAGTATCATGATCAAATTGGTCATATTGGTCAAATACTTTCTTAGTTGTATGGGTTCTATCAAATCGTGCCCCAAATGGGTCAACCCCTAAGTTTTCTAAATCTTTTAGTTTATCTCTTCTAACCAGTTGTTGCTCAGTTAAATGTTCATCCATTATATTCACTCCTTAAAATCTATATCATTATAACAAATAGTTGTAAAAAAAGCGAGATTTCCTAATCTTATTTAACCTACAAAAAACCACAAGCGTTAACTTGTGGTTTTGAATTCATCTATTAGTTCATACATTAAGTCATCTTTTCGGGGGTTATCGGTCATTAGTACTTTAACTACAACCGTTTTTAACCCAAATCTAATCTTTATGATATCTCCAACTTTAACTTCATAGGAAGGTTTTTGAATTTTATCATTGACGCTTATATGACCTTCAGTACTTGCGTCTTTTGCGACAGTACGTCTTTTGATTAATCTAGAAACTTTTAAATATTTATCGAGTCTCATTGTTATCAACAACTTCGCTAATTGTTTCTTCAGTAACTAAAGTAGTAGTACCATTACCATTTTTTTCATCGTAACGTTTTAGTTTGCCTGTTTCAACAATTTCATCAATATCTTGTTTGGTTAATGTTTCAACTTTCAACAAGTAGTCAGCAATAGTGTCTAATAAAGTTCTATGTTCAAGTAATAGATCTCTAGCTTGATCGTAAGCAGTAGTAATAATGGTTCTAACTTCTTTATCAATTTCCAAAGCAACTTGGTCAGAGAAGTTCTTTTCTTTTAAGTAGTCTCTACCTAAGAATACATTACCAGTATTGGATTCATATTGGATTGGACCTAAGTCACTCATCCCATATTCAGTCACCATAGCTCTTGCAATCTTAGTTGCGGTTTGGAAGTCTTGATAAGCTCCAGTAGTGACATCACCAAAGACGATTTCTTCAGCAACACGACCACCAAGGTAGCCGGTAATTCTAGCGGTTAGTGATTCTTTAGATTCTAAGAATGTTTCTTCTTCAGGCATCATTAAGTTATATCCACCCGCTTGACCTCTTGCGACAATCGTCACTTTTTGAACGACGTTTGAATGTTCTAGTTTTAACCCGATAACAGCGTGACCGGCTTCATGATAAGCAATAATTTTTCTTTCTTTGTCAGTTACTTTTCTTGAACGTTTAGCTGGCCCTAACATAACTCTGTCCATGGCTTCGTCTAAGTCTTCAAGTTCAATAACCTTACGGTTTGATCTTGCAGCTAGCAATGCTGCTTCATTTAATAGGTTTTCTATATCAGCCCCACTAAATCCAGGAATACGTTTGGAGACATCGCCAAAGTTTATGGTTGGGTTTAAGTGTTTATTTCTTGCGTGTACTTTTAGGATAGCTTCTCTACCCGCAACATCTGGTAAATCTATGGTAATTTGTCTATCGAAACGACCAGGTCTTAATAATGCAGGGTCTAATACGTCAGGTCTATTGGTTGCAGCCATAACGATAATACCAGCATTTGGATTGAATCCGTCCATTTCAACAAGTAGTTGGTTAAGTGTTTGCTCACGTTCATCGTGACCGCCACCCATACCTGCACCTCTTTGTCTACCAACGGCATCGATTTCATCTATAAAGATAATACAGGGTGCATTTTCTTTGGCAACTTTGAATAAGTCTCTTACTCTTGATGCCCCAACCCCAACAAACATTTCCACAAAGTCTGAACCTGAGATTGAGAAAAACGGTACGTTTGCTTCACCTGAAACAGCTTTAGCTAGTAAGGTTTTACCTGTACCTGGAGCCCCAACTAGAAGAACTCCTTTTGGAATTCTAGCACCAATATCTCGGTATTTCTTTGGAAATTTTAAGAAATCGATAATTTCTTCAAGTTCATGTTTTTCTTCTTCAATACCCGCAACATCTTTAAATGTAATAGTTTTAGAGGTAGAAAGTCTTGCTTTTGATTTAGCGAAATCAAATGCTTGTTTGTTTGCCCCTCCGCCACTCATTGAACGGTAGAAGAACACCCCTAAGACGACCAACATAATAATTGGTAATAAGATGGATAATATATCCCAAAATGATACACCAGAACGTTCAACATAACTTAGTTTAATACTATGAGAATCGAAATTGACATTTGCTGATAAAGCGGTCCAGTTATCGATTGTCATGGTAAAGTTATATGTTAATTTACCACCTTGATAAATTTTAATTCGGTAGGAATTAATATCAGTTGGAATTGGTGTAACTGTAATCTCAGACCCATTTAATGATGAGTTTGTGATAGCTGTTTCAAATGATTGAGGACTTAGTGTTGCAGGATCTTCAGCCCTAAACATGTTTTGTAGGAAAAAGAATGACCCGAATAGAATTAAGGCGAATATAATATATATCCCAAATCCTTTAAGTGGTCCTCTAGGGTTTGTTTCGTTTTTCTTTTGATTCATTTAATCACTCCTTATTTCATATAGACAGATTCCTTTAATACACCGACATAAGGGATATTACGTAATAATTCGTTGTAATCAAGCCCATAGCCTACGACAAATACTTTAGGAATTGTAATGCCAATGTATTTTGGTGTAAAAGGTATAACTCTGCCTTCTGGTTTATCTAATAAAGTTACCACTTCAATAGAAGCAGCCCCTCTATGTTTTAATAATTTAACAACTGTATCTAGTGTTTTTCCGGTATCGACGATATCTTCACAAATGATGATGTGCCTGTCTTTAACCGATGTATTAATATCCATACGGATCTTTATATCACCACTTGATTGTGTACCGTCATAGGATTTAACATCCATAAATTCTATTTCACATTCTAAGTCGATATGTTTCATTAAATCACTCATGAATGGAACACAGCCTTTAAGAAGACCCAAGACAATTGGCCTTGGTGTGTTTTTATAATCTTCTGTTAATTGTTTACCAAGTCTTACGCAAATATCATTAATTTGCACCTCAGTAACTAAAACTTCTTTAATTAAATCGTGCATTGTACACATAGTTTACCCCTTGTTGAATTTAATATAAATAACCTCTTTATTTTCTGGATTTTGGTTATAATAGCGTCCTAATACAGCGAGTACTTGATTTGAAGAATCTGTAATAATGATGTCAGAGTCTCTAAGTTCTAAGGGAATCTTTTTGTCGATGTAGTAGTCTTTAAGCTTTTTATGACCAAAAGGAAAATACAATTTGTCACCATTTTTCCTTGTTCTGGCTATTAATGGTAACATTAATATATTATAGCACAATTTTATTTCATAATTAGTATTTTCATCAAATTTATCAGAAAAGCTAATTGAGGTGTTATCACCTAAAACATTATAACTATTTAAATCCAAGATTTGACTTAGTTTGCTCTTAAGTTTTTGTTTTTTTATATATAACTTATTATAGTTTTTTTGTAGGACATAATTATCACCTATGTCATAAGAAGCGTTTGGCCCTGAGGTATCAATAAAATCTAAGATGGAATTGATCTTTTCAAATGATTGATCAACCCTGAATTGTTCTAATAAATAAGCAATAATATCTCTTTTTAAAGCGATATTCAATGTATCAAAATCAGGTTTTAAAAAGGTTGTTTTATGATTTAGGAACTTAATTGTCTCACCTCTAATAAAATCAAACGATTCAAGTAGAGTTTGATTATATTGTTTTAGTTTGTCTAAAAAATGAGGATTTTCATCTATCAAGGTTGGGACAATATTATGCCTATATCGATTTCTTGTGTAAGCATCTTCTCGATTTGAAGAATCTTCAAAGTAGAAAATATTATTTTCTTTTGCATAAGTTTCGATGGCATCTTTTTTAACCCCTAATAAAGGTTTAACGAAATGCATATTATATTTATAATAGTCTTCTCTAATCCCTGCATACCCTAATAAGTTACTGCCTCTTGATAGTTTCATAAGAATGGATTCCGCTAAATCATTTAAATGATGAGCTGTGACAATAACATCTGTGTTGTAGTTTTTAGCAGTTTCCATTAATAATTTCTTTCTTAATAAGTGGGCTTCATTTTGAAAATCTTCGTTTGGTAAATCTAAAATATAGTATTCAAAAGGGACGTTTTCCTTCTTGGTTAGTTCTTTTAAGTAGAAAGCTTCATCTTTAGAAACTTCGCGCTTTTTATGGTTAAAATGAACAACCACAAGATCAAAATTTTGTTTTAACAAGATATGAAATAAAACAAGTGAATCTATACCACCAGAGACACTTAAAATGATTTTTTTATTTAAATAGGGTTGCATTATTTTTAAAATGGAACTTTTCATGTTTGTTATCACCTTACATAGATTATTATAACATAATAGTAAAAATAGGCATTAAAATAACTAATAATCGTGATATAATATTTAAAAGATTGGAGGCCCTATGTTAGTACTTGCAAGTAATTCTGAGCGTAGAAAGAAACTACTTAATGATATTGGTGTTAACTTTATTAGTGTTGATAATAAAGTCAGTGAGACCATTGATGAAAAATTAAAACCAAATCAAATTGTAATGACTTTATCCAAAAGAAAAGCGGAAGCGGCATTGATTACTAATCCAGAAGATACCATCATTGCTGCGGATACAATTGTCTATTTTGAAGGAGAAGTATTGGGAAAACCTAAAAATAGCGAAGATGCTTTTGAAATGCTCAAAAAACTAAGGGGAAACAAACACTGTGTTTATACTGGGGTAACGATTATTAATAAACACAAAGAAAAAACCTTTTATTCAAAGGCTGATGTGTATATGAAAAATTACAATGATTTAATCATATATGAATACATCAAAACCAAGGAACCAAAA
>Ga0265294_10009635_pt1 | contig 11099 bp, 11 predicted proteins | sample MunlanPumphouse3_FD_192504 | JGI IMG/M metagenome (GOLD analysis project Ga0265294, IMG submission 192504) | Groundwater microbial communities from a municipal landfill in Southern Ontario, Canada - Pumphouse #3 | ecosystem: Environmental > Aquatic > Deep subsurface > Groundwater | place...
CTCCACAACCGGACTTTAAGGCCGCCTATCAAGCGATTATAGATCAAGGTTGGGGCGAAGATAAGGTAATTGTTTCTGCTTTTACACAACTTGATAAAGTCTATTTAGACAGAAGTGATTATTGGTTAGCGATTGATTTAAGCGGCAAAACTTTAGATAAAAGTAACTTGAGTGAGCGAGAATATTATAATAACGCTATTACTATTAAAACTGCGGAGCAGTTAAAAGAGTTAATAGAAAGCAAAAGCGGCTATATTATAGTTGACAATATGACTGGAATTAGGTTAGATAGAGAGATTAATTATTTAATTAATCAGCAAAAGTTAATTTTTTATAATAAAACCGGGCAACAAGATCCTATTTGGGTATTTGCTTTTTAATAGTTATGATAAGAGTTATAAAACAATATGGAATATCAATACTATTATTAATATTAGCTATTTTTTGTCTATTTAATATTGGTCAAAATATACAAGATGCTTTTACGGTCGTTACTAATTCCCTGGCTTTATTATTAGCAGTAGTTTATTTTGTTAACTTTGAGAGAGACATAATTATAAAAATAAAAAGTTTTGTTCTAAATATTAAATGGCCATTTCGCGGTAAGACAAAAAAGATATTAACTAATGTTTTAAACTTCATTGTTAAAAAAAGATGGGATATTATTTCCTATCTTTTTATTTTTCTTTTATTCCTTATTACTTTGGTGGAATTTAGTTTTTTAGAAAAGTTTATTAATTTATCTTGGATAAATAAATATCAAGTTATTTTAACCGTACTAGCTATTCTAAGTGGTGGTTTAACTTTTTGGCATAATAGAGAGAGGGTAGAAAAAGAAAGTGAAGAAGAGCAAAACAAGGAGAAATTAGCGGAACAGAAAAGAAAAGAAGAGTTTCCCCAAAAATATCCGAAAATAAACAAAATTCCTGTTTTCAGGAATTTGATTAAGTGGATGTATAAAGAGAGATTTGTTTACTTTTTTGGATTACTTTTAATTTTAATTATATTCACATTTTTAAAAGCACCTTTTTTTAATGATCCATTTACTGGTGCACAATCCAAAAAATATAATTCTTCTGTAGAGCCAGCTATGTATATGGCAGAATACAATAATCCCTTAATTAGTATTAAAAAATATTTAGCAAATCCAATATCTAATCCAATTGGAAATTTTCAAGGATATTTACAACCACCGTTAATAGAGTGGGGCCTAGCAACCATATACAAAACTTTTCCCAACAACTCAATTGAGTTCAATACTAGGATTTTTATGAATATTGTAGGAATTTTACTACTTATTTCTATATTTATTTTTTTAAAAAAAATAATTACTACCAAAGAAAGTTTATTGGTAACCTTTTTAATATCCATAAATCCAATTACCAATTTATGTAGTTATTCAACGGTTTATGATGGTATGATGATTGTTTTTGCGTTCATATCATTATCAATCCTAATAAAATTTTTAAAAGAAAAAAAATTTTCAACCTTGCTCTATTCTAGCGCTATTTTTGGATTAAGCGCATCTATGAAATATTCTATATTTGTTTGGCTTACTCCACTATCTTTAATCTTAATATATTTTTATCTTAAGGATAAAACAGAAACTCTTAAATCATTTTTAATATACAACTCAATGCCCCTAATAATATTAATGATTGTTAGAGTCTCTTTTAAGAATATATCGATTCAACCATTAAAAAGCATATTAATTTTATTTTTGTTATTTATTCTTTATTTAGTAATTAATATTTTAGCAAATCAGTATAAAAATAAATTAAAAAATCTAACAGAAAAACTTTTAAAAAATAAATTTTTATTAATTATCTTTCTCTTTTTAGTGACATTTTTACTATCTTTATATATAAAAATATTTAATATTAAAACATCAATATTTTTAACTAGTTCAAAAATAATATTTGAACCAAAAGTATATGAATATATAATAAATTTAATCAGCACATACTCAAGTAATATTATTTTAAGCATTGGGTTGATTGGAATAATACTAACCATATTTTTTGGAAAAAATCAAAAAAGCAAAATTCTTATTTTAGGATTATCAATTGCATCTATTTTTTATCTAATAGTTGCTTCGAAAGTTATATTTTTTCATGAATATTATACCCTAGTATTCCAATTAACATTAACCATAGCGCTTGTTCATCTTTTAAATAATTTATTAAAAATACTTACTAATTCAAAGAGTAACAAGGTCTTAATTTTTACTTTTATAACCTTTTTATTAATCACATTAACAACCTACTTAGTCACAGAAACCAAAGCATTATTATCGTCAAATAGCCGGGGTCATCTAGAGGCTAGCGAGTATTTGATTACAAACACTGAAGTTAATGATTTTTTTATTCCTCAGTATAGCACAAACTTTTTCAGTATTTACACAAAAAGACCATCTCTTGATAGATTTAGCTATATTGAGACAGAAGAGGTTAAAAATAAAATAAAAGAAAAGGGGTTAAAATTAACTATGGATGAGCTAAATATAAAATATATAATATCAACAAGGCAAACAGTTGACGTCCTGCCTTTCGCTAATCTTTTTTCTGATGAAAAATTAATCTCATCTGATCTTGGTGATACTAGAGAAATTACAATTTTGAATAAAGTAAATCTTGACTATGTGCCTAATAATGATTTACTTAAAAAAATGAAGATTGTGGAAGAGAACGATATTAGGGGCAAAATTAAATTAGAACAAAAAATAGGGGATTATTATTTTTATATTTTTACAGATTGATTTTTACTGTAAAAAAATTGTTTTATTGCAAAAATAATAATAAAAATATTTAGCAAAAATAAACAAAAAAAAGTAGAAATTGTAATTCCATAAAGTCCAAATCTACCAAATAGAATATAATTAAGAATAACATTTAAAACACCAAAGAAAATTGTCGCAAATGAAACTTTTTTAGCATATCCTCCGGGCAATAAATAACCTTGCTCTAAAAAATGCACTACATATTTAAATGGAGTTAAAAATAAAAAAGGTATCAGAAATATTAATAAATGATTAAAGTTATACTTTTCACTATTATGAAAAAAAATATTAGCTAATCCAAGCACACAAAAACTAGCAAATATTCCTCCTAAAAATAATATTAATAATTTATTTTTTAAATTACTTTTAATTTTTTGGTAATTTTTTTCTTGAAATGCTTTTGTTGTGTCGGGCGCAACCACGCTGCCCAATAAAGTAATCGGCAGAACAAGCAACATAAAGATTTTATTAACAATTTCATAATAGCTAATATCGCTTATTAAATTGTAATAACCCAGAAAAAGTATATCCATTCTTATAAAAAGAAAATACCCAGCGCTCATTAATCCTACAAAAAAAGAATATTTAAATATGTTAAAAAATATTTTTTTATCATAATCAAATCTCCACATCCTAATAAAGGGGATCATTAAAACTAATAGTAATAAGTAATAAAAATTATTAGCAATGATAGCCCCAGTTAAACCATATTCTTTTATTAAAAAAAATGAAATAAATACACTGAAAACACCGCTAACAAGAGTTATTATAGATAATTTTTTAAATAATTTCAGACCCCTAAAAACACCATCATATATTGACGTTAGAGGGGCCAGCACCATGGATGGAATAAGAAAATAAATCAAAACAATTTTGTCTTCTAAAAATCCTTGACCAAAAATTAAAGTAAATATGACCAAAAATGAAGATAAAATAATAGATAAAAATATTGAATTGAAAATAATTTTACCTATGGCATTTTTTGATCCATCAGATTCAACGACATATTTACTAGTTGTTAGAGAGATGCCAAAATCACCAATCAAAATAACAAGCAATAAAATACTTAATAAATAATTATAAATGCCAAAATCATAAACCGACAAGTATTTAGCTCCCAGTAAAAAAATAATAAAAATAACGCCCTGTTTTCCTAGAACCTGAACAGATCTCCATAAAAAATTAGAAAATGTTTTATCTGATAAAATTTTTAAAAGATATTTAATCATATTAAGTGCTGAGTATTCCGCGCCTCCATAAAGCTTTAGCCAAAACAACAGAAAAATTAAATAAATGTTTATTGTAAGATAAAATTAATAATATGAAGGCGTAAATTTTTTTTATAGAAAATATCGAATTGTTCAGATAATACTTTAGGTGTTTTCTGCCTTCGACAAATTCATTATTCAATAATTTAAAAATACCAAGATCGCCATTTAATTTTATTATAAAAGAATGGTTATCTTTATCAGAAAAATTATATTCATTCTTAAGAGCCATCACCAATAATTCAGAGTATCCTTTAATTTTTTTTGAATAATTTGTAGATATTCTATCGCTTTTTAGATCAAGAGACTTATGAACTTTTAATAAAAAATTTGGTAAGTATAAAATGTCATAAGAGGAGACGTATTTTAGAACAAAATCGTAATCATTAGAACTCGGTAAATTTTCATTAAAATATTTTGCATCATTAATTATATCCCTCCTAATCATTACGGATATTAAAGATCCTTTATTAAATATTACGTCTATTGGCTTAAGAATTTTAGGACCATTAACATTCATGCTCTTTTGTTTTTTTTTATTATCAATATAAATTTCGCAATCTGTCAGAGAAAAACTTTTATTAAAATGAATCATAGCTTGCAGTTGCAAGCTAATTTTATCCGTACAAAATTCATCATCACTATCTAAAAATGTTAAAAAACTGCCACGAGATTTTTTTATCCCAATATTTCTAGCATAACTAGCACCTTTATTTTCTTTATAAAAATAATATTTAATTTTTTCTGGATATGCTTTTATATAATTACTAACAATCAAATTTGTATTATCAATTGACCCATCATCTACGATAATTAACTCCCAGTTTTCATAAGATTGATTAATAATTGAATCTATAGACCTTCTAATAACTTTTCCTCTATTATGAGTTGGCATTACAACGCTTACTAGATATTTTTCTTTTATCATATATAATAATTTACAAAATATTTTTCAAATTTTTAAATACTTAGGTCTGTTATTATTTTTTTATACTCTTCTATTATCTTGTCCCAATTATATTTTTCTTCGTACCTTTTTCTAGAGTTATTCATAAAAAAATCCAATTTAGTCTTATCGTCCATCAATCTTCTTAGTTTTAATTCCACCTTGTTAACATTATCCCTTTGCACAAGATAACCAATATCATCCGAAGCCGTTTCTTTGCAAGCATTAATATTCGAAGCTAAGATAGAACACCCCGCACTCATTGCCTCTAAATATACGATTCCTTGACTTTCAAAAGCAGAAAGTAAAGAAAATACTTTTGCTTTATTTATTAACTCTATAAATTTTTCGCCCTTATTATCTATCCATCCCGTAAAGATGATATTTTCATCACCTTCTGCCATTTTTTCAAGTATTTTTTTATATGGACCATTCCCGACTAAATATAATTTCCAATCATCGCTATCTATTTTCTTAAAAGCTTCAATCAAATACTGAAAACCCTTCCCCTCGTGCATTCTCCCTACGGATAAAATAATATTTTCCTTCTCTATATCATTTCTTGCAAAATCTTTTGAACCGCTTGGTAAAACAATTATTTTTTTATTAATATTATGATCAATATTTTTTAAAATTAAATCCTTTAAAAAATGAGATGGGACGGTTATTGATTTCGCCATTTTGCAAATTTTTCTTAAGATTGGTCCAGTAAATTTATGTAAAAACTTAAAACGATCTGTGTTGTGCCCAGGAACATCACTTCCATGTGAAGTGACAACATAGTCTAAATTAAATTTCTTCTTGAGTTTTAAAGCCAATACTCCTGTTGGAATAATAAAGTGGCAATGGCAAATATCATATTTTTCCTTCTTTATAAGTTTATTGCATTTAAACCAAGCCGAAATTAAATAAGTCGCCTGCTCCCAAGGATGACAAAGTTCTTTTTTACTTCTTAAACATTTAACTCTATGTATTCTAAAATTACTATTTATTTCTTCATATTTTGGTAAATCTTTATAGCCCATTGTAACAACATCGATATCAAAATCACCTGTTTTTGACAGGCGCTCTGCAATTTCATAACTTACCGGACTTGCCCCTCCTCCCAAAGGCGGAAATTCGTAATTTAAAATTAGTATTCTTTTTTTATTATTTATCTCCATAATACTCTTTATACCATTCCACAAAACATTTAATAGCCTCTTCAGTGCTAGTTTTAGGATCCCAGCCTAGAATCTCTTTAGTATGCTCAATATCAGCAAAGGTTTCTAAAACATCTCCTGGCTGTAATTCTAGATATTTCTTCTTAGCCGTTTTCCCTATTTCTTTCTCTATACAACTAATAAAATACTCTAATTCAACTGGTTTATTATTACCTAAGTTAAATATTTGATAGCCATTAGTTTTTTCTAGGGCTAATAATATACCATCAACGATATCATCAATATAGGTAAAGTCTCGTTTCATCTTACCGAAATTAAAGACTTTTATTTCTTCTTTATTTGCAATAGCGTGGGTAAATAAAAAAAGAGCCATATCAGGGCGACCATAAGGGCCAAAAACTGTAAAAAAGCGCAAACCGGTAGTATTTATATCAAATAAATGAGAGTACGTATGAGCCATAAGTTCATCGGCTTTTTTAGTGGCTGCATATAAAGAAATTGGATTATCTACTGAGTCACTAACTGAAAATGGTACTTTCTGATTACTACCATAAACCGAACTAGAAGAAGCATAGACTAAATCTTTAATATTATAATTTCTAGCTGCTTCTAAAATATTAAGAAAAGCATTGATATTTGATTTAATATAAACTTGGGGATTTTCTAAACTATAACGCACCCCAGCTTGAGCGGCTAAATGGCAAACTTGATCTATTTTATTTTCGGTAAAAATCTGCTCTACTAGACTTTCATCACTTAAATCTCCCCGATGTAACTTATAGCTTTCAAAGCTCTCCAGAATGGTATTTCTCGCCTCCTTAAGGCTCGGATCATAATAGTCGTTGAAGTTATCGGCACCAATAACAATCTGGCCATTTTCCAACAATCTTTTAGCCGTGTGAAAGCCAATAAAACCAGCCGAGCCAGTAACTAAAATTGTTTTTTTATTATTTGTTTCCATATACTCCTTGTAATAAATCCAAATCTTTATTGCTATCTATTAATAATTGTTTATTAAAATTAACTACTTTTTCCAAAAGCTCAACAGCTAGGTGATCTGTTTTATTATTTAAATCATTTTCTTTAAACATTTCTACTAGAGCCGCCATATCTTTAATAAAACAATGTCCACCAGCTCCTCGTCCCGCTTTATTGCTGTGACCACTTTGATGATTAACCTGTAAATGACTATGTCCAATTCTTGGATCAAAGCCAACAATTTCTGCAACTTTTTGATAATCAACACCTTTTTTATTAGCTAGACTATAAATTAAATTAGCAAAAATAACCTTAAGAAATAAAAAATTATTGCCCATGTATTTTACTAATTCCGCCTCTTTACTCTCAACTATGAAATTATGTTGTGCTGGTGGTAAAAGATTTAAAACGGCTTGAGCCTTATCTTTAGATTTTTCAGTAAAACCTATGACATTTCGAGGGGGAAATTTAGTATCATTAGCGGCGTTTTTTTCTGTCAAAAATTCTGGGGAATGTAAAATATATTTGTTAGGATATAATTTTTGTAATTTTTCCGTAGTGCCAATTTTAATCGTTGATTTAATAATGGCAGTTTTATCCTCTCCTACTAAAGCCAGAACTTCCTGTAAAATACTATCATCAAAACCATCCGGGGTTGAAGGAGTCGGTACAGCTATAAAAACAAAATCACATTCTTTTATTTTATTTCTGTTGCTGGAGTTATGATTTTTATCGTAGCGAACGACTTGATATCCACGATCAGAAAAATCATCTGCCATGTTTTTACCAATGAATCCCTGACCAATGAAACCAATTAATAAATCATTTTTCATATTACTTATTATCAATTACCTCTTTAACACTATATGCCTCTTTTTTGTGAATAGTGTAATAATTTTTAGATAGAATATCCGCTAAAAGACCAAAAATAAAAAACATTATGCCAACAAAAAACCCAAACATTGATAATTCTGTTAAAGCCGTGTCAGATAAATCTTGGCCTGAAAATATTTTTTTGTACATTGCTAAAAGTCCAGAAAATAATGAAAGAAGAATTAACAAGACCCCCATGCCACCAAAAAGATGCAAGGGGCGATTGGCATATTTTTTCCAAAACCAAACAGAAAACATATCCAAAATTCCTTTTATTCCTCGTTTCCAATTATATTTTGTTTTACCAGTCTTTCTTGGGCGATGATTAACTACTAACTCACCAATCTTAAAACCTTTAATTTTCAAAACAGCCGGAATAAAACGATGCATTTCGCCATAAAGCGTTACCCCCTTAAAACACTCTTTTTTATAAACTTTAAGCGAACAGCCTGAGTCATGAATCCCATCGTTAATTAAGCGCTTTCTAACATAAGCGGCACATTTAGAAGAAAATTTCTTCATAAAAGTATCCTTTCTGTTTTTGCGCCAACCGGAAACAACATCTAAATCATTTTTCTCCAGTTCAGCTATTAGATTAGGAATGTCAGCTGGATCATTTTGCCCGTCACCGTCTAAAGTGGCTAAATAGAAGCCAGAAGCAGCTTTAATCCCAGCATCCATGGCCGCTGTTTGTCCAAAATTGCCACGTAAATTAACAACTTTAATCGGTGATAGGGTTTTTAAGACTTCAAGAGTTTTGTCGGTTGAACCATCGTTAACAAAAATAATTTCAAAAGGTTTATTGATTTTTTGGCAAACATTTAAAATTTCCTGATGAAGATTAGTTGCTGCCCCCTCCTCATTATATACAGGAACAATAACTGATAAATATAAATTATCCATATTTTTATTTTAATAAATCATCAATTTTAATATCTAAAACTTTAACAAGCTTTTCAAGAGTTAAGGCTCTTGGGTCATTAGTTGCGCCTGTTTCTATTTTTGAAATAGTATGAAAAGTTACATTAGCTTTAGAGGCTAATTCTTCTTGTGACAAACCGCAGCTCAATCGATACTTTTTTAGATTCTCTCCAATTTTTGACTTCATATCTTGTTTAACTATTTTCTAGTAAAACTTTACTTATACTTTAACAATAATTTGTATTTTTGTAAATCAGGCAAATAGCTTAAAAATAGGCTAATATTTATCAACTTGCCGCTCAATTAAAATTAAACTATAATAAGCATAATATGAATATAAAATTTCCCTAAAAACATGACATCTTGACAAATTTACATAAAATAATAAATATTCCCTGCCGTTTAGGCGGGAATATTTTGTAAGAACAATTATATGAAAGCCTATTGCTCAGCACTTAAGGGAAAAATGCTGGAATTAACTAGGCTTTTTTGTATAGAAAATAATATTTTTCAGCGCTTTGTCATTGTCTATAAATACATTACTCTCATCGATAAAGACCCGGTCACTAAAGAGGTTCTACAAGGCATTTTTGATAACACCGTCAAAGCAATGGGCGAATGTGGCCAAGAATTGAATGAGGATAAATTCCTTAATGTTAAAAGCGAGGTTATTCACACTAATGAATTCTGGGTATATTATTCAAACCTTAAAATAATATACAGCCGGATGAAGAAGATTAAGGAATGTAAATTCACAGAAAAGAAAGAATTTGATGATTTGTGCCGTCTTTTCTCTAAGCCATACTCCAAAGATTCGCTTAAACTATCTTTTAAGGTTATAAATAGCAATATTTTTGAACATCTTGATCAAAAAAGCTTTTTTAGCGAAGACGATGGTGCTAAAAAAACCTATTTTGACCAAAAAAGAAGTATTCTGTGGTTAAGGGGGCAAAAAGTCCCTATTGGCAAACAAGATAAGATTGGAAATGCCCATAAATTACTTAAATATATCTTTATTGATAATAAAGATAATTTAGAAGATGATTTCTTTTACTCAGAAATAGCCGAAGATGAGTTTGATGACTTTGATGAATACAAGGAAAACAGGAGACGCTGGAAAAGATATCATAATATTTGCTTTGAAGTTAATAAGAAAATTGAAGATGCTATAAAAATTAAAGACTTCCTAATATTTAATACTGGAAGAAAAGTAAAAGTTAAATTAAATAAAAAATACCTCTAAAGTTCTGAAAAAATATCGCTAAAAAGGCCTGTAAAACAGGTTTTTTTGTTGTTCTGAAAAATGGTACAGGAACTTTTCAGAACCCTCTTTATCTATGATATGAGCGTAAACTGCCGGATAAAGGTCGGGGGCAGAACAATGAATAAAAATAACAATAAAACTATGTTTATTTTAAAAGGAAAAATCAAAGATGATAAAACAAAAGATTTCGTCTCTAAAGACGGAGTTCCCGGCGTTGTCCGCTCATTATTTATCGACCCCTTAGGCAGTATTTACCCAATAAAGGTAAATGTGCCGCTGGACCGAGATTTTGGAGCAGTCGGCTCGGAAGTAGAACTTGAGGTTAATGTCTACCCTTATGACTTTGTCGATGGAGTAAGAAAAAGAGCTTATCTTTCTATTTACGTGTCTGAGAATGAAAAAGATGCTTGATGATGCTGATTATTTAGTTGAAAGGACTAAATTAAAAGCCGAGATTGAAGCTTTAAGCCAAAATGAGATTAAAACAAAACCAAGCAAGGCAGAGCTAATAGAGCTTACCAAAGAAAATTTTATTTTCTGTGCTCAAGCTCGAAAGGAGTTTGATAAAGGAGACAAAGAAACACGAAATAACATCATTAAGAAGTTAGGTTCGAACCAAACAATAATTGGCAAAAACATTAGCATTTCTTATCATAATTGGCTTATTCCGCTCCGAAATAACGTTGAAAAATTTAACGCTGAAATCGCTAGGTTCGAACCGACATATTTTGGCGAAAATAAAAGAAAAAACGAGGCTTTAACCTCGCTTAATCTACGTTGGCTCGGGGACAGAGATTCGAACTCCGATAAACAGGACCAGAACCTGTTGTCCTACCATTAGACGATCCCCGAATAACGCTCTTATTTAATCATATCTTCTGCGGCTTGGCAAGAGCCTTTTTAATCG
>Ga0265294_10009637_pt1 | contig 11096 bp, 7 predicted proteins | sample MunlanPumphouse3_FD_192504 | JGI IMG/M metagenome (GOLD analysis project Ga0265294, IMG submission 192504) | Groundwater microbial communities from a municipal landfill in Southern Ontario, Canada - Pumphouse #3 | ecosystem: Environmental > Aquatic > Deep subsurface > Groundwater | place...
ATGATTTCATTAACATTGCTAACCGCTTTTAAAACACCTTTTCCACCAAAGCGTTTTTTATCTCCATCGCGGAGTTCTAATGCTTCTCTTTCGCCAGTTGAAGCACCTGAGGGAACAATAGCCCTTCCAAAAGCCCCAGATTCAGTAGCAACTTCGACTTCAATTGTTGGGTTGCCGCGGGAATCGATGACTTCGCGAGCGTGAATTGAACTAATATATGGCATAATTGCCTCCTATTTTCTGTTGTTATTATATATTAATATAAGAAAAAAAGAAAAGCGTATCATATAAACAATGTTTTACCGCCGCTAATAAAAGAAAGATTTGTGAACATGAAAAGACTGAAAAACACGATGATTGTTCTCACTTGGTGGTTGAATTGTCCTTCCTCTCTCGGTAGAATATAAAAGATTATTATAATAATCACCAAAGAAATGGAGTGTATTATGGAAAAAATATTAGTCCTCGTCCGTCATGGTGAAAGCGAATGGAACAAATTAAATCTCTTCACCGGTTGGACCGATGTCGATTTATCCGAAACTGGTATTAAAGAAGCAAAAGATGGCGGCGTTGCCTTAAAGGAAAGCGGCATTGAATTCGATGTCTGCTACACTTCCTATTTAAAAAGAGCTATTCACACTCTCAACTATGTTCTAGCGGAGATGGATCGCGAATTTTTACCCGTTTATAAAACCTGGGAATTAAATGAGAGACACTACGGTGCTTTACAGGGTCTTAATAAGGCCGAAACCGCAGAGAAATACGGTAGTGAACAAGTTACTTTATGGCGTCGATCCTATGATGTTAAACCTCCTTTATTAGAAGAAGATGACAAACGCAATCCAGCCTTTGCCCCTGCTTATCAAAAAGTGGCCAAAGAACATCTCCCATTGGCGGAATCTCTTTATGATACTGTCTTAAGAGTTATTCCTTTCTATGAAAGAGAAATTCTTCCTCGTTTAAAGAAGGGTGAGAATGTCTTAATTGCCGCGCATGGTAACTCCTTAAGAGCTCTCGTCAAATATCTTGATCATATCTCTGATGATGATATCGTCGGGGTTAATATTCCGACTGGCATTCCTCTCGTTTATAAATTTGATGACGATATGAATGTTATTTCAAAAGAATATATTGGCGATCCCGAAACGATTAATGCTAAAATTCTCAGCGTTGCCAATCAAGCCAAGAAAAAATAGTTCTCACTTAATTTATAGCAATAAAAAAGTCTCCTAGTTTGGAGACTTTTCAATTGAAACGACGCGCAAATTATGTTCGCGAATCTTTTTTAGTTTCGGTAAATTATATTTTAAGATAAAAGCTGGTAAAACCACTAAAACAGCGTTGACGCAGCAAAGAGGTATAGCCATCGTCCACCACAAATTGCTTCCACCCATATACATTTTATAATCAAGAAAGATCACCAAGAAGCCAAAGGGCACGCTCCAGTAGTGGATGCTGATCCCATAGCAGGCTTCAAGAATGAAACGATCGATATATTGATTGTCAAAGGGATTGGCAATTTTATCTTTATGGAAAGAAGTGAAACCACCTAATTCAGGAAGTTTATCTTTCCATTTTTTAACACCAATTTTTTCGTAAAAAGCTTTTTCTCTTGAACTCAGACAATAAGTTCTTTTATTCATCGGAAAAAATTTGCTGGGCATATGACGAATCACCAGAGCCACAACGGCATCAACAGCGATTAACGAGATGGTATAAACAGCACTCATAATAATGTAATAATACCAAGGGTTACTAGCTACGCTTGGATTGAAGAAGGCGTTGAGAACTCCGACAATCGCCGTTGATAAAATAATAACAAAGAGATAGACAAACATTAGATTAGACTCCTTCTTTACGATTATAAACTAATGCCGTATGATAGCAATCCTCATAACATTTTTTTACCATTTCTTCATTTTTCTTGGTCATTTCAAGAGCGTTTTCTTTTTCACTTTTGAGAGGATCGAGATAAATAGGCTTTAAAATGTGCAAAGTATAGGCTTGAACCGGAAGTCCTTCTCCATCGGTAAACTCACTATCGCGCATAGTGATAAACATCGGCACTAATGGAACATTATTTTGTACCGCAAAAGTCGCGGCTCCTAGTTTCTGCGGTTTAGGTTTACGATAGTTCCACCACATAGATTGTTCACTATAGACAAGAAGAAAATTGTTTTCTTTTAGGGCATTAATAATTGCCCCTCTCATCTCTTTTAAAACTAAAAAATCACTGGCTAGTGGAATGGTGTAGCAGTTGCGCATAAAATAACCATAAATACCGGGAAAAGAATAATTACCTTCTCGAATAAGAGTAAAAAGGTGTTTTCTTTTAATATATTTATTCATGACGCGATGAATCGGAATACCATCAAAGGGCGAGAAATGATTCTGAGTTAAGACGGCCCCAGTTTTTATTTTCTTAAGATTCTCAATACCTTCGTAACCATCGATAACAATTTGTTTATGGCGAACTTTTTTATTGAAAAAATAATTGGAATAATGCGTGGCGATAAAATTTTTCAAGCGCGTGATTAATTTACGTTTTGAATAATCAATTTGCCCCGGTTTGAGTTTAGTAAAAGGAGGATCGTCTTCGACATCCTTGTCGAATTGACCCATCCTTTCAAACTCTTCAATTTTCTGGAGAATTTTTAATCGATATTCTGAAGGTTGAGTTGAATTGGCCACAAGTCCTCCTCGCTTCTTTGACTAAGAGCGATATTGCTTTGATAGTATTCTCCTCGTAACGATTCACCTAAACAGCCATTCTTTAAATTATTTAATTCAGCGAGCTCTTTAGCTTGTTGTTCTGGAGATACTATTCCTTTTGCCGATACAATCTTATCATAAACGCCAGCCATTTTGGCATATTTCCAAAAATGTTCTTCATAAGGGATATCATTCAAGCGCCAAGGCTTGAAGATTAAATTGAAGTGGACAATCTTAGGATTCTCAATATGGACACCAAGAGGCATCGCATCCCATTCCCAAGAAAAGTAGTGGATTTGTCCACGGCAAATAATGTTTAAGATATCTTGATCTTGCGCGACTGGGAAGGTCATTGTATCAATGAGATTAATGGTTCGTCTCTCAAAATTTGTTTCTCTCATTCTCTTTAAATTCATGATGAGAATACCAGCGTTCATATAACGCTTTCTCGGAATGTCTAAAGCATTTTCGACATAAGCGGCGAACTCATCAAAGGTATTGACAGAGTAATCAGGAGAAGCTCCTAACAGATTGTCACCAATATTAGTGAGATACAAATTAGCGATATCCTCTAAGATGACGATATCAGCATCAAGATAGAGAATCTTATCTAAATTAGGATATAAGTTAGGTAATAATAAACGGAAATAAGTTGTTTTAGTATAATAATCACGGATGCCGAGATTATCACCCAATCGCATAGCGCGAATGGTGACATTGACAAATTTAATTGAGATGTTGTCACATTCTAAGGCTTTCACTTTTCGACGATTAGCAAAAGAGATATGATCAAAAAGGATGTGAAGGTCGTAATGATATTTTTTACTCGCGTGATCTTTTAAAGAAGATAATGTGACTAATAAATAATCAATGTAGTTATCGTCACAAGCAAAGAAAATGGGAATGTTGTTTGCTTTCATGTTTGTCGCCCTCCTAGGGTTGCCATTATTGTATCTTTGAATATTTTTTTTGCCTATCTAATTGCAAATTATCTTTGAAGAGAATTAAAAAAAGCCACTCTACCCAAAAAAAATGATAAGTAGAATTGACACTTTTTTGTTGAAAAATATCAAAAATAGGCGGTTTTATAAAAAACAACAGTCGCTTAACGTTATTTGGTCAATTAATAAAAAATGCAAAAATATTGAATTATTTTTTATTTTCCTTGTCGGTAAAAGAAGAACTATTTTTCTTTTTTTCATCTTCATCTAGTGCTTTTTCATCTTCTTTGACGGCGTTAATAAGGGCCGGAACAGGGCGATAAAAATGATAGATGGATTCAAAGACATAAATGCCACTTAAATACAAAAGAGTGATACCAATATATAAAGGAAAAAATACATCAAGTGAGGTAGTAGATGGATTGATAATTAAGGCTGTTAAAACATAACTATCACATCCTAAAAAGACGAGAGCGGATGGCAAGACAAGCCATTTATCAATGAGGGAACTCTTCGCTTTTTTCTTCGGTGATAAAAGCGTCCAAACTAAATCGATGATGACCCAGATTGCTCCCGCTAAAGTAAGGATAGGAAAGAGCCATTTCTTATAGTTGGCTACCCCAATTATTTTTAGGATAAACAACAAGCCGAGGACTAAAAAGAGAATAGCAAAAATAGCCAGTTCGCCTGAATACATCAACTTTGCTTTTGTCAAATCATCAATTTTCTTTTTCATGTTCTTTAGTTTATCGGTTTATCAATTATAATGATAGTAAGAATATGAAAAAAATTTTGGACTTTCTTCTCGCAAATCGCGATGAACCTTATCGTTTGTTTTCTCTTCCTCTCATTCCTAATGTTGACCCTGCTTTTATCATCGGCGTGCGCTCACCAGTTATAAAGAAAAAGGCGAAAGAATTTTCTCAGGATCCTCAATCACGCAAATTTATGCGTGAACTTCCCCATCATTATTTGGAGGAATATAGCATTCACCGTCAATTGATTGAACATCTGAATAATTATGATGAAATGATAAGGGAATTAGATCGACTATTGCCTTATATCGATAATTGGGCCAATTGCGATGGGTTTTCTAATAAAACTATTTCTAAAAACAAATCATCATTTCTTATTAAAATCAAAGAATGGGCTATTTCCTCTCACACTTATACAAGACGTTTTGCTATTTCGATGTTAATGAGATATTACCTCGATGAGGATTTTAAAGAAGAATACTTATGGCTTGTCGCTTCTTGCGATCGGGAGAACGATTATTATCTTCAAATGATGGTGGCGTGGTACTTTGCCACAGCCTTTGCTAAGCATTATAAAACAGCAGTTGATGTTTTTAAGAAAATTCATCTCAGCCGTTTCACCCATAACAAGGCCATTCAAAAGGCCTGCGAATCATATCGTGTTTCCGATTCGCAAAAAAATGAATTGCGAACCTTAAAAATAAAATAGAGGTCGTGTTTAAGGATATTTTCTGAAATTTCGACTTGATAAATTTTAAATTTAGTATATCTTAAAGAGAGTCAAGGAAGCAGGGGAAATCAAGCTTTCTGACAATCTTGACAAATATAATAATCTTTTTACAACAAAAAGCTCATTTCATTTGTTAATTATATGAGTTCAGGTCCCCTTCTGAACTCACCTGTTGCTTATTATTCATTGATATAAATTGTCGACAAAGAGAAGTGGCCTTAAATAGGTCATTTTTCTTTATTTTTCTTAATTATCTCTTTTTCGTTAAAGAAAATTGCTGAAAATATATTAATAATAATGATACTAACGATAGCCATGATAATAGATTAATAGTTTTAACTATTATATGGACATAGTAGAGATGTGATTGATTCTATATCGATCGATAATTAATTAAAAAAATAAAATCTATTTGTTTGCGACGGGAAGTAATAGTATAATTTTTCTCATTGGGTCAATTTACTTTGATTAAATCACAATAATAATTTGAAAGTGAGGAAGCTTTATGGAAAAGTGTTTATTTAGGAAGTTAGGAATTGTTTTTTCCTTATCTCTTCTCGCCATTGGCACAACAGTGACCATTAGTAATGGACTTGAGGCTTTGCCGTTTAACGCTAATGGTGATACGACTAGTTACACCTTAACCTTAGATAGTAGTAATGGTCAATTAAACAATAATGGGGCATATGTGACAACGGAACAAACTAATTCAACAGCTCAGACCACAAGCGGTAACAAAATTCAAATTAATAATAATTATTGCGCTGTTTTTAGCGATTATGGATTTTCTGATATCTATGCACAATTAAAAAAATCATTGGGCTATTTTTATAATACAGATGTAACAGATAGTACTAATGATATTTTTCCTTTGACAAGCATTACATCAATAACGGCCACTTTTTCAAGTTCGGGTTCCGCTCCTGTCTTGTATCTTGGAACCAGTGTTAACCCCTCCACGAATGCTCAGACTTTAGTGAGTGGCACAACAGTAAGCGTTTCAGGAACTGATTTCTTTAAAATAGCGGCAAGTAGCGCCGGGGTTTGTTATCTTACCTCTTTAGTTATTACTTATAGTTGTGTTGCAGTTACTCCTGTTCTTCAAAGCGTTAATATCGACGATAGCAATACTTCTTACGCTATTGGAACGACCTATAACACTGCTAATGGTTTAACGGTAACAGGTATTTATAATACAGGAAGTCAAGTTATATCTTCAGGATATGCAATCAATGGCTCGGGTTTTGACCCTGAAAGCGCCTTCACAACTGCTGGTACTTATTCGGTGACTGTTACATATGAATCAATCGTCTCTAATTCAATTAATGTAGTTGTTTATGATCCGAGCGTTCCAATTGATCCAACGGCGATTGCTATTAGTCAATCTTCTTTGGCGTTAATGGTTGGTGAATCAGAGACCTTGACTTATTCTTTAACTCCGAATAACGCCACCACAACCGTTACATGGAGTTCTGATAATTCTTCTCTAGTGACGGTGAATGATGGTGCTGTCACAGCTTTAGCCGCTGGTAGTGCAATAATTACTGTCAGCACGGCGAATGGTTATTCTTCTACCTGTGCTGTTACTGTTACAGCCCCCACTTATACTGCGACAATTAATAAATCAAATACAACGATTCTTTCAACAACAGCTTTGACTTCTGATACTGAGCAAGAATATGTGATTACTGATGGAACTAATGAAGTCGGTTCGATGAGCATTTTATGGAGTGCTGGTTCCTATGCCCCAAGCAGTTATGATGAGGTAACGATTCCCTCTAATACGGGTAAAATTTCAAGCAATGACTCAACTTATGTTAAGACAATGACTCTTGATTTATATAAATATGATAATATTAGCGTCTATGCTGATGGAGTGGAAGTGACTGGTGTCTCTGGTACGCCCACTGCAAATGGCAGTAGCCTTGTTTATATATTCACCATTAATTCTTCAAATTGGTATATTCAAAACGTCACTTCTTCCTATACTCAAAATATTTATTCAATGGAGTTAGAAGTCGAAGTTGGTGATCCATCTGTGGCTGTGACAAGTGTCGCTCTCAATTCCTCTTCTTTATCTCTCGGTATTGGTGAAACCTCAACTTTAATTGCGACTGTTTCGCCAAGTAATGCTGGCAACAAAGTTGTTATTTGGTCATCGAGTAATTCTAGCGTCGCTTCCATTAGCAATGGTCTCGTGACCGCTGTGGCAGAAGGAAATGCGACCATTACCGTCACGACTAGTGATGGTGGTCATACAGCGACTTGTGCAGTTACTGTAAGCGCCATTTCAGTGACTAGCGTCGCTCTTAGCGATTCAACAGCGACTGTTTCTATCGGCAGTACAAAAACCTTAATAGCGACTGTTTCTCCCTCTAATGCCACCAATAAAGCTGTTAGTTGGTCGACGAATAACTCAAGTGTTGCTACAGTTAACGAAGGTGTGATTACTGCTGTGGCAGAAGGAAATGCCACTATTACCGTTACAACTAGCGACGGTGGCTATACGGCTACTTGTTCCGTCACCGTTAGCGCTCAAGCTCTCGACGCTTGGACTGTTATGGTTTATATGTGTGGTGCTGACCTTGAAAGTGGCTCCTATCATTTTGCAACAGGTGATCTGACAGAAATGATAAATGTCACTGGTCAACCGGATAATGTTAATGTCATTGTTGAGGCTGGTGGTGCGCAAAGTTGGTCTTCAACATATAGTTCTGTTATCAATAAAAACAATTTAAATAGATTCCATCTTTCTAATAACGAATTTGTCTTAGATGAACAAATCGCTAAAGCTGATATGGGTTCAGCTTCCACTTTCCAAAGTTTCTTAGAATGGGGTTTAACTGAATATCCCGCTGAGCGAACAATGGTTGTCATGTGGAACCATGGTGGAGCAATGGGTGGCTGCTGTTATGATGAAAATTATAGCGATGATAGTTTAATGAATAGTGAAGTTAATACTGCTCTTAATGGAGCTTTCAATTCTCTTGGTCGCACCGAAAAACTCGAAGTAATTGGATATGATGCTTGTTTGATGCAAGTGCAAGATGTCGCCGAATTTAATAGTTCATATTTTAATTATATGGTAGCCTCTGAAGAGTCAGAAGCTGGATATGGTTGGGATTATGATGGCGGCTGGCTGAATGCCATTTATAATAACCCATCAACTGTTACTACTGCGACTGTGCTTAATTCTGTTGTTGATACTTTTATCGCTGATAATGGTGGCGTCTATTCAAGCAGTAATGATCAAACTCTATCTTGGCTTGATCTTAGTCAAATGGGAGTTTATAAAACCGCTTGGGAAAATATGGCGGGTTATCTGAATAGCAGCGTTTTAAATTCTAGTAATAAAACAGCCTTTCAAAATTTGGTAAAGACCTGTAAATATTATGCTGATACTGATTACACTTATTTCTGCACCTTTGATGCAAAAGACTTCTTGGCTAAATTATCTGCGAGTTCGACTTTTAACATTGGTTCATTATCAACTTATATTTCCGCGGCTCAATCAGCCTTTAATAATGTAGTATCGTATAGCAGTTGTGGAGCCGGAGCTGGTAATTCATATGGACTGTGTATGTTCTTCTCAGTTTCAAGCAATTGCGGTCGTTCAGTTGTCTATACTTCTAGTCAAACCAATTTCACTAATTGGCGAACAACAAATTCATCATTTGGTGTTTAAACAAAAATACTAATATAAACATTGGCATATTTTTTCAATAGTACTTCTACAAGCGGTTCTTCCTTCTCAACATCGACATTCGGTAGTCAATTTGTAAATGGAACTAACCTCAATTGTGGCACTGCTCTCGGTTGGAACTTTAGCGTTTCAATTTCTGGAAGTGGAGCTTCCGCCACAGCTACTATTACATTAGTTAAAAACTAACTTCCTCAATCGATAAATTAACTAGGCATTCACCAACCTGGTTTTTTTATATTTTCTTAACCTAAAAAGTTATATTTTTGATGAATGTTACATAAACATATAATTGTCACTAGTTTTTTTAATGAAGAAAAATTGCGATTAAATCACGAAAAATCAAGTTTTGTTTGACTTAACCATCAAATTGGTTGTTGTCATAAAAATGTATATTTAATAATATAAGCCCAGTATTGATATGTTTAATTTCGCATTTCAATCAAACTTTATTTTATTTCTGAGGGAGAATTGTCTTGAAAAAAACCAATTTTAATATCATTGCGATGATCAGTGTTGCTGTCTTGACATTGGGAGTCGGTATCGGCCTTGTTAGCACTAACCAAAACGCTTATCAAGAAGCTGCAGCGGCTGAATCAATTGCTTATACGATTTCTTTTGCGTATAACGCCTCTGGGAACGATAGCACGACCGCCTATACTACTTCTAATTTTTTAACTAATGCTTTCTCTAGTGGCAGTGAATATATCAGCAGTGTAACAGAAACAGATCGTTGCTATATGGGTGGTTCAAATGGCGGTATGAAATTTGGATCAAGCGAAAAGAAGGGTTATTTTAGTTTAGCTCTTGCCCCAGCTGGACAAGTTGCCGCTACAAAACTCGTCATTAATGCGAAGAGTTATGGAACTGATAGCACCTCATTTTATTTAAACGATGACAAAGAGCATCAAACACTAACGACAACTTTTGCTGATTATACTTTTACTCTTGATGGTTCTACATTGACATCAATTTCTTTTGATAGCGCCAATGCCAAAAAGAGCCGTGGTTATATTTCTTCTATCTCTGTTTATACAAACGAAAGCACCGCTGCTCTCAGCTCAATTGCCGCGACCTCTCAACCGAGTAAAACAGTTTATAAAATCGGAGAATCATTTGATCCATCAGGAATGGTCATCACTGCCTACTATGACGATTCTTCTTCACATGCTATTTCAGAATATGTTTATTCACCTGATGGGCCTCTTAGCCTTAGTGATACAACCATTACCATAACTTATGTAGAAAGTGATGTGACTAAAACGACCACTGTCGACATCTCAATTATTACTTTATCGAGCATCGCCATCAGTGGTGATATGTCGACTAAATCATATAATGTCGGAAATTCGTGGAATTATAGTGGATTAACTGTGACGGCCACTTATAGTGATGCCTCTACTGAAGATGTGACAAGTGATGTCATGTGGACAGCTGATCCCTCAACAGCGACGAGCGTTTCTATCACATCGATATCATTAGTTGCTACTTATGATGGCAAAACAGCTTCTCAAACTGTTAATGGTATTTCTGTTACAACCGTTTCAACAATTGGTGGCATTGTCTCAGGCAAGCAATATCTTCTTACCGCCACAGGAAGTGATGGGAATACATATATATTAAAGGCGGGAGCTTTTTCCGCAGGTGGATCGGGGACCTACTCAGAGTTATATACATCACTGAGCAATTATTCAGCTAGCGATGCTTGGACTTTTACGACAAACGAAACAGATGATCAGTGGATTATTTCTGGCAGTGATGGATCGACTACTTTCGCTCTTCATAACAAAACGACTAATAATGGTGTTGTTTCAGCCTCTTCGGGTTCAGTTGCTTATGAGGCCACTTATGCTGACGAGTCATCTAATACCATTTATTTAATGGATATTTCGAATAGCCGATATTTAACTGTCTATCCCACTAATCCCGATTGGCGCTGCTATACTTCGACAACCGCCCAAGGAATTGGTTCACAAATTACTTTAATTGAATACACCCAAAAAGTTGTTAATTATATTTCAGTGACAACGATGCCAGAAATCACTTCTTATGATCTCAGCGATGCTTTAGATACGACTGGCTTAGTTATTACCGCGACATATAGTGACTCATCTAGTGAGGATGTGACATCGGGATGTACTTATTCTCCTACTGTGTTATCCACAGCGGGAACTCAAACGATCACCGTGACTCATACCGGTTCAGGCAAGACGACATCTTTTGATGTCACCGTCAGTTCAGTGACGATTACTTCTATC
>Ga0265294_10009640_pt1 | contig 11093 bp, 22 predicted proteins | sample MunlanPumphouse3_FD_192504 | JGI IMG/M metagenome (GOLD analysis project Ga0265294, IMG submission 192504) | Groundwater microbial communities from a municipal landfill in Southern Ontario, Canada - Pumphouse #3 | ecosystem: Environmental > Aquatic > Deep subsurface > Groundwater | place...
GATGTCTTGTAAATAGTAGGTTCGTTTCGAACATCATGGGTGTCCTGAGACCGCATCCACCGGTGAACATCAACGTAAATAGCGTCGAACTCATAGGCATTGCGGTTGTAATTGATGTCAGGGTACAAAGCGATTACTATTCCGTCACCGTCCCGCGAGATTTCGCCGTTCCGGTACCAATACACATACAATTGTTCACGATACTTGATGTCGGCGATACGGGCGGTGATTGAACGGTCGACGTGTTGACCCCAGATGATGAGTCGTCTGTCACCGGGATTGTGTGGAAACGGTTTGATGACCAGATTGGTGAACCCGTGTGCAGCGAGGTCTCCGACGATTGCCGTCACGATTTCAGTCATTGTCGCGGTATTGCACTTGTATCCAGAGAGATCGATCGTGCCGATCGCGACGAGTGTCGTGGTGCAGTGTTCACAATACTGGTCAACGTTGTTCTGAAGCATCATTGGGTGGTCACAGTTCGGGCAAGTGTCGGTTGCATATGAGTTCTGCATAAGGGGTTCACTCCATGGGGGGAACGCGTAACGTCGGGATTCTGAACGTGGCAATCCCGGTGGCCGGGATCGATTCGCCATACTTTTTGTCATACGATGCGATGAAGGCCTGAGTCGCATTGACGAATGCCATGAGATGCCGGATCTGCATCTGAATGCTCCGTAATTTCTCACGCTTTTTAAATTCAAATGAGTTTCTGGTCCGTTCGCGCACAATATACTCGTTCAATGCCGTCCGATACACATGTGCGTCGGCAAGTGGAATGTTTCGGCCGTCCATCCACGCCTTGATGATCCGATACGTCCGGTTAAACTTCCGATTTTTATAGGAGAGGTTGGTAAATCCGACCTGATTATAGGCCACAATGTCACCGTATCGGACGATCTCATGGTCGATGTATCGGTAAGCGTAGAGCCGTTCACTGGTGGGCAGTTCCACCAGTTTCAGGTTGACGTTTGGTTCGGTGTGCCGGCCCTGCACCAACAGCCATTCAACCTCGGTATCGAGAATGTCGGTCGTCGTATACGTTTTCGGGTAACAGACGATTGTAAGATCGATAAATCCGTGATCGGTCAGATCGGTTCTGATTGCCGCGATCATCTCCGCACGTTTGGCCTGGTTCGCCTTCATACCGGTAAATTCGATTGTTCCGATCTTTCGGGGTTTCGGGTCGCAGTTCGGGCAGTAGAGTTTGTCGTTGTGCGCCCGCCGATACACATTGGTGTAATCGCAGTTCGGACACACCGTTCCGTGTTCAGTATCTAATAATCGCATAAAGATCACCGTAAATACATGGTCACCAGTTCGTCATATATTCTGCGTTCGGTGTTGAAATGTTCGGTTGTATTATCTGTTGTATGATAGAGGAGGTGGGCAAGTTCGTGACAGACCGTCGGTAAAGTCGCCAACAACGTTTTGAGTTCGTGCTGCCCGAACCCCCGGCCATACAGGTGGAACCGTTTCAATGCCAGATGTTTTCGGTCGAGCACGATCAGACCGTCGTGTACCAGTCCCCCGACCTGTTTTCGTTCCCGGTCAATCACCCGACCCCCCACACTCACTTCGAGCGTCGTGGTGATGTTCCCGATCCGGAAAACGTTCGGGATGTTGTAGTATTGGCAGATCGGGGACAGGAGTGCGAGGAACGCTTCTTCTTTCCGTGTTCTGACCATGACGTTTGCGATCACGTGTCGACGCACGATATTCTTCTCGATCTCGCTGATGTGAGGGACCTGATATTTCACGAAGACGTTTTTCTGCAACACGTTCCGGGCCGTCACCACCGTGAGTCCGTAATATTTTGCTTTCGCCACGATCTCCTGCAACCCGTCCATCTCGTCGGCATTGATCCAGACCGTGCGTTTCCACTTCTTAATCTCCGAACGCACTGACCGTTTTCGGGGTTTTGTTGACCGGTGTGATAGGGTGCCGACCCCCGGACTCACGACCTCTTCGTCGTCCCGGGTAAACGTGTCAGGATCGATCTCCGTACGTTCGAATGCGATCTGTTCGGGCCGGTCGGATACCGAGGTCATGCCGCCGATCGACATAAACATCGCGTCATCGAGCACATACGCTTCATAATCACCAACTGACAGGATCTCGTCGATCGTTTCTGCATACCGGGCAATCTGGTCGGTCGTAGCCTGCCGGACAAATTCACGATACAGGTCCCGGTTACATTTCAACAGCATGTCGGCGAACTTGCGGCGTTTGTCGTCCACCACAATCTGTTTCCGGTCAGGCTCTTTCAGTGTTAACGCGCCCGGTTTCATCTCGATGATGCCCCGTACCCCCATGATGTCATGGTAGTCGCAAACGGATCGCCGTTCATAGTACAGGTCCGGGGTGTGCCACCCGTGGGTTGTCACGGCCAATCGGGCGGTGAAGAGGCGGGTTGAGAACTCGTTAGTGAACTCACCCCCGACATTATCGAACAGGTCCTGTCGCGGCACCGGACATTCGTTGATCGTCACGACATACGGTTGCAACGCGCCGATCCGCATGACTTCGTCGATGATCTCCTGTCGATGGTCCCGGATATAGGGGGCAGTGATCTGGACCCGGAATCCGTGATGCAGGTCATTGTTCCACGTCACGGTGGCTTCCGGGGTGCCGTTGGTGAACAGGGCAGCGACATTGATGACCGCGCTCCATTTCCGGCTGGTCACCCGACACTCCCGAATATCGGGGATGGCGAGGACGGACCAGAACCCGATCCCAAATCCTTCGGTGGTCGACGCCCATTGAGAATAATCGAGCGTGAGAATGGTTTTCGGGCTCCCCGCCCCACACCCGTCGTCGGCAAAGACCAGGGTGTCGTCCTGCATCGTGACCCGCATCGTTTTCGCCCGTGCCCGATACGCGTTCTGCATCATCTCCACGACGAACACCAGGGGGCTGTCGAAAACCGTGCCGTTCTGAATCTTGTGCAATTTACCGATCACGTCCGACGTAATCGGCATCGTTCTCATCTGGTTCTGCATGGTGTATCACCTCAAAAAGGAGTTAGTCAATTTCGTTCTTAGAGTGCGGGTTATCGGAAATTTGTCTCCAGATCGCCCGTCAAATCAATTTTCGTGACTACTCCCACGACTAAAGTCGTGGGCTTTCTGCCTGTTGGGATCGTAACGACCTCAATGCACCTGTATCCAGACCAGCGCCCATCCGTTGGGATGAGCGCAGACGTCTCTCATCTCCTGGCGTCGGATACCGGCGTGCCGCATCTCCCGATTGAAGAGCGTGCATGCAGGATGCCAATCGGTGTTGACGATCGTTCCGATTGTAGTCAGTTCATCACCGATGGTTTCGAGCAGGGTGATGGTTGTATCATCACCCCGTTCGGCAGGAATGAGATCATCGATCCCGTTGCGACCGATCTGCTGCATCTTAGTGTTGAACCGGGTTACGGCAATCTGTAATACATCATTACGATGTTCGTGTTCGGCGTTCAGCACCGTGATGAACTCGTTCGGCATCTCACATCCGACCACCGGCGGTCGGGTGGTATCAACAATGACGGTGTCACCCGGATTGATATACCCGTATTCATCGAGCGCGTTGATGAACCATTCGGCCTCATCAGTCGCGTCTTCTTTGCTGTTTGCTCTGACCAATACACAGACGGTATGCATCTCATCTCCTCCTGACCATGAACTTCGACGCAGTCTCGATCTCGTCGAACGGCATTCGTTTCGGCAGCCCCAGTTCGGCGATCAGGGCGTCGGCAGTCATTCCGATCCGGTCATCGTTGACACCGTGAACGCAGAGCAGATACCGGCCATTCCGCGGCACCACCCGGACGTCGTCGAACAGGTTCGTGCGACGGGCGAGATCCGCACACATCGTGGCATTCGCCTCACTAGAATATTCGTCAAAGACATAAAATAAGTTTCCATCGATCTCGATGGAACTCAACGGTTTTTTCGCCATAAAAAATTACGCGGGAATCTCGGCAGAGATCTCCCGATACTCGGTCTCATCAAACTGTTCAATCCGTGCCGTCAGGTCACGACCGACCCGGATGATCTGGGGGGTCGGGATACTGGCACCATCTTCCCGCACAGCGATCTTCAGACCGTCGGCGGTCATGGAGATATCCAGATGGATCTCTCCGGTCGCCACCGCAACACTGGTTTTCGACAGCGGGAGAATGCGAAGCGGCTGCATCAGTTCACATCCTCTTCCCCGGCAATGCCGAGGATATCGGGAACCTGCACAAGGCTCTCAACGCCGGCCACGATCTGGTCTGGATCAACCAGACATTCATGGAGATTCATCATACACATCCTCGTCGAATTCGTTATCGATGAAAAACGCGAAGTCGTCATCACTGGTATCAGCCTGTGGCTGATGGGTCATCTTCTCAACATTTGTAACAATACTGGTAAAGTCCGGAATAAACCGTTTCATGTCTCCTCTTCCTGTCGGTCGAGTTCGTGTTCGTCGTCGGTACCGTGGGTGCACATCTCGCTGATGTTTGCGTAGACTTGTAAAAACTTTGCCGTGTAATGAACCATACGGGTGTCCTCGCGGGTGGGTAGAACAATTCCAGAATACGGTGAGATTGTCACATACCGATCACCTCACACCGTTGCGTTTACGTTGGTGCCGTCCGACGGCGGGAGTTCGGATTGTCGGAGAACCATCACGTAAGAGACGTCGACAAACCGCTTTGAGAATCGGTCGTATTCATCGTTTGTCTCACAAACAATAACGATCATCTCCTCCCCATTCGGTCCGTCACCTTCCACCTCATCTTCAATTGACGTGCTGACCAGTTGTGGCGCACACGTCGATACCGTGTATTCGCGTTCGTCAGACGGGTCTTGTTCCCACATCTCCACGAAAAACACAATATCGTCGTCGTTCTTCAGATCCATCTCGTAGGTTTCCTTGCGTTTGACGTCATAGAAAAACGTCGTGAGTACTTTTACCATGGTATCCCCTGTGGTGTGTCTAGGTGTCAACTGTTGGCATCGTCACTGTCGTTACATGTGTCACCCCGCAACATATTCTCCATGCTGGTTGGATACCGGCGCATGAGGCGATCCACTTCAATGTCCGAGAGGTTCGCCAGCCCGTCGTCGCCAACAAACGATTCCAGTGTTTCATCGGAAACACACGGCGCGCATTCTTCGCTATCCCAGACGATCAGGTTACCGTTCGACGCAATACCAAGAATCTCACTGTCGTCCGGCAGCATACTGATATCCATATCCACGGTAACGACACTGCCGGGATCAACTGTCTCCCAGTATGCCCACCCGTGTTTCAGGCTGATACGGTCGGGAATCTGGTCGATCACTTCAAAGATGGTCGAGAACCCGCCGGTCATGGCGACGTATTTCATACCCTCTTCGGTCTGTACAAATTCTGCCGTCGCCTCACGGATCGCCATAATCAGGTCGATGTCCGTGAAATGGTTCGCGGCCAGCACGACGTCGACCGAACACGCTTCGACGTCGTCGCCAATCGTCACGATGGTCATCTTTTTCATGATGTCACCTCGTTTGTCATACAACTGTTTTTAATCTGTGCATACCGGGCATCCTCGTTCCCCCAGTGTTCTTTCATCAGTTCGTTCACCACCACGTGGTCCTGGGTATAACACCGGAGACAGGTCGCACACGATCCGCTGCAATTGATCTCTCTGGCGTGTTCCAATATATAATCGATGGTATACACGTTGAATACCCCGGAAAATCCAGGCGGGATGCGGGTCGCAACGTCGTCAGGCGGATTGACGAGCATGGTAGAATAGATCAACCGCATGTTATCCGGAACCAGATCGACAAGCGGTTCGACGATATCGAGTCGTTTCGTCCACATCGTCGCCTTGATGTCGGGATACAGTTTGGCAATTGTGCAGAAGTTCTTGAACGACAGACTGTTGATCAACTCGCCGTAGGCGAGGAACCGGACATACTGGCCGGCCTTAAACGCATTCTTTTTGAAATCACGTTCTGTCACCTCCCGGGTCGACATGATCCGGGCGTTCTGAGTATATGGGGGGACCGTGTTCTTTCGGAATGTCGAGGCATACCGGCGAGCGTAACAGATACTGCACGTCGTCCGGTTAACTTTCGACCATTCGTTACAGAAGTCGTTACTGAGCGGGTTGAACGAGACCGCTGAGATTCGGGCCATTTTGCCCGACATGTTTTCGCTGACACAGATGTTGGCTTTCATATCTGACTCCTCGACCATTCCGGCGAGATATCTGTGATTGTAAACGGTTCCGGTAATTTCTCCCAGGTATTAGGGTTCTCCAACACACGCCACCTCTTCGTCCCGATCAACCTGTCGTTCGAACGCTGACATATCAAACCGGGCAATCTCCGCCAGCGGCACCGTTTTGATCAGTTGACAGTTGAAATAGCCACTGTCACCGGTCGCAACCGCGGTGTAATACCGGTTCCACTGCGGCGTTTTCTGGAATCCCCGATAGATCTCCAGCACGTTGGTATCGAGATTGATCACGTATCCCCATTCGCAGAACAGGCTGTCCTGCAGAAACGAAACGTTGTCGATCATATACCGCAACCCGCCTTTGTACGCGTTCAGGTTCCCCTGCGCTTCGCGCAGCAGGTTATACCAGTTGTCGGGTCGTTGAGTGTTGACCGATAGATTGGTGAACGATTTACATGCCTCGATCTGTTCCGGGGTCGGCGGCTGAGTTTCGTTCACCATGATGATGCGATCGAAGATCGCCATCATTTCGTCGACCGGCGTTGTCATTAAAAAGTCTTTCACCCGTTCGCCCAGATCGGACGGATAACTGTCAAAATGGTTGTAGGTAATTTTATCAATCCCGTTCCGGTGAAATCCTACTACGCCACGTGTTCCCATAATTATTCATCTCCATGAACATCAAGTTTTGTCGTCAACAGATCGATACACGCCGCCGCCTCCTCTGTCGTCAGGTTGACGCCGGGAGTGGTGATCAAGGTGCGCCAGTTCCGGAACAGGTCGGCATACGACCCGATAAACTGGTTGCACCCGACGTCGCCGTCCAATCGGGCCAGCACCATCTGGTCGGAGGTCACGCACATCTCGACGATTGCGGGATTCGTATACGCGTCGTCCAGCAGGTAGCCGACGATCGCCGCCATCTTTCCCGACATGTTCGGGAACCGCCCCGGATTTAATTTTTTCCGGATAGCATCCATCATTTCAACATGCATGGTTGTCTCCCTCTCTTATGATATCCCAGTTGCATTCACGTTTTCGATACACATCGAACTCATCTATCGCCTTCTTTACTTCCCGCGCCACCGCCTCGTCTTCAAACTCTTCCAACCGTTCCCAGTAATCGTCTTTCGCCTGCCAATCATCCACCGTGCGGTCCTTGTACCGGTCGGTAAACTCGCGGGTCAGTTTTTTGATCCAGTTGACGTAATACGGAAACGACTCAAACAGGTCACTGTGCTCGGCAAGGTCCGCCGATAATGTGATTAAGGTCTCGGCATCAAAGTCGCTGGGTCTTACCCAGGACGGGGTGTCCGGATGCGACTTCTCTTCAGCATCGGTTACCTGTGCGACCAATTTGTAAATATTGGTCCATTCGTGATAACAGTCATCACAAACACATACTTCCCAGCACTCCATAGCACTGCCGTCATACTTAACGATGCGAATAGTATCGGCTCCACAGTTTGGACAACAGACCGCCGTTAACGTTACTTCCTGTGATTCCATGTTACCGTCCATCACTTCTTCACGTGTTGTGATTCGATCTTCGACAACCATTGCACCAACTCTTTACACGATGCAAATTTATCGCGAATCTCCGCGGTAATCTCGTTCATTGACATATCGTTCTTTGCGCAAAGATACCGGAGCGCATCTTCTGCCGGGACAACATCTAATTTGCAAATTGGACAGAATTCGGACGGGATACATTCTTCAATCTCATATCGAGATAATTTAGTTCCGACAAAACGAGAGAGTTCTGTTTCCCCAAAAACGGTATTGATGATACTGTCGTCGTTCATGTCGATGAACGTATCACCCGCCGTGCATTCTTCATATGTTTTTGCATCCATCGCCTGTAAATACTCGACGATAGCGGTTTTTTCGGTATCGGAAAGTGAGAGCATGTTGTTGATATATGCAATCACCACCTCTTTTGTAAACGCGTCGCACGGCATGTGGTGAGAACAAAACAGGTGCCCCTCCTTACAGATCACCATCTCGGCTTCATCGGGAGACATATCCCATCCCGCTGCACTTCTTCCACAGATTTCGCAGATGTATGAGCTGCTTGAACTGTTTGAAACAAATCCGGTCCTGACTTTCATGCTCAATCCTCCATCTGATTCTCATGCAAATACGTTTTAAACGATTCGTAATCGTTAAATCGTCGTTTAACGGCGGCAAATACATCCGACCTCGACATCCGGGTGAACGCGATGAAATACTTGATGAGATCATGATCAGTGATCTTCTCAAACGTACAGAACGGACAATATTCGGGCGGCAGGTTTTCCCGGATCTCCCATCTCTCGACATTGTAGTTGAGATCGGCCAGTGCTATATTGATCCGATGTAACACCGGGTCATCAGAATCACTGTATAATGAATCGTGTAATCTTCCAAATGTTACCGGGTCAATGGAATGGATCAAATGGATCAACTCCCGTTTACCACTCCCCGACAACATGGAATGAGCAATGTAGGCACTGACCATCTCTTTCGAGAAGAGCGGATACTCCAAATGGTCTTCGCAGAACATATGACCGTGTTCGCAACTTACCAGTTCGTTATCATCGTAGACACTGCCGCAAATATCACAGACATACGAACTGCTCGAACTGTTTGAGACAAATCCTGTCCGGATCTTCATGTTCGGTCCCGTTCCCTGATGATCTGGTATGCTGCCAGACTGATCAACCGGTTCAGTCTCTCCATATCGTCGTGACTGAACATGCACCGACCGGCGTTCGTGAACAGGTTATAGTGAATACTGTTCATCTCTTCATACAATTCGGATGCCGTATACGGCATCGCCCGTTCAACCCCATCCGGTAGGTTATGAAGCGTAAACGATTCTGCATCAGATTGGTAATTTAATGCCGTTGCAATCTGGTTTGCCAGATACAGGCGGTTGACCCAGGCACCAATCATGGTCGTCTTTGCATGGTTATACCGACGTTCGAACTCGGTCGGTGCCTCCCCCATCCAGAGGGAACGGAACGATGCCTCTTCGTGATGGTCGAAGATGCACCGGCCATACTCGTTCGCCCGGTGTGCGGAAAATAAGGTTGCCAGTAATCTGCCAAATACTGTTGGTTCGATCTCCATAACGCTCATGATTTCTCCTCCTCATCGCAGAGAGCGGGATGAAATACCTCTTTCGTCATCGTCGCCTCCGCCTTGCAAGGTCTTTTCGGACATACGGCTCCCGCCACACACTGTATCCCGGACAAATGTTCGGAATCGGTTCGGCATCATCGGGCACGCCGGGGAGCACAATATATGCATCGTGCTGTTCGTCAACACCGTCGATATAGGCCGCGGCGGCCGCCCTGGTAGGGAATCCGTCGACAAATGTGTACAGGTACCCATGACTCCGGGTATACCGTTTACCGTGATACCGATAATATCCTACTCCGACTCGTTTGACGCTTGTCGTGACCCGGTACACATAGTCACCGGCATACCTATCTGGTGTTGTCAGATATACGGTGATCCGGTCGCGCATTTTGCCTATCACCTGTCCAGTAACAACAATCCCGTCACGCCGGTGTACGAATTCCACAATATCTCCCATCCCGATCGGAACGGCGGACTGTTTTACGATTGCTTCTGTCGTCATGTTGCCACCAAACGTGTTACTGTGACCACTCCCACGACTAATGTCGTGGGCTTTCTGCCGGTTAGAATTGTAATCACCGCCGGTTCGGGTTGAACGTAATCTTCTTCCGGGTGACCTCAATCGAGTCAGGATATCCGTCGTGTTCAATTAGCGTTTCGCGAATATACCGGGAGTCACAGCCCGGTGCATAGAATACGGTGTCCAGTCTGCGGAACACCGGCCCTTCACGATCCTCGTTGGGAACGTACACGTTCCACGCAACCATGTTCGTCATACATCCTCCTGATATGCCAGATCGATACCTTTTACAATTGCATTTAGTGTTGCCATGTTCCAGCGATACAACGACGCATCGATATGTGCATTCGCTTTTTGCTCGTAAATGGTGATGGTGTCCGGCATACTCATCAGAAAGTTTTCGACGGCAATCGATTTAACGTTTTTCTGGTTCGCCAGTTCTCTGATTCCAGATTTTGTCAGTTTCCGCATACAATCACTCCGTTCTCTCAAATGTCCCAAACACGTCGTGTTCAGTCTTCAGGTTTGCATCAACGACTGCATCCTGTAACCCATCGATCAGGTGCAGAATCCCGATAAGCGATTCTCCGCATGGTATGTCCACGGCATTGACGTGGGAAACCAAATCATGTTTTTGTTGACGCAACAGGTCCCAATCAACCGTCTGCACGAATTCGTCAAGTGTTCCGTTCACACAACCGGGTTGTTCACGCATGAATTCTTCCTGCATCAGTACTCACTTTTCAACATGATGACAAAGTCGTTGACCTGTTTAATATACCCTTGTACCACCCAGAACTCAAATGTACCGACCGGGAAATCAGTACACTTGATCGTCTGGTCATGGAGAAGCGGTTGCCCGGTATCTTCCCGCAAGGTCAACCGTGCCGTTTTATCAGATCGAACGTCGAGCGACCAGACCTGAAACGGAACAGTTTTGTATTTCCCCTTGATCAAGATGCTGACATCGCTGAACAGCCAGTGGGCACCGACGCGGTCGGCAACGTAGTTGATCCCGTCCGTCAGATAGACGCCGGGGGGAAAACATGTGTAGTAATTGACGGTCCCGATAAACCCGCCGAGTTCACGTTCCAGTTCAGCAACGGTTGTAATTTTTGTTGGTTCAGTCATAATGTACACCATAACCTGTTTAGTTGTCACTGTGGATAAGTTTCTCCCGAATCTCGTCGGTGAAAATTATGTCACGAAGGGAGTTGATTTCTGATGTTTCTTCCATGAC
>Ga0265294_10009642_pt1 | contig 11090 bp, 10 predicted proteins | sample MunlanPumphouse3_FD_192504 | JGI IMG/M metagenome (GOLD analysis project Ga0265294, IMG submission 192504) | Groundwater microbial communities from a municipal landfill in Southern Ontario, Canada - Pumphouse #3 | ecosystem: Environmental > Aquatic > Deep subsurface > Groundwater | place...
TTTATTGCATCTGGCAATCACGGTTCCGCAGCTTGGGCAGGGAAACCTTGCTCCGCCCACGCCGGTCAGCGTAATGCCACATGATATGCATCTCTCTGGCATTTCTTCCTTCATATTATCTCCTCCCTGGTAGACCTATTTCTCTGTATAAACCTTCCCATTGATCAATAGGATGGGGAAAGCTTCTGTCCATTGATAAACGTGCCGCCCTTTCTGCATCTCAACGCTATTGCAAATGAGATCGGATCGGTGCCGTTAAGCACCCACATTCTCAATCCCGAAAGATCCCCCAATAGAAGCTTAATAGTGCCCTGATCGATGCAGCTTTCTCTTCCCAGGAGCTGGCGGGCAAAAAGCTCCTCTGCCACCGTTCCATCGATCAACACACCATCCACGTCTGTGGCTTTGATCAGGGGCAGGCCCAGCCTGGCTGCAACCAGCAAAGCTATGGAGTCGGAGGTGTAGTCCCAGGAATGCTCCGGGCAAAAGTCATCCTCGGTCAGGGCTCGATAGGGGAGAAGGACATTCACCTCCCTTTTTTCTGGAATGCGAACCTCGGAGCTGAGACTGGCTCCATTTCCATCTGCAAGGAAAAAGGCATACTGTTCCATGGCCAGTACTGCCATCCAATGGGCGGCCTCATCGCCCAAGCCCCTTTTGGCGTTAATCTCACGGATCAGATCGGCAAACGGCCCTCCCCCAGGCACCACCAGGAAGCTGTAGTCCTCCTCGTTCGCGAGGGAGATCAGGACGCGCATAAGATCCCGGGAGGTTTCGATGAGGCTCCCTCCAAGCTTCAATACGTAAGATGGCATGAGGATGAGTAAGGTCACTATCTGTATTTCAGCCTCTTCCTGAAGGATAAAAAGATGGACGAAGGCCGACTGGATGTAGGGTAGGAGGGATCCATGTTATCGACCTTTGCCGTATATCTCCCCGGCTCTCGACGTAGATAAGGCTTTTGGTTGTGTTATGGATGTAACTGATAGATAATAATAGCATATTGAGTGCGGCCTGAGGAATGAGATGAAAAGAGAGATTAAAACCCCCCTGCTGGCTGCAGATGCAGTCATACTCTTCCAGGATGGGATTGTGCTGATAAGGAGGAACAACCCGCCCTATCAAGGCTGCTATGCCCTGCCTGGCGGCTTTGTGGAGATAGGGGAAACTGTCGAAGAGGCAGCGATAAGGGAGGCTAGGGAGGAGACTGGGCTTGATATCAATCTGCTGGGGCTGGTGGGCGTCTACTCCGATCCCGCCCGCGATCCAAGGGGCCATGTGGTCTCCGTGGCCTTTCTCGCCCGGGGCAGTGGCCGGCTCCAATCCGGCTCTGACGCCCGGTCTGCTGAGGTATTCCCCCCAGAAGAGCTGACCAGGCTTTCCTTCGACCATGAGCAAATCATCAGTGATGCCCTCCACCTGGCTGAGGTATTGGGAATCTGTGCATCAAATTAATGTAGAGCGAAAAAGATCTGCCTTTGCCCCTTCTGGGAGAGGTATTCAATGGAAGAGATAAGAGATCTCATCGAGAAATATGCGCTGCAGAACGCGGTGAAGTACAATGCTGCCCCCAATGCCGGGGCGGTCATGGGCAAGCTCATGGGCGAGCGTCCGGAGCTTCGCAGCCGGGCAAAAGAGGTCTCGCCCCTGGTAGGCGAGGTTTTGGCAAGGGTGGAGAAGACCAACCCCGAGGAATGGAAGAGGAGGCTGGAGGAGATAGCGCCTGAGCTACTGGTGCAGCTCTCAGAGAAAAAGGAGCCTGACAAAGGACTGCCCAGTCTGGAGGGAGCGGAGGGTGGAGTGGTGATGCGCTTTGCCCCTAATCCCAACGGCCCGCCCACATTGGGCAGCGCCCGGGGAATCATCGTCAACTCTGAGTATGTGAAAAAGTACGGTGGCAAGTTCATCATCCGTTTTGATGATACCGATCCCGTGAAAAAAAGGCCCATGCCCGAGGCCTATGGCTGGTATTTAGAGGACTGCCAATGGTTGGCGGCGAAGCCGGATCAGGTGATTGTCGCCAGCGAGAGGATCGAGCAGTACTATCCAATTGCCGAGGAGCTGATCCGCCGGGGTGGGGCTTATGTCTGCCGCTGCCCTCAGGCGGCCTTCAAAGAGCACAAGGAGAAGGGAATAGAGTGCATTGACCGGGGCCAGAGCATCGAGGAGAACCTGGATCTCTGGAAAAAGATGCTGGACGGAACCCTCAAAGAGGGTGAGGCGGTCCTGCGGGTGAAGACCGACATGCACCATAAAGACCCTGCGATTCGGGACTGGCCGGCCTTCAGGATTGTCACCGCCCCCCATCCGCTGGTGGGGGACAGGTACCGGGTCTGGCCGCTGCTCGACTTCGAGTCGGCGGTGGAGGACCACCTGCTGGGCACAACCCATATCATCCGGGGAAAGGATCTGGCAGATAGCGGAAGCAGGCAGAGGTATCTGTACTCTTACCTCGGATGGGAGTACCCCAGGGTCATTCACTGGGGCAGGGTTAAGATCCATCAGTTCGGGTCTTTCAGCACCAGCAAGCTGAGGAAGGCGATTGAGGCCGGAGAGTATTCGGGCTGGGACGACCCACGGGTGCCAACAGTGCGGGCGATGCGCTGCCGGGGAATCCGGCCTGAGGCCTTGCGAAAGTTCATGATCGATCTTGGCGTTGGTGAGACGGACATCAGCCTGAGCATGGACTCGATATATGCCGAGAACCGGAAGCTGGTCGATCCGGAAGCCAACCGCCGCTTCTTCGTCTGGGAGCCGGTGGCCCTGGAGATAGAGGGCGATGTCCCGCCGCTGGCGCGAGCGCCCCTGCATCCCACTGACGATCGGGGATTCCGGGAGATTCCCGCTGGAAACAGGCTGTTCATCTGCAGGAGCGATCTTGAGGGCTTCCGAGCGGGGGATAACATCCGCCTGAAGGACCTGTGCAATGTAGAGATTACCAGCCTGGAGCCTGCCAGAGCACGCTTTTTGGGCAAGGACATGGGAAAGAGGACCAAGATCATCCACTGGGCGCCCCTGGACGGGGTGAGGGTCATAGTGATGAAGCCCGATGGGGTGGATGAGGGAATAGGAGAAACGGGAATTGCCGAGGAGCTGGGGAAGGTCGTGCAGTTCGAGAGATATGGATTTGTGCGGGTCAATAAAATTGGCGAGCCGATAGTGGCCTATTACGCGCACCGGTGAGCAGTGAGGCTGCGGAAAGCCCAGGCGATCTACTTCTCCTGCCATGGAAAAGCAAACTGGGATAATCACGAGATCGGTGGCTTTGTATTGGAAAATGATGAGATCCAGACAACGAAAGATCAAGATGCGGTCTTGACCATAAGGATCTCTTCGAGCTGCACCTGGATCAGGCCCGGATGGCAAACCTCTCCGCCTGCGAGACGGGGGTGCCCGGTGCCCGGCTTCCGGATGAGGTGGTATCGCTGCCCTCCGCTTTCATCCGGGCTGGCTTTGCTGGGGCAATAGGCTCACTCTGGACAGTATCGGAAAAGAGCACAGCTATGCTCATGATCCGCTTCTATCAGCTCTGGCGGGCGGAAGGCAAACAGCCAGTGCAGGCCCTGGCTAGGGCTCAAAAGGAGCTACGAGAGGATACGCGATTCTGGCATCCATTCTACTGGGCGGCCTTCTATATGACCGGCGTTTGATCGGGAGGGGAGAACGAAATAGGCTGGACTTGACGCGCAGGAGCGTACTCACATGGCAAACGCACGCGAGAGAGCGGCCTTTTCAGCAGGCGACGATAAAGTCCAAATACGAAAAAGGATAACAGTCAAAATAATGCTTAAGCTCACCGCTTATGTCTCTGGAAAGGTCCAGATGGCGGGATACAGATCTAAGATAGCAACTATTGCCCGCGTCTTTGGCCTCAAGGGATATGTGATGAACCTGCCCGACAGCAGGGTGAAGATCGTTGCAGAGGGCCATGAAGCTGATTTAGAAAGGTTCCTTGAAGCCGTCAGAATCAAAAATACCCTGATCGACGTGGAGGAGATTAAAGCAGATTTTTCTGAGGCAAATGGATCTTACGAAGAATTTTTTAAAATCGCAGGGGAGGGGGAGACTGACGCCCGTCTGGACCAGGCGGCAGAGTATCTTAAAGAGCTGATATCCGCCGTGAGAGAAGGATTCAAGGATAATGGTTCAAAGCTCGATAGCATGAGCTCCTCTCTAAAAGATATCTCAGGGAAACAGGATGATCTAAAAAAGTCAATTACAGAAGGCTTCAGGGAAACTGGTTCCTATCTGAAAGATATCTCAGGGAAACAGGATGATCTAAAAAAGTCAATTACGGAAGGCTTCAGGGAGACTGGCTCCTCCTTAAAAGATATCTCAGGGAAACAGGATCAAATCATCGATAGGATAGACTGTGCCCGCGAGGAGATCGTCTCTGAGGTTTCCGGCATGCGCTCGGATCTTAAGGGCCGCACAGAGGAGCGGCTGCAGAGGATCGAGAGCGATGTGACTGAGATCAAAGCCAGGATGAGATCCTAAATCATTCCACGATTTGCATCAATTCATAGGATCATCATCTGATCAGGATAAGAGCGCCCCGGCCAGAAATGCCAGCAGGGCCACAGCCATCCCTTTCTTTATCGCCTTCTGAGAGCCGGCTGCGTCCTTCCGGATTACTTTGTACACAGAGAGCAGAAGGAGCAGATCCGCCACCGCTACTATCAGCAGGTATAGCCTCCCAAAGGGGGCGAGGAGGCTCAGGGCCACTCCCGCCACTCCGAAGAGCCCGGCCAGGGCTGCCGCCGCGCGCTCGCCCGCCAGGATGGGTAAGGTTCGGGCTCCACCCTGCTGGTCTCCCACCATATCCTCGATGTCCTTGGCGATCTCCCGGCTCATGCTGGCCAGAAAGGAGAGGCCGAAGGGGACCTGGTTGGCCAGGATGCCCATAAATCCAGCCACTGCCCCTCCAAAGAGGAAGGTGGAGCCGGTAAGATAAGAGACGGACAGATTTCCTAGAATTGGGGTGGCCTTCAGGTTTCGGGCATAGAAGAAGAGGAGCAGGGAGTTGAAGGCGGCGATGGCCAGACATATCCGACCGGCCAGGCCCGCCAGAATGCAGCCGGCGGCGAAAAGGGCGATCGAGTAGTAGAAAGCCGTCTGGGGCCGGACTCGCTTGCTGGGGATGGGCCGGTCAGGCCTGTTTATGGCATCGATCTGGCGATCATAGTAATCGTTGATGACATTTCCCGCCCCAGTGATCAGGAAGACGGCCCCAGCGATGATTAGGGCAGCGTGCATATCCTGAACCATAGCGATCAGAAGGCCGATTATGGCTGCCGCTGATGCCATCAAGCAGTTGAACGGGCGGAGGATCTCCCAGAATGCCAGCAATTCTACCCTCTTTGGCGGCCTTTAAAACGAGGTCGCACGTGTGAGATAGAGCAGATAGATCTCAGTTAAGTAGCTATCGATATGGCTGTGGCTGCCAGGCAATCTATTGTGGTTAAAATTGCTATCGATCCGGTCATCGATATCCAGATCCATCTCACTCTTGCTGCCCAGGTTGTCCTCGATCGAGCAGTCGAAATAGCTGCCGACCGGGCGATCAAGCTCATTTAAATCCTTTGGACCGTCATTTTCGCTCTCGATTGGGCTTGAGCTCTTGCCGTCCATCGAAGAATCAGTCTTGCGATTGATCGTGTCTTCTATCTTGCCGATTGAACATTGAATCCTGCGGTTGACCTGGCCGAAAATCCTTCTATCAATAAGCCTGTCGATTTGCCGATCGATCAACTTCTTGATCCGGCCGTCGGCATTGCCCTGGATGAACCTCTCAAGATCACTTTCTATATTGGCAGCGGTGATGTCAGCGTTATAGCCTTTCATCTGCGTATCAGCATGAACCCTGGAAATGCCGCCTTTGAGTTTGCCTGCCGCGTCCTTCCTCTTCTCCTCATGCCCAGACTTCTTTTTCCTCGGGCCGGCATGAGCAGGGACGGCAGATGGGGCAGTAGCATTGGATGAACCATCCGCAGGAGGTGGGACAAACGCTCCGGAGAGCTTTAATAGGTAGGTGCTGCTGGCAGGAACGCTCTCTCTGCGGATCAATTCTGAGCCCTGCAGCCTGGCTACCACCTTTGAGCATTTGCTGCTGTCGATCTTCAGGAGCCTCCTCAGATCGGATTGATAAATTCCCTCTGGCCGCAAGGCTATGATATCCATCGCCTTCTCCTGCAGAGCAGCAATGCTGCTCTTAGCGGCAAATTCTGACTTCTCCCCCATTTTCATACTCCCTTTGGTCAGATAGAGCCCAAACTTAATTATTTTTGATATACTGTAATGAATTCTCTTGATATAAAACTCTTTTGCATTTACCCCTTATTTTGTCTAAAAATAGCAGATATAACCTCATATTCCGAGAAAATTCCATAGAATACTGGGATTTATTGCAGAAAATCTATCAATATTTTAAATATTTTATGAGATATTCAGCTTCTGCCAAAGGATCGCAATGTTGGCGGCGGGAAAATCTAATGTTATTATATCGCATCGCTCGGGGAAAATCGGGCCCGAATCTCCTGCGCTTTGAGCATAGGCAGTCCGATCTCTTCAACCATTCCCTCAAGCCTCTTTCGTTCTGCAGATCGCAGCGACTTGCGGTCGATATAGGCATAAGTGGCATTCGAGCTTTCCCGAGCAATTTCAACCGCCTCTAAATCCAGATCAGGAACCTGATAGCTGGAGAACATATGGCCAAAAGCTATACGAGAGTTGAAGATCAGCTCAGTCTGCCTCTGCACATAATGACCTCCTCCAAATCCCAGAAACACGGGCAACTCCTCCGGTCCAAGGGCCAAAATCGCCCTTGCCACCGCCTCCCCCGCCTTCAAATCTACCCACTGCTCCTTTGTGCTGCCGATCTCAGCGAAGAAGGATGGTGTCCTTACATCCACAGGACCATGATGAGTGGCCTCAGCCGAGACTATATACCCCGGCATCGACAGGGAAACGATAGCTGAGACATTATATAGAAATGACCTCAAGCCTGCGGGAGCGGCAGCGGAAAGACGGCTCTTGCCCTCTCCCACCTCCAAAATGCCAGTAAAATGCCCTCCGAACCAGGGTAATGCTGCCTTGGCCTCATGCCTGCAGGGGAGAACGATCATATCTGGATAAAGATCCAGATCCGCCAGACGATCGTCCAGACCAATAAGGGCGGTCTGCTTATCATCATGAACCAGGAGACGGAAGTTTCCGCTGGATCGGTATCCTTTGCACTCCTGCCAAGCCTGCAGCTCAAGCAGACGTCCAAAGATATTGAAACTTGCCGGATCTGCCCGAGAGCAGACTACAGCAATCTGACCAGGCTGCTGAATTCTCAGATCTCCCTGCCGATCCCCAGCATGTCCGCTACCATTGGCGCATAGTCTATCTTGGTAGACTTTATCTCATTAAGAGGCATGATGACCACCATCGGCCTTTCAGTGATCAGCCCCTGGGAAGAGAGGTTGCGCAGCTCCTGATCCAGGCGGCTCTTGAGCTCCGGATAGCCAGTGGAGAGGAACGCCCCGAATATCTCGCCAGGCTGCATATAGGTGAAGAGCGGCGCTCCAACCCGGCGGAAGGCCTGATAGACCTTGGCCAGATCTTCCCGGTCATGGCCGTGCCTGATGGGTACGTGATAGAAGGACATCAGCTCGCAGCAGATCTTCTGCCAGTCGATATAGGCTTCCCGGGTCAAGAGGCCGCTCTGAAAGAACTTGGTCCGCTTTCCGGAGATCGTAGGCCTGGATATGCCCGTCCTTCTGGAGAGCTCAAGGTCGGAGAGCATGGGATACTTCACAAAGGCATATAGGGTCAGCTTATCCTTCTCCGTCAGCCGTGAGTCCTCAGTCAGTGCGGGACGGGGAGGAATCATCCCGCTGGGAAGATCAGCTCTTTCCAGATCGAAGAGGCCGTCAACTGCCAGGGCGGCATCAGATGAGTAGCCGGAAACCTGGAAGGGATAGTGATAATAATGAATATCCTCAACGAAATCGTTCCTATAGTACTCATCGATGATTGGATCGAAGTTAACCCGAAAATCCGTCAGGCTCCGGGAGTAAAATGTTGAGACGGAATCGGTGTCTGTTGCAGTATGGGATACGCAGTTAGGATAGTTTATCCATCTCTTGTGGGACTCAGACTCCTTCCTCACTTCGTATGGCGCAGTCGGATTGTACTTGACGAACACTGAGGTCAGGATTTCGGCACCCACAGCTTCTCCGGAAGGCACATTCAATAGCTTAATGAGTTTCCAGTCTCTGAACTTCCTTTTGCTCTTGAATATGGTTGATCGATCCACGCCTATGTTGGAGGCGAGATCAATATCGCTAAATCCCGGATATCTGGCAAGACCGTAAAGAACTAACCTCTCCTTTGATGTTAATTTTAGCTGCATTCGCATATCATATACATTTCATAAGTATTTATAGATTGCTTATTCTTAGAGTATAGAATACATACGTCCTTCATTTTACATGGTATCAGCAGGTTAATTTTGCCATAATTTAATCTGCAGGCTCATGGTCTGCACTTTAATCCATTCGCGGAGCCATAGCTGAATGATTGGTTTGAATCCCTCTAAAAAAAATGGGAATCGACAGAATGCATCTGGTGTCTTCCAGCTCACTCCTAATGCTCATGATGTTATTATTAATGGCGTTGTCCAGCATCTTGCTTTCATTATTTTCTGTCTGCCTAATGGTTTTATCACTTCAGCCTTTGATCGGAGGAGAATACTAATAACATGGTTTATATAGAACCTCAAACAACGCCTAGATAATAAATCCTTATTGAGGTATTAAATTGGCAGGACAATTCAGCGGGACCCCTATATTCGTCCTTAGGGAAGGCAGCCAGAGGACTGCGGGAAGAGAAGCGCAGAGATCGAACATCATGGCAGCGAAGGCTGTAGCCGGCGCAGTGAGGACCACTCTTGGCCCCAAGGGCATGGACAAGATGATGGTGGACACCATGGGAGATGTGGTCATCACCAATGATGGCGTCACTATCCTCAAGGAAATGGATATCGAGCATCCGGCAGCCAAGATGATGGTGGAGATCGCCAAGACCCAGGACACTGAGGTTGGAGACGGCACAACCACTGCCGTGATCCTGGCGGGAGAGCTTCTCAAGCAGTCTGAGGAGCTACTGGAGCAGGATATCCATCCCACAGTCATCGCAGCAGGCTACAGAGCGGCGGCAGATAAATGCATGGAGATCCTCCAGAGCCTGGCCAAAAATGTCACCGCCAATGACCAGGATCTTCTCAATAGCATCGCCATCACTGCCATGACCGGCAAAGGCTCTCAGGCCGCCAGGGAGAAGCTCGCCGATATTGCCGTAAGAGCAGTCCAGGCGGTTGTGGATGAGGACGGATCGGTGGACACCGATAACATTACAGTAGAAAAGAAAGTAGGCGGCAGCATATCCGACTCGAAGATCGTGCAGGGTGTGGTCATAGACAAGGATCGTCTCCATCCCAGCATGCCCAAGAAGGTCACAGATGCGAAAATTGCATTGCTGAACGCTGCGGTGGAGATCGAGAAGACTGAGGTCGATGCCAAGATCCAGATAACCTCTCCCGCCCAGTTGCAGTCGTTCTTAGATCAGGAAGAGAGCATGCTAAAGGGCATGGTCGACAGGATCGCCGCCACCGGGGCTAATGTGCTCTTCGTCCAGAAAGGGATTGACGACCTGGCCCAGCATTATCTCGCCAAGGCCGGAATCTACACTGTACGCCGGGTCAAGAAGAGCGACATGGAGAAGCTGGCTCGGGCCACGGGTGGAAGGGTCGTCACCAGCCTCCATGAGATCTCAGTGGATGACCTGGGCAAGGCTGGCCTGGTGGAGGAGAGAAAGGTCAGCGATGAGAAGATGACCTTTGTTGAGGACTGCAACAATCCCAAGTCCGTCTCCATCATCCTTCATGGCGGGACAGAGCACGTGGTCGACGAGCTGGACAGAGCGATGGAGGATGCCCTCCGAGTGGTTGGTGTGGCAATTGAGGATAAAATGCTGGTTGCCGGCGGCGGAGCGCCAGAGGTGGAACTTGCCTCAAGGCTCAGGTCTTATGCCTCTACTGTGGGCGGCCGTGAGCAACTGGCCATAGAGTCCTTTGCCAATGCCATGGAGATCATACCCAAGACCCTGGCCGAGAATGCGGGCCTGGATCAGATCGATACTCTAGTGGCACTGCGCAGCCAGCATGAGAAGGGCGTTATGACCGCAGGCCTGGACATGGATTCCGGCAAGCCGGTGGATATGATGCAGATCGGTGTGGTCGAGCCCCTGAGGGTTAAGAGCCAGGCCATTAGCTCTGCCGCTGAGGCAGCGGTGATGATCCTGAGGATCGATGATGTCATCGCCTCCAAGTCCGGTGGGCAAGGCGGAATGCCTGGCGGAATGCCCGGTGGAATGCCCGGAGGCATGCCGGGCGGTATGGGCGGGGACTTCGATTAAGCCCTCAACCTCTCTCTTTTTTTTATTCTGCAGTCACCTTGAAAAAATCTTAAGGCATACTGGTTTTTCATGCTTTATGAATGAGGTGCTTTGGAAGCTTGCAGCTCCCCCTTCGCGACAGCACCAGAAAAATTTAAAAAAAAGCGGCGAAATGCCGCTCAGTGGTTACCTACGAGAACATGCGCAGAGATTCCTCAGATCCATCGATCTCGTCTCCCAGAACCTTTTTGATCCCTTTATCAAAGTCATCTTTGCTGACGATGGTCGCATTTCTGCGCAGAGCGTTCATGCCTGCCTCTACCGCGATGGATTTAAGGTCTGCGCCGCTCGCCTCATCCGTAACTGTGGCGATCTCGGCCAGGTTGACATCCTCTGCCTTCCTCATCTTCCGGGTATGGATCTCCAGTATCTTGAGGCGGCCCACAAGGGATGGCATGGGTATCTCGATGATCCTGTCGAAGCGTCCCGGTCTGAGCAGGGCAGGGTCAAGGATATCTATCCTATTCGTGGCGGCAATGATCCTGATATCTCCCCTGGTTCTGAAGCCGTCCATCTCCGCCAGAAGCTGCATCATGGTCCTGTTGACCTCTGCGCTTCCAGTGGTCCCATCATGGGTCCTGATGCTTCCC
>Ga0265294_10009643_pt1 | contig 11090 bp, 9 predicted proteins | sample MunlanPumphouse3_FD_192504 | JGI IMG/M metagenome (GOLD analysis project Ga0265294, IMG submission 192504) | Groundwater microbial communities from a municipal landfill in Southern Ontario, Canada - Pumphouse #3 | ecosystem: Environmental > Aquatic > Deep subsurface > Groundwater | place...
TTATTGTTTACATTTTGTCTTATGCTTTTCTTGGAGCAGCTACAATTGCCTCTTTTATCGCAATTAAAGAGATCAAAAGTGGAAATAAAAGGCTTATGCCACTTATTGATAACTTAGTTTATATTGGTCTTGGCTTTCTATTAATGGGGATGCTAATGGGTGCACTTTGGGCCAAAGAGGCTTGGGGCGATTTCTGGTCTTGGGATCCTAAAGAGACTTGGGCATTTATTACAGGAGGTGCCTATCTTGTATATATTCATTCGCGTATTATGGATTACAAATTAAAATATCTGCTTTGGTTATTGCCAATAGCTTTTATATTATTAATGATTACTTGGATAGGCGTTAGCTATTTAACTGCAGCTCAGGGTAGTATTCACGTCTATTAAAAATTAATTGTCGTTTTTTTGAGTTTTAGGATTTTTTTTGATTAAATTTTTTGTGGTTTATTTTAAAATTTATTTACCTTTGACCCCTCTAGAAGAAGAAAATGAATTTATACTTAAATATCCATTCACTACATCATCATTACCTGCGGTCTACCGGTGGGCATGGATGTCTGTTTGTATATTAGAGATAATTTTTCAAGTATATTTAACACATTAAAGGCTTACCGAAAGGTAAGCCTTTTTTTATTTCCCGTAATCAGATATTTTTAAGATTAATAACAAATAAGAAGATGATAAGAATTGCAATTCAAGCTAAAGGCCGTTTAAGTGACCAAAGTGTAGCATTACTGGCAGAGAGTGGTCTTTCAGTTGAAGAGAGTAAGAGAAAACTACTTGCTAAATGTGGCGATTTTCCAATGGAAGTACTCTATTTAAGAGACGACGATATTCCAGGAGCAGTAGCTATGGGAGTGGCCGACATTGGAATAGTGGGACTCAATGAAGTTATAGAAAAAGGAGCTAAAGTAGATGTGCTACATAAACTGGGATTTAGTAAATGCCGGCTATCATTGGCAATACCTAAAGCACAAGATTATAACGGATTAGGCTTTTTTGAAGGCAAAAGAGTCGCAACTTCATATCCTAATATTTTGGATGCCTATTTTAAAGAAAATAGAATAAATGCCTCTATACACAAGATTGCAGGATCGGTAGAAGTGGCCCCCTCTGTAGGAATGGCCGATGCAATATTTGATATAGTAAGTTCGGGTGGAACTCTAGTTGTAAATGGATTAAAAGAGGTAGAGAATATATTCCAATCTGAAGCAGTTTTTATTGGAAATCCAAATTTAAATACTCACAAAAAAGAGGTTACAGCTCAGCTTATTTCAAGATTCGAAGCTGTAGAGAGAAGCCGAGGTATGAAATATCTCTTAATTAATTTGCCGGAATCAAAAATTGACCAAGCCTCTGCAATTATTCCTGGGATGAGAAGCCCAACTATACTTCCATTAGCCCAAAAAGGCTGGTGCTCAATGCACGTAGTGGTTGAGGAGAGGAATTTATGGACTAAGTTAGAGAAATTAAAAACAATGGGTGCCGAGGGCATTTTGGTACTTTCTCTTGATAAGATTTTACCCTAATTAATAACTAGAATTAGTGATAAGGATCTAATAGAATATTTAAATATGAGATTTATATGAAAAAATATATTGAGCCCGAACCAACTATCTGGAGCCAGATAGGAAAGAGACCATCGCAGGATAATCTTGTGATTGAGCGAAGAGTTTCGCAAATTGTAAACAGAGTAAGAACAGACGGCAACAGAGCATTGTATGAACTTACACAAGAGATAGATAAAGTTTCTTTGAACTCACTATTTTTAGAGGAATCTGTGATTGATTCAAGTGCGAAAAAAGTGAAAGAAGAGTTCATAAATGCAATAGAAATAGCCTATTCCAATATTGAGAAATTTCATAAAGCTCAATTTCCACAGGATATTGAGGTAGAGACTATCAAGGGAATAAAATGTATGATTAAATCGTTTCCAATAGAGAAGATTGGGCTCTATATTCCCGGAGGTACAGCTCCTCTGTTTTCTACAGTTTTAATGCTTGGTATTCCTGCTTCCATTGCCAATTGTAAAGATATAGTCATGTTTACTCCACCTTTGCCAGAGGGAGGTATAGATCCATCTATTGCATACGCTGCAAAACGAGTGGGTATCAATAAAATTGTTACTGTGGGAGGGGCTCAGGCGATAGCTGCAATGGCCTATGGAACAGAAACGATAGAGAAAAGAGATAAAATATTTGGTCCTGGTAATAGCTATGTAGCTGCTGCCAAACAATTAGTTTCTAACGATGTTGCAATTGATATGGTTGCAGGACCTTCTGAATTAATGGTTATTGCCGATTCTGAATGCAATCCTGCTTTTGTTGCAGCCGATTTACTTTCGCAAGCCGAACATGGGCCAGATTCGCAGGTATTGTTGGTAACAACCGATAATGAAATTATTGAACAAGTTTCTATAGAATTAGAAATTCAATTAGATAAACTTCCAAGAAAATCAGTTGCTGTAGAGGCATTAAAAAATAGTAGTGCTCTTGTTTTTAAGGGTTTTGCCCATATCATAGATTTTGCAAATGAGTATGCTCCCGAGCATTTAATAATAGCTACAAATAACCCATGGGAAATAGCTTCTCAAATTAAAAATGCTGGAAGTGTTTTTATTGGCAACTATTCTCCTGAGAGTGCAGGCGATTATGCATCGGGTACAAACCATACTCTGCCTACTGCCAGTTGGGCCAAATCTACAGGAGGTATTACTTTAGATAGTTTTATGCATAAAGTGACATTTCAAGAACTTAGTGCACAAGGTCTATTAAATCTTTCTAATACAATAACTACAATGGCAAAACAAGAAAAACTAGATGCACATGCAAACGCTGTTCAAATTAGAGTCCAAAAATTGAAGGGGAATTAATATATCACAACATATACTGAAATGCAATTAAAGAATAATATAGATATTGAATCTCTAGTAAGAGATAATATAAGACAATTAACACCTTACTCTTCTGCTCGTGAAGAGAGTAAGTTGCGAAATGCGCTTTTTATGGATGCAAATGAAAGTCCATATAATACAGGATATAATCGTTATCCAGAGCCGGTTAACTATGATCTAAAAAACGCAGCTGCCAAGAGTGTAACTTCTATAATGGGAACAGAAACTGTTTCGGCACAAGCTGTTATTGCACAAAATGTATTTGTAGGCAATGGCAGTGACGAGGCAATAGATATACTGTTTAGGATATTTTGTGAGCCTAGTAGAGACAATGTATTATCTATAGCGCCAACATATGGTATGTATAAAGTTGCTGCGACTATCAATGATATAGAGTATAGGGAGTGTCCTTTAAATGAAGATTATTCATTGAACGAACAATCTCTCTTGGCTATGGCTAATAGTAATACTAAGATAATTTTTCTCTGTTCTCCAAATAATCCATCGGGGAATCTTCTTTCAAAAAAGAGTATAATCTCTATAATTGAAAAATTCAAGGGAATTATTGTTGTTGATGAAGCCTATGTAGATTTTTCGGGAGATGGGGGCTTTATTCCATTATTGCAAGTCTACAATAACTTGGTAGTTCTTAGAACTATGTCTAAAGCTAGAGGTATGGCTGCAATAAGAGTTGGTTTTGCCTATGCTAGCTCTGCCATTATCTCTTATATGGAAAAAGTAAAATATCCTTATAATGTAAATAGAGTGAGCCAGGAACTTGCAATTAAGTCATTTAAGGCCGATGGCCTTATAACTGAGAGTACATTATCTAGAGTTAAAGCTATTATTTTAGAGAGAGAAAGGGTTGGTTGTGAGTTAGCTAAATTGGATTGTGTTAAAAAGGTTTACAAGAGTGACTCAAATTTTTTGCTTGTGAAAATTGATAACCCTCACGAAAAGGTAGAAATGCTTAAAAGCAAGGGAGTTGTTGTAAGAGATAGAAGTAAGGTAGTTGGGTGTGAGGGGTGCATTAGAATTTCTATAGGCAAAAAAGATGAAAATGAATTATTGCTATCAATTTTAAAGGGCCAAAAAGTAGAAAATTACAATGATTTTATTGAGTTATCACGAATTACTAAAGAGACTTCTGTTAACCTTAAAATTTTCCGTAAGGGAGCTAATATATTGAATATAAGTACTGGAATAGGCTTTTTAGATCATATGTTAGAGCTATTTTCTGTACATTCCGGGATAGCCATTGATTTAGATGTTACAGGTGATTTACAAGTAGATGCCCATCACACAATTGAAGATGTTGCTCTAGTTCTTGGAGAAGGCATTAAAGAGCTATATGGAAAACATAAAGGGTATAATCGCTATGGATTTGTTTTGCCTATGGATGAATCTCAAGCAACTGCTGTTATAGATTTGGGTGGAAGATTTGGGTTTGAATGGGATGTAGTGTTTACGGATGCTTTTACAGGCGACTTTCCAACACAAATGTATAGTCATTTTTTCTCTTCTTTGGCCACTGCCGGTAAGTTTACTTTACATCTAAAAGCCAATGGCAAAAACGACCATCATATTGCCGAAGCTCTATTTAAAGCTTTTGCCAGAGCACTTAGGATTGCTCTATCTAATCAAATTAATGAATATGAATTACCAAGTAGCAAGGGAATTATATAAATCATTTAAAGTATTTAAACTTTAAAACTATATATAGCAAGCATTATAAAAAGTAAGTATTACCAATTAAATAATTAATATGTTAGCAATTGCACAATATGGCGCCGGAAATATATTCTCTTTATGTAAAGCAATCGAGAGAATTGGAGCACCCTATGTGGTTACTTCAAATATTGTAGAGCTTGAGGCAGCCACACATATAATCCTTCCAGGAGTGGGAGAGGCTGCAAGCGTCATTAAAGAGATAAAAAGTACAGATTTAATTTCATTTTTAAAATCAACTGTAAAGCCCGTTCTAGGTATTTGTATTGGAATGCAGGTTATGTGCAGTTATAGCCAAGAGGGAGATATAGATTGTATGGGACTTTTTCCAAATAAAGTAGAGAAACTCAGGGGAGATAATATTAAAATACCTCATATGGGATGGAATAGAGTAAGTGATTTAAAAGGAGCTCTTTTTAATGATATAAATAATGGAGAGTGGTTCTATTTTGTTCACTCCTATGCACCTTCGTTAGATAGCTCAACAATTGCCGTAACAGAGCATGGAGGGGTGTTTTCTAGTGCCTTGAACTATAGAAATTATTACGGGACTCAATTTCATCCAGAAAAAAGTGGAGAAGCAGGCGAACAATTGCTGCGTAACTTTCTTGCCTTATAATATCTATAGTGCTAAGATAATATTAACGATAATAATTGATTATGATAGTTAAGAATAATAAACAATTTGAAGTAATTCCTGCAATTGATATAATTAATGGAGAGTGTGTTAGGCTTTCTATGGGAGATTATGGGCAGGTGAAAAAATATGGGACTAACCCTCTAGAGATAGCACTTTGGTTTGAATCATTGGGATTTAAAAAGTTGCATATAGTAGATCTGGAAGGAGCTAAACAAGAACGTCCAGTTAATCTTACAGTTCTTGAAAAAATCGCTGCCAATACCTCTTTTGAGATACAATTTGGAGGTGGAATCAAAAATCAACTAATTGCTCGGCAAGTTTTTGATAGTGGAGCTCAATCCATTATATGTGGTAGTATAGCTGTTACCAATCCAGAAATTATGAGAGATTTGATAGATTCTTATGGAGCTCAAAAGATAATTTTAGGGTTAGATGTTAAAGGAGGAAAGATTGCTATTAATGGCTGGAAAGAGCAATCTAACAATGATATATATGAGTTCATATTAAGCTATGCTACATTAGGTATAGATAGAATTATTTGTACAGATATAAGTAAAGATGGGATGCTTTTGGGACCTTCGTTTGAGCTATATAAAGATTTGAATAATAGATTTCCTCAAATTGCGATTATAGCAAGTGGTGGAGTTTCTAATGAAAATGATATCTTTTCTCTTGCAAACATTGGTGTCTCGGGAGTTATTGTAGGGAAAGCATTTTATGAAAACAAAATTAATATAGAGGAGTTACAAAAATGGTTGCAAAACGTATAATCCCTTGTCTAGATGTCTTTGATGGGAAAACTGTAAAGGGTATTAATTTTCTCAATTTAAAAGATATTGGCAATCCAGTAGAGATGGGGCAATATTATTCAAACGAAGGTGCCGATGAGTTGGTCTATTTAGATATAAGCGCTACTCAACAGGGCAGAAAAACATTTGTTTCGCTCGTAAAACAGGTTGCTACAAATTTGAAAATTCCTTTTACCGTTGGTGGTGGAATAGGTAGTTTGCAAGATGCTGCTATTCTGCTTGATTCAGGTGCCGATAAGATCTCTATTAATAGCTCGGCATTAGGGAACCCATTACTTATAGATGAAATATCTTCTCTATATGGGTCTCAATTTGTTGTAGTTGCAATAGATGCAAAGCAAGAAAACGGAGTTTGGAGGGTTAAAAGTAATGGTGGAACTAAAGAAACTGGGCGGGAGCTTTTTGAATGGGCCCTTCAGGCTCAGGAGCGAGGGGCTGGAGAGATACTATTTACATCTATGAATCAAGATGGTACCAAGGGTGGTTTTGCTATTGAGGCTATTGCAAAATTAGATTCAATGCTCACAATTCCGCTCATTGCTTCTGGTGGAGCCGGTACTGTACAACATTTCAAAGATGTTTTTGAAAATGGTCATGCTAGTGCTGCTTTGGCCGCTTCGGTTTTTCACAATAAAGAGATTTTGATAGGCGATTTAAAGAATTATTTAAAAGCTAATAATATTGAAGTGAGAATTTAGATGAGACAAATAGCTAACTAATAGAATAAAATAATAATAAATTAATAAGAGAGATAGTAATATGAAAATTTTGACAGAGACTGTTTTTAAGACAGAAGAAATTCTGATTCCAGCTGTGATTCAGGATAATAAAACCTTAAAGGTTTTAATGCTTGGGTATATGAATAGAGAATCATACAATAAAACTCTAGAGACAGGATTGGTAACGTTTTTTAGCCGTTCAAGGCAAAAATTGTGGACAAAAGGGGAGACAAGTGGTAATTTTTTATCGGTTGTGAGTATAGACCCCGATTGTGACAATGATACTCTTCTTATAAGAGTTAATCCTGCTGGGCCTGTTTGCCATACTGGAAGTGTTAGCTGTTTTAAAGGAGACGATAGTGAGGGCTTTATATCAAGATTGGCTCAAGTAATAAAGGAGAGACATATCTCTATGCCTAAAGGTTCATATACTACATCTTTATTCAACGATGGGATTGAAAAAATATGCAAAAAGGTAGGGGAAGAGGCTTCAGAAACTATAATTGAGGCGGCTTTGAGAAATAAAAAAAGATTGGTATATGAAATAAGCGATCTCATATACCATCTTTTGGTGTTGATGGAGTTCTCTCAAGTTACTATCAATGAGATAGAAAAAGAGCTCTATTCAAGGCATAAATAATTATTGGATTTAAAATAGGCCGGTAATATTTCCGTCATTGTCAATATCTATGCGCTCAGACGAAGGTGTTTCTGGAAGCCCTGGCATACGCATAATAGCGCCGGTAATTGGTACTAGGAACCCTGCTCCAGAAGCTATTTCTATTTCGCGAACGGTTATTATAAAGTCTTTTGGCCTTCCAAGTAATTTCGGATTATCGGAAAGTGACTTTTGTGTCTTTGCCATACAAATAGCAAGGTTGTCTAAACCTAAATTCTTGATTTTTGCAAGATCGGCCTTAGCTTTTGTAGTATAGTCAACTGCCTCGGCGCCATATATTCTCTTGGCAATTGTCTCAATTTTTTGTTCTACGCTATCGGTTAAAGAATAGAGAGGGGTAAAGTTAGGACAGCAATTTGCAGTTGCTTGAACTACTAAAAGAGCTAGTTCTTGTGCACCGGCACCTCCTTTGCCCCATACATCTATTGCCGATACAGGTATTTTTTTACTTTTGCAGAAATTAATTACAAAGTCTATTTCTTCCTGAGTATCAGAGGTAAATCGGTTTATGGCTACTATGGGGGCAAGGCTAAATTGTCTAATATTTTCTACATGTTTTTCTAGATTTTCAATTCCTTTTGCTAGATAATGTACTCCGGGAGTCTGAATTTCTTTAAGTGGTTGGCCTCCATGATATTTTAGAGCCCTAATTGTGGCTACCAAAACAGCTGCATTAGGCGATAAATTTGCGCTACGGCATTTTATATCTAGGAATTTCTCGGCACCTAAATCAAATCCGAATCCTGCCTCTGTTACTGTATAGTCTGTAAGAGATAGAGCTGTCTGTGTTGCAAGTACAGAGTTGGTCCCTTGGGCAATATTGGCGAATGGACCTCCATGAATAATGGCGGGTGTCCCTTCGATTGTTTGAACTAAATTTGGCTTAATCGCATCTTTAAGCAAAGCAGCCATGGCTCCATGTACTTTTAGGTCTTTGGCATAAATTGGTTTTTTATCGAAGGTATATCCTATAAATATTTTTCCAAGCCTAGTTTTGAGGTCTTCTATGTCTTTTGCAAGACACAAAATGGCCATTACTTCAGATGCTGCAGTTATATCGAATCCCGTTTCTTGTGGTATTCCATGGGTTGTACCGCCTAGCCCAGCTACTATTGAACGGAGAGAGCGGTCGTTCATATCCATTACCCTTTTCCAAGTAACAGTTCGTGGGTCTATGTTTAGTGAGCGGGTTTTACTTTGGATGTTATTTGCTATAATTGCCGAGAGTAAATTGTGGGCTTTTTCTATAGCTGCGAAGTCTCCGGTAAAGTGAAGATTTATATCTTCCATAGGAAGTACTTGAGAGTAGCCTCCTCCTGTTGCTCCACCTTTAATGCCGAATACTGGACCTAACGATGGTTCTCTAAGTACTACTGCCGATTTTTTGCCCATGCTATTTAGTGCTTGGGATAATCCAATAGATACGGTTGTTTTCCCTTCTCCTGCAGGAGTGGGAGATATGGCAGAGACTAAGATAAGTTTACCAAAATTACCTCGGTTTATATAAGTAAGTGGGAGTTTTGCTTTATACTTACCGTATAATTCAAGATCATCTGGGTCTATTCCAAGTTGCTGGGCAATTTCTCCGATTGGCCTCATAGTAACTTTATGTGCAATTTCTTGATCGGTCATAAATTATATTTTTAATGGGTGTATAATTATATTTTGTTCTTATTGAGTTGTAATTTTAAAGAAGTTCTTCAATCTCGTTAATCCCATTTCGGTTAAAGACAATCCGATATCTTTTAAATGATTCATAATTATGAGATTTAAACTGAATTATAAAATTGAGATAGTAAACTTTACTGCCAGTAATTTCTTCGTAATCGTCATCTTTGGAAACTATAAAAAGAGGCACATCTGGATCGTCCATTTTTTGTAAGTAAGTAGAGAGATTAAACCTAAGAATGTCATTAATTCCAGAGATGTAATATTCTGAATTTAGATCTAGCTGCTCTCTGTCTAGTTCTACTAATTTCCGGTAGAGTATTATTTTTTCTTCGGAATATCTATTATCGGCTTCTAGTAAGGGTGTCCTGTTTCTTATTCTCATAACCTCGGGAGGTACCATAGAGTCTTTTATGAAATCGAATCCCTCTTTGCTCCATCCTATTTTATGTTCGTTTATGCCTATTGTGGTTTTATTGTCAAAATATTTTTCTTTTAATTTATGTGCAAAGTAGTATCGAGCAAGCTCTTTAATACGGTCTTTGAGCATATAACCTACTACCAAACCCACAAAGAGAGGAATAGTAAAATTGCCATATCTTTGTTGAAAAGAGAAAGCAATAGCTGTTGCAAATATCATGGAAATCCCTGCTGCTAAGCTAAAGTATATCTGTTCTACTAGTCTTCCATCTTTCTTTTTTGCGATGTTTAAAAACAGTTCGCTTTCTACATATTTTTTGAGCGCACCAGATCTATAGACTAGTGTCCTATTTTCGTTAGAGCTATTTTTGTCTACAATTGGATAATCTCTGCTCTTTCTGTGAGTTACCTCTTTTTCTACCAATTTTAATATTTTCTCTTTTATATTTAGAAAGATAGAATTATGGTGCTCTCTCAAAAAGTTCATGAGACGAAACATCTGTTTGTGAACAATGTTGCTCATAAATTCATCTCCAAAAAGATAATAATCGAAACACTCTTTGGAAATTGTGGGAATACTTATGATTCTATATAAAGAACGGTATTTATCTAAAATTGTTTCAATATTGATAATTAAAATGTTGCATAACTCTTCTCTTTCGTCTTGTACGGGCGGATTCATTACATATAAAATCTGGTTGCGTAATGAGCTTTTGAAAATTGCAGCAAACATTTTTATATTGTATTCAAAATCTCCTTTGTTCTCTTTAGTGGGTTGGTTGGCAAGTTTTTGAAAAGAATTTGCGAGTAGTGAAAATGGTTCGGCTTTTCCGCTAACCATCTCTTTAAGCAGATAGATGGGAGTAATAAGTCTAATATTAGATCTTAAATCTCTGTAAAACATGCTTTTTGAATATGTGGAGTGGTTAACATCTAGGCTATATGGAACAAAAATCCAAGTATTCATGGAGAATTTATTGATTACTTGTTCTCTGTTGGCATTGAAACCAATTTTAAATTCAACAGAAAATCTGTCGTGTATTTTTGTTTGAATATTTATCATTATCTTTAGCTACAATTGAGTCAAAGATAATGATTAAAAATATTTTTTATTTATCTTTACCGAGTATCACTTAAACTATAATAATAAATGAAGAGAATTCTTGTAACAGGAGGCGCTGGATTTATAGGATCTCATCTTTGTACTCGTTTGTTGGAAGATGGCCATGATGTTATCTGTCTTGATAATTTTTTCACTGGTTCAAAAAATAATGTGTTTAGTCATATTGGAAATCCACGTTTTGAACTGGTAAGACATGATGTTATCCATCCTTTTCATGCCGAGGTTGATGAGATATATAATCTGGCATGTCCCGCTTCGCCGGTTCATTACCAATACAATGCGATTAAGACTATTAAAACCTCTGTGATGGGAGCAATTAATATGCTGGGCTTAGCTAAAAGAGTAAATGCAAAAATATTACAGGCTTCTACAAGCGAAGTTTATGGCGATCCTTCTATTCATCCTCAAC
>Ga0265294_10009644_pt1 | contig 11089 bp, 8 predicted proteins | sample MunlanPumphouse3_FD_192504 | JGI IMG/M metagenome (GOLD analysis project Ga0265294, IMG submission 192504) | Groundwater microbial communities from a municipal landfill in Southern Ontario, Canada - Pumphouse #3 | ecosystem: Environmental > Aquatic > Deep subsurface > Groundwater | place...
TCCTGGGTGCGCCCCGTCTGCGCGTGGCCTGGTTCGACCCGCGCACCGGCGCGACGCATGACACCGGCATCCGGCCTAACACCGGCACGCTGTCGCTCGCGCCGCCGTCCCATTTGCATCCGATCGACTGGGTGCTGGTGCTCACGGCCGAACCGTGAATCCGTGTGCGCGGAACGCGCCGCTCACTCGATGTTCTGCACCTGCTCGCGCGCGGCTTCAAGGCCGGCTTTGAAGTCAATCACAAGGCGCGAGATCGCCGCGTCGTTGGCCTTGGAACCGGTCGTATTGATCTCCCGGAACAACTCCTGGCAGAGAAAATCCAGCGTACGTCCACACGCCCCGCCGGCTTCGAAGACTTTGGCCACCTGCGCGAAATGGCTGGCAAGCCGCGTCAACTCCTCGCTCACGTCACACCGGTCAGCAAAAACCGCCACCTCGCGTGCGACCAAGGCGGGGTCCGCCAGTTGGCCGGTCCCGAGCAGATCGGCCAGACGCCTTTCCAGCACCGCTTTGTAGGCTGTCGGCACGGCCGGCGCCAGCGCCGCGATCTCGCGGCTCAGCGTTTCGAGCGCGGCAAAGCGGGCACGCAGATCCCGTTCCAGCGCGCCGCCCTCGCGCAGCCGCATCGCATCCAGATTCTCAAGGGCGGCCTGCACGGCCCGCTCCATCAGCGGCCAAACATCAAGCGGATCATCCGGTAGCACGCACGGACGCAGCAAGTCCGGCAGCCGCAGCAGCGCGGAGGCCGTCAGATCATCGGCGAGCCCCAGCGCTTGCGCTGCGGCGCGCACCGCGCCGATCTGTGTCGTGAGGCGCGCAAGGTCCAGCGTGCCGGCTGCGCCGGCGTGTTCAGCCGCCGTCACGGTCACCACGCCCTTCACATACCCGCGGGCGACGCGCGCGTGCACCAGCGCCTGAACCTTGGAATCAAGGCTGGTCAATTCGCGCGACAACGAGACCGAACAGTCGAATTGCTTGCGGTTGACGGTGCTCAACTCTACCACCACTTTCAAGGCACCCTCGACCGCCTCACCCCGCCCGAACCCCGTCATGCTCTTCACGGCCATATTTTTCTCGCGCTCCTCTCTCGTCATTCCAAACGCCTAAACGTTCAATTTGCCCTGCACCGCCCAGCAGATCAGCGTGCCTGCGATGGCGCCCAGATACGCCGGGTAGACCACGCACAGCACCGGCAGCCGCAGCATCCCGACATCACGCCGAGCGATCACGTGGAAGGCCAGCGGCACGCCGACCGCCGCCGCGATCACGCAGAGATCCACGCGCGTCTTGGGATACTCGTCCCACAGGTTCGTGAGCAACACCCAGAGCAGCGCAGCGGCCACCGCCGCGAATCCGCAGCGCCAGCGCCCGCCCATCCGCCCGCGCAACGGCATCAGAAGCTGCTGCAGCCCGAACACCCAGGTGCCCAGCACAAAACCGCCCCAGAAGATCCAATGGCTCAACGCGTCGTCCAGATAACGGATCGATGCGAAAAGCTCAGGAAGCTTCGCCTGACTGCCCCGGTAAAAGCTCTCCAAGCGGTTGGCCGGATCATGCATGCCCATGCCGCAGGCGATGAAATAGACCGTCAGGACCATCAACACTTCGACCGCGCGGCTCGGGCGCCCCTGCGCCACCGTCCGCACCAGCAGCCAGAACAGAACCCCGACCGCCGGCGCGAAAACAAACATGGAAAGCGCCTCGCGGACGCGCAGGACATCGCCGAAAGTCCGCAACTGCCACGCAGGCGGACACATGCGGCTGGCACCGGCCAGCAGGCAGACCACGCCGAACAGCACGAACAGCCCCAGCAGTCGCGTCAAAGTTTCATGGTCAGTACGTTCCAAAACCGTCACGCGCGCTCCCCTTCCTTCGCGGGTTCTCGTCTCATCTGCATCTCACAATCCCAACGGAACCGAGCCCTTGAGCACCGCGCCCTGTTCCGCATTCAGCACCACGCGGATCTGTTCACCCCGTTCGTCATGCCTGCCTTTATACGGAATCTGCCAAACCGTCCGGCCGCCCGGCGCGAGATCCACAGGCATCTCCGTCTTTTCAAGCCGCACGGTTTTCGGCGCGGACAACGTCACGCGGCCTTTCACCCCGTGAGCGAGCGGCGCGGCCACAACCACGCGGCACACGCCGCGCTCTTTCTGCTCGTTCACCGACACGTTCAGGTTGGGAGAGAGCGCCTCCGGCACATAGGAGAGCATCGGCACTTGCGTATATCCCATGGCGTTCATCATCGTGCGCATGCGGTAGGCGGCGTCCTGCATCAGGCACACGCGCCGGTCCATCGCCGGAATCGGCGTGGTGTAGATGCGAAGCTCGCCACCGACGCTCGTCAACACCTCCTCGCGCCAGTCCCCCACCACATCGGCAATCAGCACCACGCTGCCTTCGATGCGCTCGCTCACCACGCCGCCGTCATAGTCGAGGGCGCGCCCGCGCACCAGCTCGCGCTGCAGGTCGGCATCCCACCACGCGCTCGGCACGCCGAAACTGAAATCCACCTCCTTGCCCGATTTCAGCACGCGCCCGTCTGCTGAAAACAGCCACCGGTTTTCTGTCAGCTTGTGCCCGTCAGCATCCGCGCCATAAATTTCCAACCCGGGTTGAGCCGGATCCAAATCGCTGCACATGCCGCAACTGTGCACATGCCGCGTGGGCTCCTGCAATTGCCAAATGAAAGCTCCTGTCACAGGATCCAGCAGATGGATGCCGCCCTCTTTGCTCTGCCGCGTTTCGATGATATACGCCATCTCCATGCCGGGACGCGCGGGATCGATGTCGCCGTAATAGTGCGCGTCGGGATGCCCCTTGCCGGTGCACCAGAGCGGCGCGCCGTCGTCGTCCAGAGTCACCGAGCCCAGAATCACCTCGTCACGTCCGTCGCCGTCGACGTCCGCGCAGAGGCAGTTGTGCGCGCCCTGTCCCTGATAGCGGCCGGGCAGCTCCTCGTTCGAATAGGACCAGAGACGCTGCAGCGTCCCGTCCTTGAGCTGCCACGCATCGGCCAGCATCAGGTTGTAGGTGCCGCGCAGTGCGAGCAGGCAGGGCGTCCGTCCGTCCAGATAGGCCACGGCGATCTGGTTGCGCGAGGCATAGTTGTAGTGGCCGAAAACGTCGCGCGGCGGCCATGCCGCACGCGCGCGCTCGCGTCCGGTAAGCCCGTCGAACACCGCCAGCCACTCCGGCCCCCGCTCGACTTTGCCCTCGGCGTCGCGCATGTCCTCGTCCGGGCCGATCTTGGCGGCCACCTCGGCTCGGCCGTCGCCGTCCAGGTCGCACACGACCATGGGCGAATACCACATGCCGCGCTCGATGTTCCAACCGAGGTCTTTGATCCACAACAGCGTGCCGTCATGTCTCCGCGCCTCAAGCTTGAAGGTCTCCGGCGATTTGTGCCAGTATTTGTGCCACGGATCGACATTGCCGCCGGGCTGCTTGATCACGTAATCGAACTGGCCGTCGCCATCCAGATCGCCCACGCCGACTTTCTGCGCGGTCGCATTCGTTGCAGCCAGCGGGATGCGCAGATACGGCGTCTTGCGTCCCTGTAGCGCGAGCGGACGAACAGTCTGGGCCGCGCCTTTAAAGCCGGCCGCCGGCTCGACCGCGTAACTCGCCGCGGCATCGAACCGGTTCGTATCCAGAAAGTCTGTGGTCTGCGTGATCGGCACCGCATTGAGTTTGACACGGGCATTATCCTTCAGGCGGAAGATGTCAAACGCGATCTTGGGCTCATCCTCGCGCAGCAGGCGCCAGCTCACGTAGACGCCCTCCGGCACCTCGACCGCCAGTGCGCCGCGGCCCATGGGCTCGAGCGGACGCGTCTTGGCCCAGCCGTCAACCTTGGGCCCCCTTACGATGGGCGGCGCCGTTTCGGGCACGACCTGCACATCATCCACCCAGCAGTCTGTGCGTCCGCCGCCCACGATGCGCACATAGACCGTGTCGACCGTCTCGGGCACCGTAAACCACGCCTTGCAGCGCTGCCATCCGGCGCGACGCGGCTCGGACGTGCGTCCGATCGACCAACTGACCAGCTCTTTGCCCTTGTTGCCCACCACCTGAACGGAGCCGGCACGCGCGTCGCCGGCACGCTTCATCCAGCAGGTGATCGCATACGACGCGCCGGGCTTGACCGGCGTGCGGCGGCTGTTGGTGGCGTTCCAGTCCTTCTCGCCCGTGTGGACGATCCTGAGCGCGCGCGCGCCGTCGTGCCGCTCGTCCGACACTTCCATGCGGCCGGCCCCGCGCTCGCGCGTCCACCAACCCCATTCCGCCGGCTGTCCCTTGTCGTCCAGCGTCTCGAACCCGGGATTCACGACCAGTTCCGCCGTCCACGCGTGCAGACCCGTCAGAACCGCGCACACCCCCACCGCACCGAGCATCTTCATTGGAATCCCCGCTTTCATAGCGCACTTCTACGCGTTGAGACACCCCTCACCCGTGACAGAGGAAGCATATCCCATGCATCCCTGACTGACAAGTCTGTCATGAACACCAAGCTCGTGTCGCGCGTTCCCCGCGCGTTTCAAACGCACAGGCGCGGGGCGCGCGGATAGGGAATCACATCGCGAATGTTGTGCATGCCGGTGCAGAACTGCACCAGCCGCTCGAAACCCAACCCGAACCCTGCGTGAGGCACACTGCCGTAGCGCCGCAGATCGAGATATGCGGCATACTCATCCGGGTTCAGGCCGCTGGCGCGCAGCGTCGCCTCCAGCACCTCCATCCGTTCCTCGCGCTGGCTGCCGCCGATGATCTCGCCGACCTCCGGCAGCAGCACGTCCATGGCCGCGACCGTGCGGCCGTCGTCATTGCGCCGCATGTAGAACGCTTTGATCGCGGCCGGATAGTCGGTCACCACCACCGGACCTTTAAAAACCTCCTCAGCCAGAAAACGCTCGTGCTCGGACTGCATGTCCATGCCCCAGCACGGCGCAAACTCAAAGGCCCGGCCCGACGTTTCAAGCAGGCGCACCGCCTCGGTGTAGGTCACGCGGCCGAACGGCGCGTCGGCCAGACGCTCCAGACGCGCCAGCACGCCGGGCAGCACGCGCCGGTCAAAGAAGCGCAGGTCGTCCGCGCCGTCGCGCAGCACCGCCTGAAAGAGATGGCGTAGAAACGCCTCGGCCAGCTCGGCATCGTCGTCCAGATCCGCGAACGCCATCTCCGGCTCGATCATCCAAAACTCCGCCAGATGCCGCCGCGTGTTGGAGTTCTCGGCGCGGAAGGTCGGTCCGAAGGTGTAGATGTCGCCCATCGCGCAGGCGTACGTCTCGCCTTCGAGCTGGCCGCTCACGGTCAGCGCGGCGCGCCGTCCGAAGAAATCCTGCTCGTAATCGACCGCGCCGTCCGCGCGCCGCGGCGGTGTGTGCGGATCGAGCGTCGTCACCTGAAACATCGCGCCCGCCCCCTCGCAGTCGCTCGACGTGATGATCGGCGTGTGCACGTAGAGGAAGCCCCGCTCGTGAAAGAAACGGTGCGTCGCGTTCGCCAGCAGATGCCGCACGCGCGCCACGGCCCCGAAGCTGTTCGTGCGCGCGCGCAGATGCGGCAACTCGCGCAGCCGGTCGAACCCGACCTTCTGCTTGCCGAGCGGATACTCCACAGGCGGCGCAAACCCCAAGACGCGCACGGCACGCGCCCTGACCTCGACCGCCTGCCCCGCGCCCTCGGAGGCTTCCAGCGTGCCCTCCACCGCCACGGACGCGCCGGGATGCAGCTTGAGCACATCACCCGCATAATTGTCCAGCTCCGCCGGCGCGATCACCTGCAGGTTGGCCAGACAGGAACCGTCGTTGATTTCAAGGAAGGAGAAGCCCCCCTTCGAGTCGCGGCGGGTGCGCACCCAGCCCGCGACCGTCACGCGTGTGCCGGGCTCGACACCGCTCAGCACTGTTTTGATCCGTATCCGCTTCATGATAGATAGCCCGCATCATACAGGATTCCGGCGGGAAGTCAAAGCAGCGCAAACGTCCTTTACTCGAAGCGGCGGAACCCGGATAATCAGCCGCATACATGGGTTGCGGCAAACGGTCAACAGGAGGACGCATGAAACGGTGTGCAGGGTGCCGGTGGGCGGGAATGGTTTGGCTCGCGGCGTGCGTGTGGACGTCCGCCGCGGCGGACAATGTGCTCGGCCTGCGGTTTCAGCGCCTCGCCGCGCGCCGCTTTGTCTTCTCGCAACGCATCATGCTGGCGGAGTTCGCGCCGGCTGAAACCGTCGCCTTCGCCTCCATGCATCCGGCCTTCCTGGTTTCGTCCAACGAGACGCCGGTGTGCGACACCGCCTTCGCGCCGCGCCTCGACCAAGGCCGGCTTATGCTGGAGGGCGCGGCTGACGCGCCGCCCGCGTGTTTCTATGTCGGAGCCGTCAACCCGTTCGCCACCTTTGATGTGTCGTTCGAGCGCCTTGAGGGCGAAGCCGGCATCGACCTCGCGCGGCACGGCCTGCGCGACCGCGTGCAGGTTGTCGCCCGCAGCGCGGCGGCGCACGATGCGGGGGTGTTCCTGCGGGTCTGGACCAACGCCGTCCTCGCGCGCGACCTGCGGCTCGGCGGACCGCCGCCCGCGCCGCCCTTCACGCTACGCGCACAACTTTCAGGGCGCAACATCGCGGTCTTCACCGAAAAAGACGGCGTCACCGCTTACCAGGGCCATACCGACGACACCCCCTCCCATTTCAAAGCCGGCCGACAGCACTTCGGCGACGCGCTCGATTTCAGGCGGCGCGACACCGCGCGCGCCTGCACCTTCAATGTCTGGGCCGGCCGCGGCACGCGTGCCGTCATCACCGGTGCCCGGGCGTATCTCTCCGGCGGCATGGGGCAGGCGGACATCCGCGCCGTCACCCACGAGGATCTCTCGCCTGTCCTGGACGGCGGCCGCCTCTGGTTCACCTTCTCCATGCGCGGCATCGCGCTGGCCCACCCCTCTCAAGGCGTCTTCAGCCTCGATCCCTCGGTGTTCGACCTGCGCTTCGAGGGCGTCATCGCCTTTGACTTCGGCGACGGCCTCCTGCGCAATGCCGTGGCCACGCATCTTTTCTATGACCGCACCGCCTCAGAATGGCGAGCGTACTCCAGCGATTTCGGCGGCAGCTCCAACCGCGAGGGCCGCGCCGAGAGCCAGCTCTTCCGAGCGCGTGCCGCCAAAGATCCCCGCCGCGGGTTCTCCGTGATGCGCGCCGAGCTCGTCCCCAACGCGCAGTTGGCCGGCCGCCACGAGGACCCCAGCATCTACTTCGACGCCGCCGCCGGCAAATGGCGGCTGCTCACCAGTACCTTCACCCTGATCGACGGCAAGGGCAACATCACGGCCAGCCTGCACGAGGCGAACACGTGGGATGGGGCCTTCACGACCCTTGTCCACCCGATCGGCGCAAACGCCACCGGCACCACCCTCTCGCGCATCGGCGACACCGTCTTCGCGCTCATGGGCGGACACGGCAATCTACGCGCGCACGCCTACCCGTCGCTCGCCGAACTCGGTGAGATCAGTATGGATTTCCAGCCGCACTGGCCCAAGCCCGCCGGCCGAGTCTGGGCCGGCATTGTCCCTCTGCCCGACGGCTACCCGCACCGCTACGTGCTGCTGACGATGGACCGCGCCAACTTCCCCAACATCAAAGCGCCCACGTGGAGCTATGGCGCCCTCTACTTCTACGGCTCGGACGCGCCGCCGCAGACCGGCGGCGCTCCCTCCCCTCAGTAAGCCCGCAGGCGGCGGACTGCGGTCGCGATGTCCGTGACGCGCTGGCTGCCGGCCTCGCGCTCGACCACCACCGCGCCCTCATACCCGCACGCGGCCAGCGTGTCGAGAAAGGCAAAGCTGTTGACCTGGCCCGAGCCCCACACCACCTCGCTGCCCCACGTGCCGGGTTCAGTCGTGCGGACCGCATCCTTGATGTGGATGTGGCGCACCCATGGCGCCAGGCGCGGAAAGGCGGACAGCGGCTCATCCTTGTTGTAGAGGATGAGATTGGCAGGATCGAAATTCAGCAGGACGTTGGGGTGGTTGAGCGTCTCCACGAAACGCTGCAAGTCCTCGGCCGACTCCTGGCCGGTTTCCATCAAAAGCGTCACGCCGGCCTCGCCCGCAGCATCGCCGAGATAGCGCACGCGGTCGTAAAATTTCTTGGCATAAGCCGCGTCGCCGTGGTCAAGGAAGCCCACATGCATCATGATGGCGGTTGAGCCCAACCGGGCGGTGATCTGCGCGGCCTTGGCGAACGCCTCGCCGCTGGCCGGCCAATGCGCGTCAGGCGCAATGCCGCCTGTGACCTTGATCGTCTCCAGCGTGGAGTAATCCTCGTAATCGTAATTCATCATGCCGGCGGTAATCACCCAGCCCTGCCGCTGCACCGCCTCCAGGTAGGCTTCGCCGTCGGGGCCCAGCGCCGGCGCAATGGCCAGGTTGATGTGATTGATCCCCATCGCCGCCATCGCGGTCCCGATCTCGTCAACACCCTTTTGAAACGACCAGCTACACACGCCGATCGGCCACTTGTTTCCGCACAGATTCATATCGTCGTCTCCTTCTTTCGTTTCAAGCTACCTGCCGCACACACGGTTACTTCGCCAGCCGCACGGTCTTGCCGCTTCGGGCCGACCGCTTCTCCGCATCCACGATCCTGACCGAATCGCGTGACTGCTCGGCCGTGATGACGGGCGGCACCTTCTTGCCTTTCAGCACGTCGAGGAACCACTTGATCTCGTACTCATAGCCCTCGCCCTCCGCCAGCGCCGGCACGAACGCGTCGCCCTTGGCGGGGTAGACGCACAGCGGCTTCTCGCGCTTGGCGTCGAGAATCACCACCGCCTTCTCGAACGTCACCACGTAGCTGGCTTCAAAACCCATGGTCGCGGCCATGCACCAGCTCCCCTCGGCCGTGACCGCGGCGCCGCCCACGTCATACAGCGTGGAGATGTACTGCATCGCGCCGTTCTTGTCAAAGGACGCCGTGCTCGTGACCGCTTTGGGCATGCCGAACAGGAAGTTCACCATGTCGGTGTCGTGGATATGCAGGTCGAGCGCCACGCCGCCGCTCTTGCTCTCGTCCGCAAACCAGTTGGTGCCCTTTTGCCAGCCGGGCGGCGCGCTGAAACGGCGGAACGAGGCCGCGATAACCTTGCCGTATTTCTTGCTGTCCACCAGCTTTTTGAGATAGACGTAGCACGGCCAGAAACGAAGGCAATGGGCCACCATCAGTTTCGCGCCGTTGGGCGCGCGGTGTGCGGCCTTAAGCATCTTGTCACAGTCCGCAGCGGTCAGGGCCATCGGCTTTTCGCACAACACGCTGACGCCGGCCTGCAGCGCCTTGATCGTCAACGGCACGTGCAGCGGGGTAGGCAGCGTCAGTGAGATAACGTCCGGCTTAGCCTCGGCCAGCATCGCGTCGAAGTCGTCATAGATCACTGCATCGCCGTAGTCCGTCGCCGTGTCCGCGCCGGAAATGTTGCCGCCGGCTGTGGGCGCGGTGAATTGCTCCTGATTTTTGTCGCACAGCGCGACCACCCGAGCTCCCTTCATTTTCTTCCAGTTGCCGTAGTGCATGCGCCCCATGAAGCCGAACCCAACGATGCCGACGCGTATCACGCTCTTCTTTGCCATGACGATTCTCCCTTGATGTGTCCCGATAACCAGACTGTGACGCTAGCGTCCCAAATCCCCCGCCGCTTGTCAACCATCCCGGCACCTCGGGCACAAACTCAACAGTGCTTCATCACCCCCAACATCGCCGCAGCATCGCGCACCGGATTCAAGCCGCAGTGCGCGCACAGAACGGTCGTCACGCCCTCTTGCTCGAGGCGCGCTCGGAAGGCCGCGTCCGGCGCGAACGGCTGCCCCGCCTCATCGGTCGCCGCGAATCGCAGGGCCGCGGCGATCGCGCGGCAAACCGGCGCGAGATCGCCGTGCTCAGCCTGCACCAGACGCAGCCCGCCGATCAACCGGTCACCCGGCGCCAGCTTGCGCGACAGATCGCGCCCGACGCGGTAGACGGTGTCGCCCAGCGCCCGGTTGCCGAAACGCCGCAGCAAGTCCGCCACATGCACCGCCAACCCCGCGGCGCCCAGCTCCTGCGGATACCGCCGCGACAGCGCGCGCGCCGATTCCTGCATCACGGCCAGGGTTTCGTCGAACACGGCGGGATCGCTCACCGCGTCGCAAATCAGCGCATGGCCGCGCAGATAGCCGTGATAGGCGCAGGCGGCATGTCCCAGATTGTGAATGTAGAGCTTGCGGTCGACGTAGGCTTGGAAACACTGCTTGAGCAACAGGCCGTCAATGCCTTCGGGCACCGGCCCGACAAATCCGCCACGATCGGCAATGATCGCGTTGTAGGCCTCGCCCCACACCTCCAGAGGATCATTGCGCCGCACCTCTTGAGGCATCAGCGGCACCATCTTGCCGATGCTGGTCTCGACCAAGCCGACCTGCCGGTCGAGCGGGAAGCCTTCGGGCAGCGCACGGCTCAGCGTTTCGCGCGCCATCCGGGCGAGGCCGTGCAGATTTTCGCAGAAGAGTAGCGAGACCGGCCGGCCCGCGCGCTCCGGAAGCCCGGCCGCGATCGCAGCCAGCACGCCGGGCAGATGCGCCGCGCCCACCGCTGTGCCGATCAGGTCGGCGCGGGCCACCGCCGCCTTGACGGCCTCGCTGTCGCGCACATTGATCCCGTCCACGCCGGTAACCATGAAGGTGTCGGGCACCCCTGCCGGCAGGGTGTCCTTGATGACCACGCGGTAGGCGTTTCGTTCGTGCAGCGCGCGCACGATCTCCGGCACGGCGTCCACGAAAAGCACCTGGTATCCGGCCCGGCTGAAAATCGGGCCTGCCAGCGCGCGACCGATATTGCCAGCGCCGAAATGAACATACAACGGCATCGTTCCGTCCTCCCTTTTGAAGCTGACATTATGCGGCAAAGCCCCTCAATCTTCAACCCCGGGCACGGGTGCAGATTCAAAAAGGGCGCATGGCAGTTCTGTTGGTGGATACCCTGCTTATTCGTAATCTTAATCGTAATCCTAATCGTAATCCTAATCCGCTAACCGCCGGTCGTCGGTCTCATATTCGGCCC
>Ga0265294_10009645_pt1 | contig 11088 bp, 9 predicted proteins | sample MunlanPumphouse3_FD_192504 | JGI IMG/M metagenome (GOLD analysis project Ga0265294, IMG submission 192504) | Groundwater microbial communities from a municipal landfill in Southern Ontario, Canada - Pumphouse #3 | ecosystem: Environmental > Aquatic > Deep subsurface > Groundwater | place...
TATTACGATCTTGATGAATACTATCAAATCCTCTTTGCAAGCGGGGGAAATGTTCTATCTAGTCAAACCTTTGTCAAGCATGTTATGATTAGAGCTCGCTCATTTCTTATTTTAATTTTAAAATAAAATTTGAGAAATTATCAGCCATGACCTCCTTAAAATAAAGTCGGAGGTACACATTTTATGATATCAGACGTCTTTCTTACCGGCCGTCTTGGTGAGGCGATTAACAATACGGTTCGGATTGTCGAAATTGATCGTATGGTTCCCGAACATGGCAAGTTTATTATCGACAAAATTCCCGTGTCGTATTGGAGCAAGGAACCTCGTTCCCGGTTCATGAAAATAAGTGGTGGGACGTTAGTTGTAATTCGGGGGCGAATTCAAATCGACGAACAAATTGGCCTTATAATCGTTGCTGAACAACTTGCAATTTTAGGACAAAATCTATTAAATGAAATAGGAGGATAGCGCGCGTGCTCAAGTACATAAGATTAATCCTAGTCTGCGGACCACGAATCTTGTGGTCATATTTTGCTTGGATGATCAAATATGCGCGTCACCCAGAACGTTATCCGCTTGAAAAACGATACAATCGTATTCGCAATCTCATTATCTATGTTTTTCGCCATTTTCACGTCGATATTCATGTGCAAGGCGAAGAAATCTTTACGCATGAAGAGCGACCATTTGTTTTATACGCTAATCACTATTCCGATTTTGATCCTTTACTTTTAGTTGCAATTTCGAAAAAGCCAATTACTTTTGTCGCTAAAAAAGAGACCTTAAAGTTCCCTTTTATCGGCAAAGTTGTTAAATTGCTCGAAGGCGTTACGATTGATCGCGCTGACTTAAGATCGCAAGTCGTGGCCATTGATAATGCCGTTAAACTCGTGGAAAGCGGAAGAAATCTCGTTATTTTTCCTGAAGGAACACGCAATAAGAATTATTTGCTACCTATCGGCGAATTTAAACCAGGGGCTTTTAAACTATCGTATCGCACCGGCGCACCTATTATTCCTTGTGCTATATACGGAACTTTCCGCCCCTTAAGTCGCAAGAGTAATTTAAAAGTATATCCAATGTGGGTTCGCTTCTTTAAGCCGATTGAAAAAGAAGAATACTTGCAGATTAATACCGTCCATCTCGCTCCGGACATTCAGTCGATGATTCAAAAAGAAATCGATGAGAACATGATAAAAAAAGATACTAAGTATCTTGAAAACATTAAGTAGTTAAAATTAGCCGCTGATTGACCTTCTTCTTAATCCTTTAGGAAGAAGGTTTTTTAATGTATTGTTAGCGGAACGAACAAAACCGACATTTACTTGCTGATAAGATACGAGATGATAACCTTTATCGATTTGATAATTAAGCGTTTCACCGGCTAGATATTTTCTAAATGATGACTCATCAAGACTAATACTTTGCGATGCATCAAGGTAGTGAGCGAGATGATGATGAGGTTTAATCGTTTTGTTGATGTCATCAAATGCGCGAACACCATAGCGTATAACGTTAAGATGATCGGTGTTAACCTGCCAATTTAACGAATACAAACTATCTCCTATTTCCCGGTTATGGCGGTGAATTAAGTTGTATTGTTGGAGTATTGTTTGATAGCGACCTTTATATGACGAAGTCACATACTTTGTTTTCAAAGATTTGCCAGGCTTTTTTATTAGCGCAAGAAATTGTCCTTCGCCTTTAAATAGTGACGGCAAAAAGTAGATTGCGTTTTGTAGATGTAAACTTCGATAAATACCCAAGAATTCATTGATTTCTAGTAAATATGCATCGCTTTTAGTTAATAAATGATTGACGACATCCTCGTTTTCTTCCTTGCTGAACGAGCAAGTTGAATAAGCGATTGTTCCTCCGGGTTTTAACATCGCATACGCCAATTCAAGGAGAGCGATTTGGCTTTGTTTGCACGTTAAGACTTTGTGATATGACCAGTCATCAATCATTTTTTCATCTTTACGAAACATTCCTGAGCCACTACATGGAGCGTCGAGAATGATTTTATCAAAGGTATTGAGGTAAAAAGGATAGATATCGGCCAAATTATTGTTGACTACGATGATATTACCCATGCCCATACGTTCGACATTTTGTGAAAGAACAAGAGCGCGTGAATGAGAAATATCATTGGCCAGTACGACGCCTTCTTGAGTAACTTTAAGTGCGGCCTGAAGCGTTTTTCCGCCAGGTGCCGCACACATATCAAGAACATAATCTCCGGGCCGGATATTAAGCAAAGAAACGATGCTCATCGCTGCTGGTTCTTGAATATAATAGACGCCAAGATCATGAAGGTAATGGCGTCCGAAATCGTATTGCTTCTTATCATAATAAAAACCATTATCAACTAGAGGATGACTATGAACATCTGGAAAACGTGAATAAAATTCACGCCTTGTCATTTTATTAGTGTTTAAATACAAGGAATAGACTCGTTCTTCGTTTAGAGCTTTGCTGATTTGATCGGCAACTACTTTCGAAAAATTGTTAACGAGGTTTTCATAAAAATTCATGGTTTTAGTTTAGCAAGGGCGCTAGTAAAAAGATATTAAAACATATCTTTAACATGTTATACTTATTTACGAGGTAATTATTATGAGAATGGTTGATATTATTGTTAAAAAACGTGATGGAAAAATCTTGACCAAAGAAGAGATTTCTTTTTTTGTTAAAGGCTATGTTGATGGCACTATACCTGATTATCAAGTTAGTGCTTTGGCAATGGCTATTTTGTTTCGCGGCATGAATAAAGAAGAGATTACCGTTTTGACTGATCTCATGATGCATAGCGGTGATATCATCGATTTAAGTTCGATAAAAGGCGTAAAAGCCGACAAGCATTCGACTGGTGGCGTCGGTGACAAAACGAGTTTGGTCTTAGGACCAATGGTCGCGGCTTGCGGTGTCAAAATCGCCAAAATGAGCGGACGAGGTCTTGGTCATACTGGCGGAACACTTGATAAAATGGAAGCTATTCCTGGCATGAAAATCGCTATTTCCGAACAACAATTCCTTCGTCAAGTCAACGAAGTTGGTCTGGCGATTGTTGGCCAAACAGGTCACCTTGTTCCTGCTGATAAAAAACTATATTCATTGCGCGATGTTACCGGCACAGTTGAATCAATTCCTTTAATCGCCTCATCAGTTATGTCTAAAAAACTCGCCAGTGGCAGCGACACTATCCTTCTTGATGTTAAGTTTGGAAGCGGGGCTTTCATGAAAGATTTAGAAAGTGCTCGCGAATTAGCAAGAACGATGGTTGATATCGGCGATGGACTTAAGCGCGATACAAGAGCCATTTTAACGGACATGGAACAGCCGCTTGGTCTAGCTGTCGGCAATGCTTTGGAAGTCAAAGAAGCCATCGATACTTTGCACGGCAAGGGTCCTCATGATTTAGTGGAGTTATGTCTTGAAGCGGGAGCGATTATGCTTGAACAAGCCAAGGTTGTGACCGACACAAAAATGGGGCGGAAAATGTTAGAAAAAGCAATTGCTGATGGTTCCGCTTTTAATAAATTAAAAGAAATGGTTAAGGCTCAAGGAGGAGATGTCTCCTATATTGAACATCCCGATAAATTTCCTCTTTCCAAACACATCGTCGAGATTCATTCGGAAAATGAAGGCTATGTCCGTCGCATTGAGGCGCTGGAAATCGGCGAATCCGCCATGCGTTTAGGCGCGGGACGAGAAACATATGATGATGTGATCGATATGTCAGCAGGTATTGTTTTAAGAAAGAAAGTCGGTGATTTTGTTAAAATGGGCGATGTTTTATGTGTCGTTCATACTAACAAAGACGAATTTGCTTCGATTCTTAATGACATTCATCACGCCTTTAAATTTTCCAAAGAAAAACTAGAACCACTACCAATCGTTCACGATTATATTAGATAAATATTTATGCGCATTATTGTCCAAAACGTTACTGAGGCTCACCTTTCGATTTCTAATCGTCTCTTTTGTGCGACCGATCGCGGATATGTCTTACTCGTTGGTTTCACCTTTGGTGATAACGAAGAAATTGTAGCGAAAATGGTAGATAAGGTCGTTAATATGCGCCTTTTTCAAGACGATAATGGCAAAACTAATCTCTCGATTGTCGATATCAAAGGGACAATACTAGCTGTTCCACAATTCACCCTTTATGCTGACTTAAGCGAAGGGAGACGACCATCATTTACGAAGGCTCTTTCACCAGACGAAGCCTCGCGACTATTTGATTATTTTGTCGATGGACTAAAAAAACGTCACGATGCGGTTTGCACCGGCTTATTTGGGGCTGACATGAAAGTTAATCTCACTAATGATGGACCTTTCACTGTTCTTCTTGATTCTAAGGAACTTTTTAAATAATGAATAAGCGGGTAATGTTAGGTTTATCAGGCGGTGTCGATTCAGCTGTTGCCGCTTATTTACTTAAAGAGCAAGGTTATGATGTCGTCGCCTGTTTTATGCGCAACTGGGACGCGATGGCCAATAACGACTATCTAGGCAATCCCACAATTAATGATCTTCAATGTCCTCAAGAAAAGGACTACGATGATGCGGTGAGTGTCGCCAAAGCTTTAGATATACCATTATTAAGAATCGACTTTGTTAAAGAATATTGGAATGACGTTTTTTCTTATTTTCTTGATGAATATAAAGAAGGAAGAACGCCAAATCCTGATGTTTTTTGTAATAAATATATTAAATTCGCGGCTTTTTATGAATTCGCTAAACGCAATGACTGTTCGCTTATCGCCATGGGTCATTACGCAAAAAGGGTTTTTCTTGATGGTCATTATTACCTTCAAAAAGCTCAAGATTTAAATAAAGATCAAACTTATTTCCTCTCGCAACTAAATGAAGAACAAATTGCTGCATGTCTATTTCCCCTTGGTGATATCGATAAAAGTGACGTGCGTTTAATTGCCCAAAGACTTAATTTAACGATTGCCAGCAAAAAGGATTCGACAGGCATCTGTTTTATTGGTGAACGTCATTTTAAAGAATTTCTTCATAACTATCTTCCCGCACAAAAGGGAGAGATCATCGATATTGAATCAAAAAAGGTTCTCGGTGAGCATACCGGAGCAATGTATTATACAATTGGTCAACATCGCGGACTTGGAATCGGTGGTATTGCCAATCGCGAATCAGAAGGTTGGTTCGTCGTCAAAAAAGATGTATCCAAAAATATTGTTTATGTTGCAAGCGGCAGTCAAAATAAGCATCTTTATTCCGATTATTGTCTTGTCACTAAGCTCAATTTATTTCCCCATTATGATATAGATGGAAGAAAACTTAAGGCTAAATTTCGCTACCGCTCGCAAGATGCTGACGTTACTATTTATAAAGTTAATGAAGATACTTTGAAAGTTGTTTTCGTTCATAAACAAAAAGCCATCGCGACAGGGCAAGCCGCTGTCTTTTACGATGGCTCATTAATGGTTGGTGGCGGTCTCATCAGCGAAGTTTACGCTGATAATAAACGTATCGATAAATAAATTTATTTATTTAGAATAACAGTATCTGGTAAAACATCGCCGGTTTTTTCGCTGAATTTTTTGATTAATTCTTCAACGGTGAGGTTTGCTTTTTCTTCATCGCGACAGTCGAAGATAACTTTGCCATCGGCCATCATGATCAGACGATTACCATAACGGATGGCATCACGCATATTATGAGTAACCATAATTGTTGTTAACTTAGCTTTCTTAACAACTTCGTTAGTGATGCGCATGACAATTTTAGCTGTCTCCGGATCTAAGGCGGCGGTATGTTCATCAAGGAGAAGCAGACGAGGATTATTCATCGTCGCCATCGTTAACGTTACTGATTGTCTTTGCCCACCGGAAAGATTTTTCATGCGCTCGCCAAGTCTGTTTTCTAAGCCAAGTCCAAGTGGCTTTAGCAAATCTTCAAAATATGCTTTTTGATTTCTCTTTAGTCCCCATCTAAGTGTTGTGCTTTTGCCGCGACGATGAGCTAAAAACATGTTTTCTTCAACGAGCATGTCACCAATCGTACCAATCATCGGATCTTGAAAGACGCGGCCGATAAAACGTGAACGGCGGTGGTTCTTAATCGCGACAATATTTTCGTTATCAATAAGGATTTGTCCCTCATCTGGTTCTATAGACCCAGCAATAAGGTTTAATAAGGTTGATTTGCCTGAACCGTTTGAACCGATAATGGTGATAAAATCACCTTCATCAATATGAAGATTTAAGTGGTCAATCGCGTGTTTATTATTGGCTGTCTGACCATCGAGGATAAAAGTTTTATCAAGGTTAATTATGTCAAGCACTTGCATCTATCCTCCTTGCTTTCATTTTCTTTTGCCAATTCTTAAATCCTTTTTTAAACAAAGGAATACAAAGGATTAAAACAAAGAGAATGGCCTGAACTAGTTTTAGGTAGCCGTTGTCGTTTAAAAGACGCATGGCGAGGTTAATAACTAGCATATATGAGAAACAACCAACAAAGACACTGAGTAAAGCGACGGCAAAGTTTGGTTTGCCGTAAAGCATAATGGCTTCACCAAGAAGAATACTTGCTAAAGCAATAACGATGGTTCCTTGACCAAAGATTGAATTAGACGTCAGCATCAACTGTGAATAAAGCGAGCCACTCATCGCTACAATAGCGTTACTGATGGCTAGACCGATAATGACGCGGCTGTCGGTATTAATACCTTGAGCTCGACTCATAATCTTGTTTTTACCGGTAGCTCTAATCGTGATACCGAGTTCAGTTCCAAAAAACCAATACAAAGCGCCGATAATTACGCCGATGACGATGATGCTAGTGACAATATATCCCCATTCACCGAAAAAAGAGCGAAAGAAAGAAAAGACAGTTGGCATGAAAGGCGTGGTTATAGAACCGACAAAATCGCCTATCTTTGCTTGGTTATTTAAAGAACTAGTTATTCCGTTTAATAATTGGGCTAGCGGGACACACATTACCATCGTGATTATTCCTGCAAGTAAGGAGGGGATTTTAAGCTTAGTGTGTAAGACACCAGTAATAAGCCCCATAATGCCTCCAGAAACAAAGGCGATGAGAATAGCGACAATCGGTGGAACGCCTAAAGCAATCATCAAAACTGTAACTGCGCCCCCTAACGGAAAAACACCTTCCGCCCCCAAATCGGCAATGTCTAAAACACGATAGGCAACATAGACGCCAATACCGAGCAAGGCATAGATTAAGCCTAGATTAAGTGAGTTTGTGAAGATGTTATAAAAGACGTTCATTTTTATCTATCTAATTATCAATTACTTCGTCGGCTTCCGCAAGTAGATTTTCAGGAAAAGTGATTCCTAGTGCTTCGGCATTATCAACATGAAGAATCAAAGGCATATCTTCGACACGGCGAACTGGAAGTTCGCTAATTGATTTGCCATTGAGAATTTCGACGGCCATTTCGCCTGTAATTTTACCTAAATCGAAGTAGTTGATACTCAAAGTGGCGATTGCTCCTAATTCAAGGCAGGCTTCTTCACCAGCGATAATGGGAATTTGAGCAGCATCAGCTTTGGCTTTTACTGTCGAGTAGGCTGAGACGAGTGTCGAGTCGGTTGGAGTGTATAGACCATCGATTTCCGCTTCGATTAAAGCATCCATGGCAGCAGCGACTTGATTCGTTTCCGAGAATGTTTCAAAAACAAATTCTAATCCGAATTCGGCAGCTGCCGCAGCTGCTAAGTCTTTTTGTACGATTGAGTTTGTTTCGTTTGAGCAGTAAATCATACCGATTTTATCGATACCAAGCCCTAGTTTCGTAAATAGTTCAACTTGCTCACGGACTGGATTCATATCGCTTGTTCCGGTGATGTTGCTATCTGGATTATCATCATCAGCCATCAAACCCGAGTAGACAGGATCAGTTACAGCGGTGAAAAGAATCGGTACATTATTACCTTTAATTTCGCGAGCGGCTAAGAGGCCGCTGGCGGCTGGTGTGGCAATACCGAGCACTAAATCGCTTTCACCGATGAGGGTTAACGAAGACGAAGTAACAAGACTACCATCCGCATTGGCATCTTTTAAAGTCAAGTTGTAATCAATTCCAGCTTCATCAAGAGCGGCAACAAAACCGTCTTGGGCATCATTTAGTGGTGCAATGTTAACAAATTTTAAAATACCGATTTGTACTTTATTAGCATCACAGGCTGTTGAGGCGATCATCGTGGTGGCCGCTAAGGCGGTCAATAGTAGGCGTTTCATTTTCATTTTTTTCTCTCCTTTATGAAATAAAACTCAGGTGGCAGACACCTGAGTTACATTATCGTTTAACTGTTCAGGTGTCGACGTTACATCGTTTTCCACCCGCTATCATTACTGATAAAACTTAGCGTAACAGGAAAACAACTCCTAAGTAATAATAGTAATAATAGGAAAAATAGGACTTCTTTAACGTTAAATTGTGATTTGCGGTTTTCATAAGTTAATTTTAAGAGGGCCCTTGTATGAAATGCATTATATAAGGAAAAAGAAAGATTGGGAAGTAAAAAAATATTTTATTTTGCCTCAAATCGTTTGAAAGGTTGATTAAATATGCTATATTTACTACATTCAATAGAGGAACTAAGCTTAACAGCGTGCCACTCCTCTGAAGCGATTAATCACCGCCGTCGGCTGCGTTAAAGCCTAATTAAGTGCATTACTGACAATGAATAAGGATGGTACCGCGAGTTAATCGTTCCTTAGTGGACGATTTTTATTTGTTTAGAGGAAAACAAGATGAAAAAAATAACAGGTAACGAAATTCGAAACATGTGGCTCTCCTTCTTTACTGAGCGCGGGCACAAGATGGAAAAAGGTGCATCGCTTATTCCTTATAAGGATCCGACTCTGCTTTGGATTAATTCTGGTGTCGCCGGATTAAAGAAATATTTTGATGGTAGCGAAATCCCACCATCAAGACGAATCACCAATGTGCAAAAATCAATCCGGACTAACGATATTGAAAATGTTGGATATACAGCCCGCCATCATACTTTTTTTGAAATGCTTGGTAACTTCTCAATCGGCGACTATTTCCGTGATGAAATGCTTCCCTGGGCTTATGAAATCTTAACATCAGAAAAGTATTTTGATATGCCTAAAGACAAACTATATTTCACCTACTTACCAAGTGATTTGGCAACGCGAGCCTTATGGCTTAAGTGCGGTGTTAGCGAAGATCATCTTATCCCTTTAGAAGACAACTTTTGGCAAATTGGCGAAGGACCGTGTGGACCAAATACGGAAGTCTTTTTTGATCGCGGGGAAAAATATGACCCTGAAAAAAGAGGTGTCGAACTATTAGAACAAAATATCGAAAATGATCGCTATATCGAAATATGGGGCATTGTTTTCTCTCAATTTAATGCTGTCGATGGTGTTAAACGTGAAGACTACAAGGAACTTCCGAGTAAAAATATTGATACTGGGGCGGGTTTAGAGCGAATCGCCTGTGTCTTACAAGAAACACCTACCAATTTTGAAACAGACTTATTTTATCCGTTAATCTTAGCGACAAAAGATATTGCAAGCGAGACATATAAGGAAGAATATTTTACCGCCTACCGTGTTATTGCTGATCATATTCGCACCGTTGTTTTTGCTTTAGCAGATGGCGAACCATTTTCAAATGAAGGTCGAGGATATGTTCTTCGTCGCGTCTTAAGACGCGCGATGAGATTTGGCCGAAAAATTGGTATCGAAAAACCCTTTTTATACACCCTTGTCCCAACCGTCGTTAAGATGATGAAAGATTTTTATCCATACTTAGTAACTAAACAAGATTATGTTTCGAAAAGCGTAAAGGCGGAAGAAGAAAAATTTCTGAAGACGCTTAAGACTGGAGAAGCCATTCTTCGTGACATGTTAGTCGGCAAAACACTTTTAAGTGGTGAGGATGCCTTTCGCTTATATGATACTTATGGATTTCCAATTGAACTGACAATCGAAATGGCTCAAGAAAGCCATGTTAAGGTTGATTTAGAAGGTTTTCAACTTGAGATGAATAAGCAAAAAGAAAGAGCAAGACAAGCGCGAAGTGATGCTTCAAGCATGAATCAGCAACATCAAGATCTCTTAAAATTTGTCAAAGAAAGCACGTTTGTTTATGACGAGAATGATTTTGAAAGTGAAGTTATCGCTTTATTTGTCGACGGTGTTTCTGTCGAAGAGATTAATGGTGAAGGAGAAGTCGTTTTCGCTAAAACAAATTTCTACGCGGAAAGCGGTGGTCAAATTGGCGATCAAGGCCGTATTTATCATGAGAACTTTGAAGCTCGAGTAATAAATACTAGAAAAGCTCCTAATAAACAGCATTTACATCAAATCATCGTTTCTTATGGCACGATTAGAGTCGGTGATAAACTCATGTTAGAAATCGACCACACACGGCGTCATCTTACGATGCGCAATCACTCCGCCACCCATCTGCTGCACAGTGCGTTAGTCGAAGTGCTTGGTGATCACGTTAGTCAACAAGGTTCATATGTTTGTGATGAATACTTGCGTTTTGACTTCTCGCATTATGAAAAAGTAAGCGACGAACAACTGCGCCTAATCGAAAAGCGCGTCAATGAGCTTATTGCATCCTCCCTTAAAGCGTCTGTCCGCGTGATGCCTATTAAAGATGCTGAAAAAACAGGCGCCAAAGCATTCTTCAGTGAAAAGTATGGTGAAGAAGTAAGAGTTGTGGCTTTTGGCGAAGTCTCTTCTGAGTTTTGTGGAGGAACACATGTCGATAATAGTGAAGAAATCGGCTTGTTTGTCATCGAGTTTGAAGAGTCAATCGCCGCTGGTATTAGAAGAATTACAGCACGCACCTCGATTGGCGCTTATGAATTATTAAAAAAACGCGAAACTATTTTACATAAGATCGAGTCATTAGTTGGTGCTAATTCAATTCACGAAGTTAATGATCGCATTAAAACGATGATGCTAGAAGAAAAAGAGTTAGAAGAACAAAATGCTCGGTTGCTTGATAAACTTACAGCTATTACCGCAGAGTCATTACGTGATACTTTTGTCCTGTTTAGCGGCTATAAAGTTATCATGAAGCACCTTGCAAAT
>Ga0265294_10009648_pt1 | contig 11086 bp, 12 predicted proteins | sample MunlanPumphouse3_FD_192504 | JGI IMG/M metagenome (GOLD analysis project Ga0265294, IMG submission 192504) | Groundwater microbial communities from a municipal landfill in Southern Ontario, Canada - Pumphouse #3 | ecosystem: Environmental > Aquatic > Deep subsurface > Groundwater | place...
TGCTATAGAACTAGAAAGTAATAATTTTTTATTTATTTTTTCCATGTCACCTTAATGAAGTTTCTCTAATAATTAAGCTTATTTCAAAAGATACGTCTCCCCCTCCATTTATATTAATATTTGAAAGCTCATAACTTTCGATTGATTCTTCATTATTCAAAACCGTTATTTGTTCCATCAAGCTTCTGTTATTTGAAGTTTTTCCAGACATCGAAACCTTTCTTAGGTTAGTTTCAAACTTTAAATTAGAATAAACAATTAATGGATGAGCCCACTCTTCAAATCTTCCAAAAAACTTTGAAGTCTTAGGACTATTTTCTAATAAAACTTTGAAATCATTAATATAGTTTTGAGCCGAAGACAAATCTCCATTATTTTCGCTTGTAACCTTTTGACTTAACTCAGAAAACTCTGCTTTTAATTTAGTTGCCTCTTCTTCTCTTTGAGGAAGTACATAAGAAAAAAGGAAGAAATATAGCCCAAAAAGGATAACTAAAATCAAAATCAATAAAATTAATATACCGTTTCCATCTTTGGCTTTTTCTAATTTCTCTAAATCAACATCAATTGCCATAAAAAAGTAAATTATTCAAATTTGCTCAAAGCTTGACCCAATGCAATTGCATAATTAGCATTTAAATCTTCTATTTGTCTTTCAAGTCCTTTAGGACAAACAATATTATCAAAAGGCTTTCCAGCAACGACTTCAAAAGTCGAAACATCTTCTTGTTTTAATGATTTATTAAAATAATCTATAATTCCAGGCATTCTAGATGTTCCCCCTAAAAACACTACCCTTTTAATTAATGTCCCCTCTTTTCTTTCGAAATCCTTAATTACTTTTCTAATCTTTGAAGATATCGAAGCTAAAACTGGATCTAAACTTTTAAAAACTTCCTCGTTTTCTATTAAGCCATATTTTCTTTTTGCCTTTTCAGCCTCTTTTATGTCGATGCCAAGGTCTTCAGAAATTGCACTTGTCAAATCTTTTCCAGAAAGATCAAAACTAAAACTAGTCTTCATAAAGCCTTTTTCTATTATACTGACGTTTGTGCTTTGAAAACCTATTTCTACTATACAAGTTGTTTCATTATTTCCAGGTCTTACAATTGATCTTTTTAAGGACATTGCCTCTGGTTCCAGTGATAATAGTTCTAATCCTGATTGTTTAGATATGTCTTTGTAATATTCTATAACAACTCTTGGAACAGCCATAACTAAAACCTTATTTATATTTTTTTCAGAAATAGCATTTTCCATGGACTGCCAATCTAAGACAACTTCTGACAAAGGCAATGGAATGTATTTTCTTGCTTCAAAGCCAATAGCACTATCTATCTCTTTTCTTGTCATTGGGGGCATTTCAAATATTGAGAAGAAAGTTGAAAAATCAGGCAAAGAAAAAGAAGACTCCTTATTCCTGATTCTAGCTTCTGTAATTAATTCTTTAAGCGCTAAAGAAATATTATCTACATTAGGATTTAATGTGTTTCTATCAAAAGATCTAAAAGATTCTTTACAAGCAAAATCTAAATTTATTTCACCATAATTATCAAGAAAAATCTTACCTCCCCTGCGAGAAATTTCTATAGCTTTTATAACCTTCGTCCCGACATCAATTCCGAGGCTCCTTGTTTTTTTTCTACTTCCAAACATATTGAGATAATTATATCAATTTTATAATTTAGTTACAAGATGATACACTTACATAATAACATAGTTTTAGAAAATGAAAAACATACTTGATTTATTTTTTCCAAAGCAGTGCATAGTCTGCAAAAAAGAAGGATCTTATCTCTGCGAAGATTGTCTTTCAATGATTAATATCAATCCTTTTAGATATTGCCTTTGCGAGAAAATGGAAAAAAAAGACAAATGTGAAAATTGTAAAAATAGAAATCTCGATAAGATTTATTCTGCCTGTTCATTTAATGATAGAATCATTCAATTAGCTATTCACAAATTTAAATATTCCCATATAAAAGAACTTGCCGTTCCTTTTTCTTTTTTAATTTTGAGACATCTTCAAATGGTAAATTGTCAACTATGTAACTTTATTCTAATACCTATTCCCCTATCTGACAAGAAGAAGAAAAAAAGAGGCTTCAATCAATCAGAGGAAATAGCAAAGATAATTTCTGAAGTTACAAAAATAGAAACAGATTTTAATTGCATAATAAAAGTAAAAGATAATAAATCACAAACTGAATTAACAAGAAAAGAAAGAATTGAAAACGTTAAAAATACTTTTAAGATTATTAAAAATATAAAAAATAAGAACATCTTACTTCTAGACGATGTCTATACCACAGGATCAACAATGGAAGAATGTGCCAAGACATTAAAAAGTGCTGGAGCAAACAAAGTCTGGGGAATAACCATCGCAAGAGAAATGGTTGACCTTTAGGCTTATTTTGTATAGAATTACTTCATCGTTGGAGAGGTGCCAGAGTGGTCGAATGGGGCACCCTGCTAAGGTGTTAGCTGTGCAAACGGCTCGAGGGTTCGAATCCCTCCCTCTCCGCCAAAAACATTATTGTGTTTTTTTCTATTTCTAAGCTATAATAAACCCATAACAAATAAAAAAGGAATATGAAAAAACAAATATTTATAGCTTCCCTTCTTTCTTTCGCTTTAATAAGTAGTGCTCAAGCAGGTATGAAAATGCCAGAAGATATTTCTGGCTCAAGCAATAGTAAAGGATCAGAACAGTCTCAGCAAGGACAAAATAGCAACACCAGTGCTACTAATGCTAACATGGGACAAGAACAGTCACAGCAACAAATACAAGAACAAGAACAACTACAAATTGACCCAATTCAAAATAAAAATAGTAATCAAGTAAAGAATCAAGGAGAAGATTCTCAAGTTCAGAATCAAGCACAAGAACAGGAACAAGAAATGGTTCAACAAAATAATACCAACCCTTCAGAGCAAAGAAGAAGTAGGGTTGCTAATGCAGTTCAAGAGATGATTAATGTTGCCGAAAGAAATGAAGGGATAGGTAGCCAAATAAGGGTTATTGCTCAAAATCAGAATCAAAATCAAGAAAAAATTGAAGAAAGTTTACAAAAAGTCCAAGGAAGAAATGCTTTTGCGAAAATCTTTATTGGGCCTAACTACGGAGAAATAAAGAATGCAAGAAGAACAATAGATGAAAGTAAAATACAAATTCAGAACCTAGAGGAGATGAAAATAAACATCACTGACGAAGAAGATCTTCAGAAAATAGAAGAACAAATCGAAACCCTTAAACAATACTACTCTCAAACTGAAGAATTATTAAAAACTTCTGAAGGAGGATTTAGCTTATTCGGATGGCTAAATAGAATGTTATCAAGATAAACTATTCATATCTTAAAGCCTCTATTGGACTCAATTTAGAGGCTCTTTTTGCTGGATAATACCCAAAAACTATTCCTATTCCTGCTGAGACAAAGAAAGATAAAAAAACTGATACCATTGTAACAACTGTGGTTGTTTCGCTAAAATAAGAAACAAGGTAAGAAGCTACTATGCCTAATATTATCCCTACAATTCCCCCTATAAAAGTCAGGGCAACTGATTCAAGTAGAAACTGAAGGCTTATATCCCTACTTCTTGCTCCTAAAGATTTTCTAAGACCAATTTCTCGGGTTCTTTCAGTTACAGTCGTTAACATCATATTCATAATCCCTATTCCCCCGACAAGAAGAGATATTCCAGCAATAGCACCTAAAAGTAACGTTAAGGTTCCTGAAACTGAAGACATTGTTTCCATAACTTCAGCCTGATTCATTATTGTGAAATCAGCTGAATCTTCATCAACAATGCTGTGCCTTGATAATAATAAGCTTTTAATTTCTTCGCTTGCTTGGTCCATGTATTTTGAAGCAGAGGCCTCAACATTAATAGAACTTAAGGCATTATTTCCAGTAAAATAATGCTCTGCAACAGTTATTGGTATATATATTACATCATCAGAATTATTCATTCCTGAGCCACCTTTCGTTTCAGTAACTCCAATTACTGTAAATTGCGTTCCATTAATTTTAATTTTTAATCCCACAGGATCAATCCCTTCACCAAAAAGGGTTTCGCTTGTTGTTGGACCCAAAACTGCAACCTTAGACTTGTTCTCAATTTGAATCTGACTAAAAAAAGATCCTGTTGAAACATTTAAAGATTTAATCTGTTGATATTCGTTATCAATTCCATAAATATTTGTATTAGTGTTGTTTCCTTTGTATATAACCTGTTGTCTAGAAGACATAAGAGAAGCGACATGGTTTAGGTTAGCAATTTGACTCTTTATGGCCTCTGCATCGTCCATCGTTAACGTAGTAGCATCATTGCCTCCCCTAACAATAGAGCCAAAACTTTTCTGAGAACCTGGAGAAATAACTAAAAGGTTCGATCCCAATGATTCAATGTTACTTTGAATGTCAGCTGTTGCCCCCTGCCCCACAGAAACCATAGTAATTACCGAAGCAATACCAATAACAATTCCTAAGATAGTTAATCCAGATCTCGACTTATTTGATGTTAGAGAAATATATATTTCTTCGATTAAATCAGAAAATATCATATTATTTATTTTTTAATATTTGATTTGATGACTTGCCATCCGCAATAATTATTCCGTCCTTTAATTCAATAACCCTATCAGCATGATCGGCCACATATCTTTCGTGAGTAATTAAAATTATTGTATGACCTAATTCCCTGTTTAGTTTTTGAAAAGTGTCTAAAACTATGTCTCCCGTCTTAGAATCAAGATTACCCGTTGGCTCATCGGCTAAAATAAGGTCTGGGTTATTAACCAAGGCTCTTGCTATTGCGACTCTTTGCATTTGTCCTCCCGATAGTTGACTTGATAGATGATGCCACCTATTTTCATCTAGTCCGGCAGAAATAAGTGCTTTTTCTGCCCTATGCCTCCTTTCTTCCTTTTTAACATTATTATCATAAATTAAAGGTAACATAACGTTTCTTATAACCGTTGTTCGAGACAATAAATTAAAAGATTGAAAAACAAATCCTATTTTTTTAGACCTTACTTGCGCCAATTCATCATCAGACAAGTTAAGCATATCTTTGTTGTTCAAATAATAATTTCCTGAGCTTGGCTTATCTAGTGTACCCAAAATATGCATTAATGTTGATTTTCCTGATCCAGAAGGACCAATAATCGCCACGAACTCTCCTTTCTTTATTTCAAAACAAATATTCTTTAAAACAGCTGTTTCTATTCCACCCGATTTATATACTTTTGTAATTTTGTCGCATTTAATCATATTATCTTGTCATTCTCATCATCTCTCCGCCTTGAGGCATCTGTCCTCCCATGTTTACCATCGTTCTCTCTGTGTTCTTTGTATTATTAGTTGTCGTTTTGGTGGTAGTTATAGTAGAAATAATTACATTATCAGTATCGTTTAAGCCATTTTTTATTTCTACAAGAATATCATCTGCTAATCCCACCTCTACCACTTTTCTTTCAATCAATTCATTGTTTAAGACTTCGACAAAGCTTTCCCCTCTCATTGTTTTAACTGCACTACTTGGAACAGTTAAAACATTTTTAGCGGAATCAATTATTATATCTGCCGTAATACTCATACCTGGCTTGATACTTTTGTTTTCCGTTTCAAAAGAAATTGTAACGTTGTAACTAACAACTCCTTGGCTTACGGTTCCAATAGCATCAATCTCTGAAACTTCTCCTTTTATAGAAGTATCATCAAGAGCGTCAAAGGTAAGATTAACTTCTTGCCCTGTTTCAATGTTAGCAATATCAACTTCATTTAGGGTAATAGTTGCTATCATCGCATCAGTGATTACCGACCCCATCACGGCATTAGAGCTTGCATTGTCACCCAAAACAGCTTTAACACTTGATATCGTTCCAGAAAATGGAGCTCTTATCAAACAATTATTATAAGCCTCTTTGGCATCGACAAGATCCTGCTCAGCCATTTCTACTGCAAGCTCTTGCGTTCTTATTTCTAAATCCGTAGCTCCTTTTTTTATATTCTCTAAAGATAGTTCTTTTGTGGCAATATTTCTTTCGGCACCTATAATACCATCTTTATTATCTTCAATATTATTTTTTGTTGATAACATCGAAGAAATCTGACTATTCATTGTGCTCATATATGAGTTAAGATTTGATTTATGGGTCAAAGAGGCTGTTGGAACCGTATAACCTCTTATTTCCATAGAATCTTGGACAAAACTAATATAATTATCAACTTCTTTAATCATATCAGAAATAAGGACGGTTGTTTCATAAGTTTCATTTATTAAATTTTCTATAGATTCTTTATCTGAACTCCTTGATAAAGTTTTATAATTGTTAAAATTATTTGTATATGCTAATCGAGCTTCATTATAAGAAGAATAAACCTTTTCACGATAAATAAGAGCTTTTTCTCTTTCTTCGTTCCTAAAATCTGTTTGATTTATATACCAAGTTATGTTCTCTTGAACATCGTCCAAGTCTTTATCAAACAATAAGTTTTCCATATTTCTCATTAATGTAGGCAAAGCAAGAAAAACATTCGAAACACTATTAAAACCATCTTCGTATGATTTTATTAGGTTAGCCTCTGCCTTTTCTTTTGATTCTATAGCATCAGTTAAAGAGTTTTCTGCTTGAAGTAAAGTTAAAGCATCAACTGGCTCTTTGATTTCCTGCAACTGCAATTGAGCTTTTTCAAGACTTAACTCAGCATTTTTAACATTTCTTAACTGTTCCGTCTGATCAATTTTGAAAAGTATTTCATTCTTACTAACATTATCCCCGACATCAACGTATACTCCTACGATATTACCCGAGACTTCAGAAGAAATATCCAATGTTTTTAAGGAAGAAACTTGTCCTGAACCAGAAACGGATATACTAATATCGCCCATTCTTGGAACTTGGGTAATATATTTTATAGATTCTTCACTAGACCAAAAACGGCTAATTATAATAAAGAAAATAAAAACAACTATCACTAATGAGATAATTTTGTGCTTTAGAATAAAGTCTTTAAGTTTTTGTATCATATACAATATGATACCCAGACTTAAATCTTTTTATTTCATTTTTGATTCAAAAAAATCTATTATGTCCTTATCCCCCAAAAAACACTTTTCTCCGTCAAAAAGAAAAGGCACTCCGACATAATCTTGGTCTATGCCACAAATGTTAGCTTTTTCAAATAGTAATTCTGTGTTTTGATTAGAGTCTTTCATCTCAAAGGAAATCTTGTCTTCTATTTTATTTTCTTGAATATACTCTTTAACGACTAAACAATGAGGACAGTATTCGCTATAAAAAAGTATGATATTGCTTTCTTCTTTAATCTGACTCTCTTCGTGAGGCATTAAAATAAATACTGAAAACGCCAATATAAAGAAACCTATTATTAATATTAAAACTTTATTCATAATAAGATTTTAATGTATCAGTAATGTAGCTATCGCAAACATTTCTACAATAGACTATAGGAGTTCTTGATAACAAACTTCTTGTTCCGTCACTATTCATTAGGTGAACAATTTCAGCCTTAGCATAATCCGTATTGTCCCAGGATGTTATAACAATACCTTTATCTAAATAATCATATACATTCTCTACGCTAAACACTTTTTCAATACTAAAATCATTTTTTATTCTTTCCGCATCCATATCTGTGTATATGTTAAATTCCTGAAGATCTCTGGTATAGATAACTTTTTCTTCGTTACCCAAGAAGGAATATCCTTCTTTTGATATAAACTCCATTGAATTAGCCTTTTCCTCTGGCTTTAATATTCTTCCCGCAAGAACATAATCTACTTCGCTATTATTAAGCATATCTAACCCTTCTAGGGTAGAATCAACCTTAACAATATCAAACCTTGAGGCATCTAAATTATTAACCAAATCCAAAAAAGTAGGACAAACAGCAATGATTTTTCTTTCATCTTTAGCTGTAGTATTCCCTATAATTAAAAAAACAACTAAAAAAACTAACAAAATTAGATATATTTTTTTCATATTTCTAATATAAGAATACAATGCCAAGCAATAAGTGTCAAACAAAAAACAGAATGCTTAATTCTGCTTTACTGGCGGAGGGAGAGGGATTCGAACCCCCGGTGAGTTGCCCCACAGTAGTTTTCAAGACTACCCCATTCGGCCGCTCTGGCATCCCTCCTCAATAGTGAAATGATATATAAAAAAGGGGTTATTGTCAATTTCTATGAAAACCTAAATCTGCTGGATTGCTCCCCCCAGAAATGTGCTTCATCTCCCCTCCTTGCCTTTCAAAATCAAATCTTAATTTCTTAACTTCTCCTGCTAAAGCTCTCGTTTCTTCAGGCAATTCTTTTTTAATAAATCCTTTTGACCAATAATCAAGAATTAATTTACTATCTCCGAATATCTTCTTGCAATTCTTTTTTAATGCTATCTCTAATGCATATTTACAGGCCAAAAGTTCTCCAAAGTTATTTGTAACAACTTCTTTAATCCAATAATTGCCTCTTTCGTTAAGAGTTAGGACCTCTCCCAAAAGACTTTTACCGTTTTTGTCTGTTACGCTTATTTCGACTCCATTACCAGCACCAGTTCCTGCATCAAAATATATTCCGTCTTCTGATGCTGTATTCTTTAAAGAATAATCTGCTCCCATTTCAAGCCATCTTTCAGCCTGATCCCTAGTCTCAAAGCTTTTGTATTTAGCACTATTTTTTCCAGAAACTATTTCCTTGCATTCATCCCAAGTTTCAGTTATGCCATTTTTTCCATTAATTGAATACGCGTAATACTTTTTTTTAGCCATATTATTTTATTCCTTTTACTTCTTCCCAAAATCTTTTTATAAAATCTTTCATGTAAGAGTGTCTATTTTTAGCTATTTCCCTGCCTGTTTTGGTCATCATCAGGTCTTTAATTTTTTTGAGTTTAAACTCATATTCCAATATTGCTGTATCTTCTTTTGTAAAAGACATATCTTTTCCTATCTTAGTTATTTCTTTTTCATTTCCAGTATAAAGATGTTTTGCTCCAGAACTACCAGCAAACAAGAATGCTCGGGAAAGACCTATTGCCCCTATTGAATCAAGTTTATCTGCATCAAATAAAACTTTTGCTTCAATAGTTTCGGGAACATTATTGTTTCTAAAGCGATGGGTCAAAATACAGTGAAGAATATTTTCTTTATCTTCCTTTTTTATTGTATCATAATTTTCAAGAATTTTCTCAGCTTCTTCCTTCCCTCTTTCTGCATGACAAAAAGATCCATTATCTTCTCTTCGACAAATATCGTGCAATAAAGAAGCGATTTCTAAAATATTTAAATTAGCTTTTTCTTTTTTTCCAATTTTTAAAGACAAATTCCTTACCCTTTCAACATGTCTCCAATCATGGCACCCATCAGCACCTTCAAAATATTTCTTAGCCTTATTTTCTATTTCAATTATTATCTTTTTCATAAAAATACTTTAAGTTAAAACTATTCTTATGTCAAAAGAGAGGGCTTTTTTCCCTCTCATACGTTTAAAAACCCCGTCACCGAACCAAAGTTCGGAGAAGATCTTTTGGGATCCCTCAAGCCAAGAGTTGGCCACCTGAATTGGTAGTCATAGCTCAAGGCGTTAGGATCTTTTCCCTTCGGAAAGTAATAAAAATCTGCCGGACAATCAATATGGAGCTGATCGTCTTTGTACACTCTTCCCGAATGGATCAAGAGCATCCATCCAATCTCATAAGCTCCAAGACCGAATTCGTTTGGAGCAAGTTTTTTTTGGACATTTTCAACCGACTGTCCTTTATGCTTAGCTCCAAATTGAGCAGGAATGACAATTGCGTCGCCAATGTCCTGCTTTCTTTGAATCAAGTCAAGAGCCTTGACTGTTCTCTCGGCTCTAACAATGCTCTTTTTCCTCAAATCAACATGAGGATAAAGCTTGTTTTTTTCCCTCATTTTCTCAATGAGGTCCAGCATGGCCTCAAAATAGAGACCCTTTTGCTTAGGAATCACAAACCATGATTCCGCTCCCACAGGAAGAGGACTTCGAGCAATATCCTCCAACCTAGAATAGTTGAGCTTTATTCCTGTAAAGCTCTGAATAATCTCCGCCTGTTCTAAGACAGGCTTCGGCTCGTAGCATCTTGGATAAAGATTTTGCATCTTTCTCCTCCTCGGATTTCGTTCCGAAAAACGGCGTCTCATTATGAGACAGCGCAATAAACACTAAATGCTCATTGCGCTATCCCATAATTTATTATGTAAAGTAGTCCACTAATTCTATATACCGTAAAGGATTCTTTGTCAAAAGCTCCTTTTTTTTGTATAGTATGAAAAGGCCCTCGTAGTCCAACGGATAGAACATGAGCTTGCGGAGCTCAAGATAGAGGTTCGATTCCTCTCGAGGGCACATATGAATTTTGGAACCCCTGTTGAAAATATCCCTCATGTCGGACCAGCCTATCAAAAAAGATTAAAAAAGCTAAAAATAAGGACTTTGGCTGATTTTTTGTATAACTTTCCCAGAGAATACAAAGATTTTTCTAAAATATCAAAAATAAAAGACATTAAAATAAATGCAGAGAATTGTATAAAAGGAAAAATAATAGAAATAAAAGAAGAAAAAAGTAGCTTTAAAAGAATGTCTATTGTTAAGGCTTTAATAGAAGACGAAAGCGCATCAATCGAGGTTGTTTGGTTCAACCAACCATATTTAGCAAAGACACTTAAACCTGATGAAGAAATAATGCTTTCTGGCAAAGTTAACCTTAATAGATATCAAGTCCAAATGATGTCCCCCTCTTTTGAAAAAATATCTTTGAAAGAATCTATTCACATAGGAAGAATTATTCCAGTCTATACAGAAACAAAAGGAATAACTTCAAAGTGGATAAGATATACTCTTAAACCATTAATAGATAATATTAAAGACAAAATTCCAGAAACATTACCCGAAGAAATAATTAGGAAATATAATCTTTTAACTTTAAGCCAAGCAATAGAAGAAATACACTTCCCCCAAACAATAGAGATGGCTACTAACGCAAGAAGAAGATTTGTATTTGAACAAATGTTTTTAATTTCTCTTTTAAACATTAAAA
>Ga0265294_10009649_pt1 | contig 11086 bp, 7 predicted proteins | sample MunlanPumphouse3_FD_192504 | JGI IMG/M metagenome (GOLD analysis project Ga0265294, IMG submission 192504) | Groundwater microbial communities from a municipal landfill in Southern Ontario, Canada - Pumphouse #3 | ecosystem: Environmental > Aquatic > Deep subsurface > Groundwater | place...
ACTTGTCGCGTAGCTCGGTTTGTTTTTTCCTAATATCAACAATGGCCCTATCGTAAAAGAGATATCCTAAATGCGATACGCGCTGAAAAGCCCAAAATGCAGCTGTTTCGGAGTAGGTTAGTATGTCGCCGTTTTCTTCTGAATGTGTGAATGGAACGTGGGTCATTCCCGCTGCATAGAATGGAACGTGAACGGTAAAGTTAGCATCGTCGAGCCCATACCAAAATATGCCACCAACAGGGTTTGGTAGCCAGCTGCGCATTTGAGCAACCCACGAGAAAGCCGTTTGCTGCGTTGCGGTTGTGCGCTCGTGAAAATATTTCTTGCCGTTGTACTCCCATGTCATGGGGCGCCAACGGTAGGGCAAACCGTGAGGGCCCGCACCAAAATCTTTGCTCATATCCAGCTCGGTTCCCTCCAAATGGTCGGCTTTAAACTCCATAAGATCGCGTGGGGTAAGCTTTCTGTTGGGCTTTATCCAAAGGGGCATGCGTGGGCCATCCTTTACGCCAGTTGCGTAATCCCAGTACTGCTGCATGTCGTCGTTCACATGGTTAAACATAGCCCAAACTCTAAGCTCGCAGAAACGGGCTGCGCCAAAGTCGAGTGGGGCGTAGGTGTCAGAAAAGCTAAAGTCGGTTCCATCGCCTTCGTAAAACCCCTGTTTTTTCGCAAAATCAATCACATCGTGGGCGTAAACCACTTCGATACTAGGATCGAAAATCTTATCAATATTTTTCGAGCTTATAGATTTAACGCCATCCTCTTTTGGAAAGGTTGTGATGCGAGCGTGGTTGGCATGCGCACTAACATAGCCATCGGGTACGCGCATGGCTACCCAAACTGCTCCCTTATTGGCGTTATATGTTTGTTTTGTTTTGCGGTCGGTTTTCATATCCATGCCCTTGCCAATAAGTTCAAGTATCCATACCTCGTTGGGGTCGGCAATTGAGTACGATTGGCCAGAGCTGTAGTAGCCGTACTCCTCAACAAGTTCAACCATCACCTTAAGGGCTTCGCGAGCCGTTTTTCCGCGCTGAAGACCGAGAAACATGATACTTCCCCAGTCAATTATGCCGGTGGTGTCAGATAATTCTCTTCCGCCATAAGTGCTCTCGCCAATGGTAACCTGATGCTCATTCATAAAGCCAATTACCTGATAGGTTTCGGCAGGGTAGGGGATTTGACCCAATGGTTTATTCGAACTTCTGTCGTATATGGTTTGCATTGCTCCTGCAGGCCATTTGGCTCGTTGGTAAAAGTATAGCTGCCCGTATCGAATATGCGAGTCGCCAGCATACGATATTAGGTTCGATCCATCGGTTGTTGCACCTTTTGTAATAAGATAGCTTGTGCAAGCTCTTGTTTCGGCGTACGTTACCGAGATTAGGGTAAGCGCTAAAATAAGTAATTTTCTCATATCTAGTTGTTTTTTTGATTTTTTAAATTAAAAAGCAAATATATAGCTGTTAGCACAAAAGAATGCAAACAAATGTCACTATGGCGTTTTTGATTAAGCTAGCTTATTCTTTTTTTGAATCTAGTAGCTTCTGAAGTGATAGCATATCGTCGCGATGCCGAGCCGCTTCAATAAAATCGAGTTTTTTTGCGGCTGTTTCCATTGATTTTTTAGCGGCTACTATAGCTTTTTGAAGTGCATCAGCTCCCATAAGCTGTACAACTGGGTCAGCAGCAATGTCGGGCTTCTGAGGTTCAACATAGTAGGGTTTTGCACCGCTCGTTTTGCCAACACCTGAACCAAGTATCGACTTTTGGGCTTTTACAATTTGCTGAGGCGTAATGCCATTGTCCTCATTATACTTAAGCTGCTTTTCGCGTCGTTTATTCGTTTGGTCAATGGTTAATTGCATCGATTTTGTCATCCTATCGGCATACATAATTACCTTGCCGTTAATGTTTCGAGCAGCACGACCAGCAGTCTGTGTAAGCGATCTGGCCGAACGAAGAAAACCCTCCTTATCGGCATCAATAATGGCTACTAACGAAACCTCGGGTAGGTCTAGCCCTTCGCGTAGTAGATTTACACCAACCAGCACATCAAAAACTCCGTTACGCAGGTCTTCCATTATCTTTACACGGTCAAGGGTTTCAACATCCGAATGGATGTACCGGCAGCGGATATCAAGTCTTACAAGATATTTAACCAGCTCCTCGGCCATCCTTTTGGTAAGGGTTGTAACCAAAACACGTTCGCCAATTGCCGCACGGCTATTTATTTCGCCCACCAAATCGTCAACCTGATCTAAGCTTGGTCGAACCTCAATTACTGGGTCAAGCAGTCCAGTTGGCCTAATAACCTGCTCAATAATAACACCCCCAGATTTTTCTAGCTCGTAATCGGCAGGTGTGGCACTTACATAAACGGTTTGGCCCACCAGATTTTCGAACTCTTCAAACTTAAGGGGCCTGTTGTCAATGGCTGCGGGCAGGCGGAATCCATACTCCACAAGGTTTATTTTTCTCGACCTGTCGCCGCCGTACATTGCCCTAACCTGGGGTAGGGTAACGTGGCTTTCGTCTATTATTGTTACAAAATCTTTAGGGAAATAGTCAATAAGGCAAAAGGGGCGGGTTCCAGGTTTTCTTCCATCAAAATAGCGCGAGTAGTTTTCAATTCCTGAGCAGTAACCCAGCTCCTTTATCATCTCCAAATCGTACTCAACCCGTTGCTTAACCCGTTTGGCTTCCTGTGGTTTGCCAATCTGATTAAAGTACTCGATTTGCTTACCCAGGTCTATTTGTATGCTAGCAATAGCATGATTAATGCGCTCGCGCGTGGTAACAAATATGTTGGCTGGGTATATAATGGCCTCATCAAGCTCCTCGATTAGCGTACCCGAAATAGGGTCGAATTTCTCAATACCCTCAATATCATCACCCCAAAAAAATATGCGATAGCCAAAGTCGCCATAGGCAGCAAAAATATCAACCGTATCGCCTTTTACGCGAAATGTACCATTGGTAAAATCAATCTCGTTGCGCGAGTACAAACTATCAACCAGCCGCCTTAAAAATGTGTTGCGATTGTAGGTCTGGCCCTTTTTTATGGTTATGGTATTGCTATGGAAGTCGTCGGGGTTCCCTATACCGTATATGCACGATACCGATGAGACCACAATTATATCCTTTCGGCCCGACAGTAGTGCAGACGTGGTGCTTAATCTAAGTTTTTCTAGCTCGGAGTTAATGGCTAAATCTTTTTCGATATAGGTGTCGGTAACGGGCATGTAGGCCTCGGGTTGGTAATAATCGTAGTACGATACGAAGTACTCAACAGCGTTTTCAGGAAAAAATGATTTGAACTCACCGTAAAGTTGTGCCGCCAAAGTTTTGTTGTGACTAAGAATTAGCGCGGGTCTATTTACCTGAGCGAGCATATTGGCTATGGTGAAAGTTTTACCCGAACCAGTAACTCCTAGCAAGGTTTGATAGCGGTCGTTACGTTTAATACCCTCCACTAGCTGTGCTATGGCTTCGGGCTGATCGCCTGTGGGTTTAAAATCTGAAATTAAATCGTAACTCATGCTAAAGGAAAGCTGTTTTGAGAAATAATTAGTTCTCAAAAATACGCATTTTTAGGCAAAGGTCAAGGTTGATAAAAGAAACTGCTGGGTATAAAAAAATGACGAGATTGTATTAGCCCCAATTATACATTCGAATAATTGGGGCTAAACTCTTTTTGCTTTAACCCAAAATTGCTGTTAAATTTATAAAACACATATTATATGTTTCAATATCAAGAATTTGCGTAATTATTTCTAATAACAAATTTGGTTCAAAAAACAGACACCCCCGTTTCCGTAGTAAATTTTTCTAATGCGCAGATACCTGCATACGAATTTCCGAATTCGTTTAGGGGTGGCGACCAAACACAAATGCTTAACTGTTTAGGAATAATTGCAACAATACCTCCTCCCACACCGCTTTTTGCGGGGATGCCTACTCTGTATGCAAATTCACCCGATTCGTTGTATAAACCCGATGTAAGCATAAGGGCATTAGTTCTTTTGGCTTGACTGATGGTAAGTATTTGTTCATTAGTTGAGGGAACTATACCATGGTTCGAGAGGTAAAGAAAAGATTTTGCCAGGCAGTAAGTGCTCATCTCTAGCGAGCAGGTAAGAAAGTATAAATCAAGAACATCCTCAACAGGATTGATGATATTCTTGCAGCTTTTCATAAAGTAGGCAAGTGCTGAATTTCTGTATCCTGTTTCCTTTTCAGAGCGAGCAACCTCTTCGTTATAGCTAATTGAGGTTTCATTGGCTGTTTTTTTTGCAAAGTTTAGCAGCTCTTGCTCTGGATTTTTGTAATGAGATAAAATAATATCAGAAAGAACAATTGCACCCGCATTTATGAAAGGATTTCGAGGTATCCCATTTTCATGCTCTAGCTGAACCAGCGAATTAAACGCGTTTCCCGATGGTTCTTTGCCAATTCGTTTCCATATATCGTTGCCTAAGGCCTTATGTGCCAGCGTAAAGCTAAGCACTTTCACTATGCTTTGTATGGAGAATGGGGTGTTGTAGTCGCCTATTGAGAAATGTTTGCCATCAATATAATGAAGACTAATAGCCATATTGTTAGGCGAAATTGATGCTAATGCGGGAATGTATTTGGCTACTTCACCTTTAGCTGCCAGCGGTTTTACCTCGTGGTAAATATTGGTAACCAGTGTTTGTATGTCCATATTTGTACTATTTAAGAATGCAAATTTACAATAGAATGCTATTGTTGCAATAGCCAATGCGTTAACTTTATCAGTAGTGACCGAGTAAATTTTAAAAAAACGGGGTTACTCCTAAAAAGTTTCACCCCTTGTTGTAATTTTGTTTTTCCACAAATAAAAAAACAACATGAGCAAAGATAAAGAGATTCGTTTTGTCGGACAGCCGATTTTAAAACAAATATTAAAATTGATTGACACAGTAAACATACAAGGTTTAATCAATAAGCACCAAAGCGACTATTATTACAAGGCTTTCAAGACTAGAACGCACTTAATCACTATGCTTTTTGGTATTCTTAGTCGTTGTGATTCTATGACTGAGATTTGTGAGGGGTTAAGAGCTTTAGGAGGTAAGTTGAATCATTTAGGATTAGAAAAAGCTCCTGCAAAGAGCACTGCTAGCGATGGTTTACGTAATCGCAGCAATGAATTCTTCGAGGATCTGTACTTTACATTGGTGGAAAAATACCAATCATTTTTGTCGGACAGCCGAACTTACGGATTGACCTTTAAAGAAGTCTTGCTTATTGATTCAACGACAATCCGACTATTCAGTGATATACTTAAAGGAGTAGGACGGAATCCCAAAGGTGATGGGAAGAAGAAAGGTGGGCTAAAAGTACATATGTTAATTGATGCGGTTCAGTCCGTAGGTCGATTTGTGAAAATTACAGCAGCAAAAGTTCACGATAAGAACTTTTTAAGAAGTTTGGAGCTGATATCTCACAGTATGATTGTATTCGATCGAGCTTACAACTATTATCATCAATTTGCTATGTGGACACATCAACATGTTTATTTTGTAACAAGACTGAAAAAGAATGCTGTTTATAACGTTATTGAAGTGCTTCGAAAGCATTATAGGAAACAAGGACAAGCAAAAGTGTTAAGCGATGAGATTATCGAGCTCGAATATAATCCAGAAGATGAGCATGGTAAAAAGAACACTAAAATTACGAAAAAAATACGGTTAAGGAAAGTATGCTATCAAGATGAGAGGAATCGGTATTACGAATTTTTAACCAACAATTTCAAGATAACCGCAGAAGAGGTCGCATTTTTATACAAAAAGCGTTGGGGAATAGAAATATTGTTTAAAAAAATGAAGCAAAACTTTCAATTGCATTATTTTTATGGAGAGAACATTAATGCCATTTACACCCAAGTATGGTGTACTTTAATTGCTCAATTGTTATTGACAGTAATCCAAAAAATGGCGAATGTAAAAAAAGCATTTTCAGTTGTAGCCACTTTGATAAGAATACATCTGATAAGTATGCTTGATTTAAATCAGTTGTTGAGAAGTAATAACAGAGAGTTCAATAAACAGATTAAGGATCCTCCAGATCAAATGACTATAAATTGGGGAGGGGTCTATTATTGAATTAAATAATCTATGTCCAGTTCATAGGCATTAAAGAACAGAATTAATGAAAATAAAAATTTAGTCGGTTAATAGTGATTATAATTAATAAGTGTAAAATATAAACCTAAATTAAATATTTTTATTTAAAATTGACACCGTAAAAACAAGGCCATTTGGTTGCTTATCTATTTAATTTCATGTTTAATTTTTAAAGCGATAATTTTATATTTATGAACAGGAAAAAGCTGATTGTCAACTACAAAAACCTAAGTCCCGAGCTGATTGCCTTGGTTAGGATGAAGTATCCAAGTGGATATCAAAACCATGTTGTAAAGATTACAAAACCCAACAACGAATGCTTTTATGCCATTACTTTGGATACCGATGAAGCAAACTACCTTATAAAGGTAAATGTAAAGATTGACACAAAGTCTAATGATGACGATGAAGAAAAAGATTTCTTTAGCGATTCGGATAATATTGGCACCGATTCCGATTCATTTCCCGATGATATTGAGGATGATTCTTTAGATGACGATTAGGTGTCATTTTTGGATTTTCAAAAGCCCTTATTAAAACCCTAGAACCTAGCAATATTTTGCTGGGTTTCTTTTCGAATTATCGACAATTTGGCACGTTCAAAATCAGCTAATTATACTTGCAAGGATTTTATTATGAGCACTTTACATAAACTAATTAAAACCGCATGTAAGAGTTGGAATGCCCTTACGAATAGATTCTACTTTCAGAGCAATTTTATTTGAAGTAGTTAGCACTTTCTCTGGGCATGTTACCTCTATTGTATTATCAAATAAATCTTTTACTTTTACAAGCATCATGCCAGGCTGTTCTTCATTATTGTCAACTTCAATTATATCAAAAGAATAGGTATTGCCTTCTGTGTATAATGGATGTAAGGGTTCTAAAAAAACTTTTCCGGTGCAGTTAACTCGGTCAACCTTGCATTGAATAGTTGTACCTGGCTCAATTCCATACTTATCGTAATGTTCAGCTGATAGTAGTATACGCCTACCAGATGATGAATGCCTAAGCTGTAAAAAGTCCCCTTCTTCGGGCATTGTAAGTTTTTTAAGCACCTGAAATGGGTATACCTCCCCCTCATTTAGCTTCATATCGCTAAGCAGCTATTTAACAAGTGCTTTACAAATTCGCTTCGCTAAAGCGGGCCCGCGATATATAAAACCTGTGTATAGCTGTATTAGGCTTGCACCCGCTGCAATCTTTTCTAATGCGTCCTTTTCGGTCATAATGCCCCCTACCCCTATAATAGGTATTTCCCCGTTAGTCTTATTATGTACATATCGAATTATTTCGGTCGATCGGTCTCTTATGGGTAGTCCGCTTAATCCGCCATTCCCAATGGCTTCTACCACATTTTTTGGAGTATATAAGCCCTCGCGCGAAGTTGTGGTGTTAGTAGCCACAAATCCATCTAACCCCATTTCTTTAGCAATGCTGATATTGCTGTCTAGCATTGCGTCAGTTAAATCGGGCGATATTTTAAGCAGAATGGGTTTACGTGCTTCTTGCTGCTTTCTATGGTCGGTTAAAGCACTAAGAATAGACTTTAGGTTGTCGGTATCCTGCAAATCTTTTAAGTCTTTAATGTTAGGACAGCTAACATTAACCACAAAGTAATCAACTACTGAATATAGCTCCTTAAAGCAAACCAGGTAGTCTGCTACCGCATCAGCATTGGGTGTTGCAGTATTTTTTCCAATATTTCCACCAATTATAACGTTTCTAGGCTTGTTCTCTAGCATCTCTTTAGCATTGATAACCCCCTTATTATTAAACCCCATGCGATTAATAAGGGCCTTGTCGGCTTTAAGCCGAAATGAACGTGGCTTTGGATTTCCTGGCTGAGCTTTGGGGGTTACTGTTCCTATTTCAATAAAAGAAAAACCAAACGCGTCAAAATGGTTGTATAGCTCGGCATTCTTATCAAAACCAGCGGCCAGTCCCACAGGATTCTTGAATTCAATACCAAAAACATTTCTGGTTAGCTTTGGATGTGAGCACGAGTAAGCGGCCTTGGTAACATGCTTAATGCCAGGGATGGCAAAAAAAAACTTAATCAGATTTACCGTTAACCCGTGTATAGTTTCGGGTTTTAGTAAAAATAGTAACGGGCGAATAATATGTGTGTACATAAATATTTTTTTTGCAAAGCTAAGCTATTTAAATGATGTTGCAAGAAAGGTTAGATAGAAAATTAGTCGGGCAAGTACTCTGTGAATGTCTTGTCTTTGTAGAATACGATGACACGTTCAACATTCTTTTCAGATAAGGAATTCTCAGGCGGTTTAACTTCAGATATTTCTTCTTTATTTCTGCTATCAATTGATTTACTGTTAGTTGATTGTGTTTTTAGCTGCCCTTCGTTTTCTGATTCGCTAAATAGATCCGCTTGAATAACCTTTTGGTACATATCGCCCTTGCCCATAATCAGCCAGTTAGGGTTAATCTTAGTGAATTTCGCTAAAATATTTTGCAGCATATCAAATGATGGATTATTGCGTCCGGAGAGAATATGGGATATTGAACTGCGTTGCATACCAATCAGTTCAGCAAATTGAGTAGGAGTTAACCCTTCGGCTGTAATTATTTTTTGTAGCCTGTTTTTCATAGCCTATTAATGTGTGTGTGCTACAAATGTATAAAAAATAGGTTACAAAAAGAAACAGAATGATGTTACACTTGTGGCTGTGCGTGTTTACTCTTGTAGCAAACTGCTTCAATAATGCTTGGTAGAATTGATTCGGTGAGTGAAAAGTCGGGAAAAAATAAGCAGATTAACACTTTGTAAGTGTTAAAAAAAGGTACTATTTCGGATGGTAATAATTTTTACGAATTACGCTGTTATCGACAACGGCTAAGTTCCACATCCTATTTTGTTACCCAATATTGGCCTCTACTAAGTCGGGGCAACCCCATTTGCATGCATCTTTAACAAATTTGATGAATAATGCGGGTTAATTGTGTTTTAGCTAAAGGAATACTACCCCGCAACGAATATCCTATAATATTTAATTCCTATTATTCATTCGAATAACTGCTGTTCCCGGCAGCGAATGTGCCTCACAGCCAATCTTGTTACCCAAAATTGGGCTCAACCAAGTCGGAATGCCCAACATTTAAATTCATATTTAATAAATTTAAAGGGTACTGGGGACAATTTGGTTTGTTTACATGTGTAACAAAAGCGTCATGGTTAGTGTGTAGTAGAAAGGGTTCGACTTTATTACAGTGCATAACCGACCGGATGTGAACCTATCTTCATTCTAGAGGGGTTTAGATGCATTAATTGCCCCTATTTTAAGCGCATACTACCCTTTTGGTACAGAATTCTATTCCCTTAATCTACGAACCAATTAAATAGCAATCCAAGTTAAGTGTTATTTACAAATTAACCCCAATTATTCATTCGAATAATTGGGGTGTTCGACAGCGAATAAGTTACACAAAATAGGATTCGGCTATGTCAGGTAACCTCCATTCGCATTCGTCTTTAGCAAATTTGATGAAAAATGCGGGTTGAGTGATTTGTCCTCATTGTGGTATCCCTCTGTGTTGCCATTGCCGCTGAACCCAGCAACTTGCTCCAACATAAAGATTACCAGGTGTATACTCAGAAAACCTGTTGCATCGCATACGTTGCAAAATGGTAAATTCAAAGCATCACTTCATATAAACACTTTAAAATACTGGTATATAATACCTTGACGTATGTAAAGTGTTTGCAAATAGGAGTTTGCTGCGTATTTAGAAATCTTCACTTAAACAAGTAGTTAAATAAAATTAAATAAAAGGCTGGTTTACAGTATTATACAAACACAGATACAATTTATTTGATATATCAAACAACAGGAAGAGGCGGAGGCAGTGCCCCCGAAACTATTTGCTACAATTGTAACAACATTGTGACTATTTAGCGTGTTCTTTGTTCACATATGTATAGAGTTTAAACAAAGATTGGTCGCCCACCCCATTCATTATAAACAAAGGGTGATTCTCATTTAACATAATTAAGCGTGAAAGGAAAGCGAATTGAAGAGAAAAGAAAAGCAGATCTATAAGCCGGGTTCTGTGCTTTAGGCTAACCTAAAGTTTCTACCATTTATCTAGGCTACCCGTCACCGGGTAGCTCATGCGACCCACCCCTCGTAATTTTCTAAAGAAATCAAAGCGAGCAGCTCTGTAAATTGTTTTCACAACTAATTACGATGTACATGGTCTTGCACCCCATTAGACGTACGGCTCTCGTTGTTGCCAGCGAGACCGGTGGGCTCTTACCCCACCTTTTCACCCTTATCATACTGGTTAACCAGCACGACGGTTATTTTCTGTTACGTTACTGTACCCTTACGGATACCTTCCTGTTAGGAAAAATGGTGCTCTGCGGTGCCCGGACTTTCCTCATTGTATAAACAATGCGGTAGAACGATCTGCTAAATTTTTGTAACGTTTTCTATTGGACAATGTTACAAGGATTGGCGCTTTATATTTCGAAGAAATACCATTGTTGCACCAAAACCATACTCTTTAAACGATGCGTCCTGGTATTTAAGTTGTGAATAGTTGCTTTCAAGCTCTTTACGGATCTCATGTTTTAATTTTCCGTTCCCTACTCCGTGAATAAAAACCATTTTTCGTGCTTTCGTTTTTAACCCGCCCTCCAATGCCAGTTTAAACCGAGCCATTTGGATTTCTAAAATTTCTCCAGGTTTTAGGTTGTTCACCTTATCTACCAGCTCTTCTATGTGCAAATCAATCTCTTCAATTTCGGGTTGTTGAGGTTTTGGTTTAGGCTTAACAACGAGGTCCTTTTGTTTAATAACCTCATTAATATTTTGCTCTGTGAGCGTGCTTAAAAGCTGCTCTTTTCTTGAGTCGATAAACGAGTAAATAATTGCCTTTTCATTTAAAAAATCATTTTCGTTAAAGCT